>Ga0335082_10000072_pt1 | contig 96323 bp, 72 predicted proteins | sample Lox_Sample_41_FD_206718 | JGI IMG/M metagenome (GOLD analysis project Ga0335082, IMG submission 206718) | Soil microbial communities from Loxahatchee National Wildlife Refuge, Florida, United States - Lox_Sample_4.1 | ecosystem: Environmental > Terrestrial > Soil > Wetlands | place: USA... | reverse complement strand
GCTTGTCGTCAAGCATGTACAAGTCATTTGGTCTCTCGAGGGGGCGTACCTTGCGACGAAAATTAGGACGTGCCGGATCGTTACACAAAGCCTCCACGATACCTGGTATTAGGCTTCCGCCACCCGTAATGAAGATCGGGTGATCCGGGAATGTTTGTTTCTCCGCTTGATTCAGATGCGAGCTTGCACGGCGCCAGGCAAACTCGTAGGCTTCCCGTATGCTTGAGAATACTTCTCGCAACGCATGCGCTCCGACCTGTGCGACAGCTTTTCTTTCCTGACCGCGCAAAGAAAGGCAGGCCTCCGGTGGTATTTTGAGACCCCCGGCTAGCCGAAGGTCAATTGCATCGGTCCCAATAGGGACAGAAAACACACCGTAAAACCCCAGCGTATCTTTTATCCAGCGTTGCTTATAGTTTCCTTCCCAAATTGAGACAATCGCTGTATTCGTGGTTCCAGCTCCAATATCTACTTGTGCGCAAGGGCCGGGAGGAACACCCGGGCAGCGAACAGGCCAGAACATATCCGCTTCCGCTTCCGAGCGTATCCAATAACGCTCGTCCACTGCTCCGGAATGATTGTGAGCTTGAGCCGCCGCTATGTATTGGCGGGCTTCGCTCAATCTTATTCGAGCAGATGGAAAGGTCGCTGTTTTATCGAGCCATTCCGCTGCCCTTGCAATTCGCAGAAACGTGGCGCGCAGTACGGGGGATTCGTAAAAGCTACGAGGCAGCCCCACAGTGACGCTCATTGCGAGCTGCTGTCGCGGGATCGACAGTTTTCCAATAATACAAGCCGTGGCCTGTTGGCGCAGATACCAGAGCGTAAGAACCGCTAAGTCCTCAAATCGTAGTTGCGGCGGCGACTGAAGTCCCCCATAGCAGAACTTTCCGTAAGTATTGACAGCCTCTGCCGCAACTCGCATCTTGACGCTCTCATACCACTGAGCGTCCTTTGGCAACACACCATCCTGTGGACTAGCGCCGAAGACAAGGTCATCGCCAATATAGGCGACTGATGACGAAAAGCGAAAACGACCGTCTTTGGAAACGACATAAGACTTTGGCTTGCCTCGCGCAAGTGGGTCCCAGAACACCATCTTGGACGTGCTGGTGCCATAGTCTAGACCTAATTGGACTGTACGAGATTGAACCGTGGGAGCCGTCACGACCCGCCTCCTAGGACCCTCAGAAAACCGACCGCGATTTCTTCATGCTCGACGGCTTGCCAAGATGCAGTTGGGATAGACGATAACAAATAGTCTTTATCTCGCTTTGCTTTTTCAACACGGAACGCGGACATTCGGACAGCAAAGTCACGTGCCCCTCGATGGGTCAAGCCTGAGTAGGTTTCTTCAGCTCGACGAATCCTGAAATCTGCAGTCGCAATCTGAGAGGCTATTTGCTGTTCGCGCCGAGCTTGATCGAGTTTTCTCTCTCGAGTTTCTAGGCCGCCCTTAAACTCTTCAAGCGCTTGCCATAGCCGTTCGCGTATGTGGCTTACCTGCCCGTTCAGCTGTGGTGGTTCGGTATCTTTTCCAGAATCCAATAGTTCAATCAACCACGGTGTTGTCTCGTCGGGATCTGTCCACGTTTGCCGCGCCTCCAAGTCAGTAAACAGCGGAACCAGCTTGGTGATCGGGCGCTGCCCAAAGATATGTAGCAGCGCAACCAAAAAGACGTAGTTTCCCGGCGGCACTCTGGAACTTCGAAGAGCAAGAGCAAACGCAGGAGTTTCCAGCGCCGATTCGGAATCCTCTGACACGACAAATTGCGACAACGGATGCTGTAGGTGAATCAGTTCAGCACGCTGATGTCGATAAGCGACGTCCCGGGACAGAGTCATGAGAACGTCACTTGTCGTAATTTTGCGAGCGAACCATATTGCCTCTTCTCCAAGACGATCTGCCCTAGCCTCAATGGCTGGACCAAGCGGGCCATGTAGATCAGCAGTGACCGCATCCCGGACTGCTTTGTCGGGGATCAGGCATCCCGGATACCTGCCACCTAAAAACTTATTGAGATACAGGATCAACTCGTTCTCGGAAGGCAGCTGGCGCTCGCCCGCAACTGCATTGATCTCTTGAATGAGCGCTTGATCCGCCGCAAGCAGACCGTCTACCTGTCTCAGCATCGTTTGTGCCGATTGAACCCTGTTCCCCATGGCCTCAGCGGTCTGCTCCAGGACGCGCTCTAATTGCTCACCACTTAGTTCACCACTGATAGCTTTCTTCGTGAGCTCCTCAACCTGGCTACCTAGTATGTCGTCGAGTTCACCAATTGATTGGCGAAATACTTCAATTCGATCGAGTAGCCGCGCCAGAATACGCTCCTCGACGGAATCCTTAACCACAAAGTTGAAGATGTACAAAATCGGTGATTGCTGGCCGATACGGTCAATTCGGCCGATCCTTTGCTCCACAACCATCGGATTCCACGGCAGGTCGTAGTTAACGACAACGCATGCTGCCTGCAAATCAATACCCTCACCGCCTACCTCGGAAGTTAAGAGCAGTGAAACACTCTCCATTTGTAAGAAATCGTCAATAACACGTTCACGATCATCTACCGGAATCCCGCCATGAATCATCCGGTTGGAAATTCCTGCCTCTTCAAGTTTGCGCGCCAGATATTCAACAGTTCGACGAAAGTAGGAGAATACGACGACCTTACGCCTCTTGCGTGAACTCTGCCGATCATCGTCCCAAATCTTCTGCAATAAGACTTTGAGGCGTTCCAGCTTGGAGTCGGGTACTGCGCCCAGCTGATAGTGTGAAAGCACCGAGCTAAGACGTTCCCTCGTCTCGCGGGACGTCCACGCTGTGAGATCACCAGATTCGGGTGTATCGTCCTCTTCAACGTCCTCATCAAGGCTCACAATGCTGGACGTTGGGGTTCCTTGCAGTTTGTCTCGAAAATATTCCATCGCCGCCGGAATGCAGCTTGCTGTTATGCGATAGGCCATTAGGAGACTCATTTGAAATCCAAAGTCACTCATGCTTGGCCAAGTCATTCTGCACAACTCTTCAACATCGTCGTAAATGGCGCGTTCAGCCGGAGACAGCTCGACCCGCGACCAAGAGGCATCCCGAACCGGACTATTGGGTAGTGCTTCTCGTTTACGGGTTCGGCAAATGATGTGCCCGGTGGGGCTTAGCAATCCGATATCAGCCTGCAACCCACGGAGCTGTTCCTTGTCGGAGGCAACATGACGGAGGCGGTCCCACACCGAACGAAGGAACTCGCCCTGTCGCGCCGCTTCGCTAGTATGGTCACGCACGAATGTCTCAAAGTGCCGAAGTGCCCCTGATAAATCAGGGGGTTTCTCCGCCAGCGAATGTTGGGCAGACAAAAGGAGACGGTTTGCTCTCATTTGCTGTTCAAATACAGGCCATTCTTGAAACTCGGCGGGAGAAAGCAGCCGGAGCAAATGCCATAGATTCTCCAAGGAAGTCATCACTGGCGTAGCGGAGAGAAACAGGACTGTATCTGCACAATCGCACAAGGCAGAACCGAGCCTATGCTGCAACGTTTCCGGGTTTCTCAGCCGGTGCGCTTCATCAACGATGAGGAGATCAATGGGAAGCTGAGTCTCATTGATGGCCGCTGTAATCTCCTCCGGACGGACACTTTCGTAAGAAATGATCCATCGGAAACGATCGGGGGAACGATCATGACGTAGGAGATCGGCTTGTTGAAGGATATCGGAGCCTTTGATGATGTCGAAGACTTCGCCAAACCGTTCCTTCATTTCTTTGCGCCATTTCCGTGTTAAGCGAGCCGGTACGACGGCTAGAACCCGATCTAGCTTTCCTTGACGCATGTCTAGCTCGCGAAGGATATACCCCGCTTCGATGGTCTTGCCTAAACCAACATCGTCTGCAATCAGTAGTCGCTTGGAAGGATTGTCTAGAAACTTCAGAAGCGGCTTAAATTGGTGCGGATAGAAATGTGTCCTGGCCGTCGCGAAAGAGTGGGCAATGCGTGCGGGAGGGTTCTTGAGCCGATGGTATGTGAGGGTGCAAATAAAGTGTTCAATTCCTGAAAGAGCTTGCTCGGACAAGGCTTCCCAAGGTGTATGGCGAACCGTGAACAAGCGAAGTCCTTCCTCCGGAACTACGCGCTGTCCCAGCGCAAACTGAACCACGTACTGAAATGTGTTGGTCTGCGGGTTCTTACGAGCAGACAATACAGTGCCGATTGCCTCGGGTTGGTTTACCCTCTGAACTACGTTTCCGGTATTGAATAAACTAGCGGGCTCAACAATCTGGCGGAATCGTTCAAGTGCAGCATCGGGATCAACTCCGGAGTTCCTAAGGCTCTCTGCGACATCCTCACGAGGACGATCATCGTCGGTGAGAAAAGACACGAGGTTTTCCAAGAACCCTGTCGTTTCTTCAGGTAACTTGTTGTGCTCGGTCATTTCTTTACTTCCTCCATGCGGGCATGTCGCGCGACTCGGGCAGGCGTAATCCGTGCAGCGATCTGATCGAGTTCCCGCCGCAATGCGTAAACGCGTTCGATAGGCAGGTTTGTTAGTCGCGCGATTTCCCTTGGGCTATCGGCCCTGTGCAGGCATGAACAAACAGCTCGGAGGTCTGCATCACCCTTCGCATCAACCTCTTCAAAGAGTAGTTTTAACGCTGAGTTCTCGAGCCGGATGTGCTCCGTGCGAAGCAGCTGTGCCTCGGGATCAACGCCGCTGCCGGCTAAGTCGTCTGCCGTTCGAGGATCTCCATCATCAGTTTCTTTCTCGATAGACTCGACGCGCGCAGATGTCATCTTTTCATAGAGATGGCTTATATCGCTCCGCACCATGCCCTTTGCCGCAACAATCAGTTGCGGTACCTTGAGTTCGTCCCACCGCCTCTTTCCCTGCAGTAACTTCAGGATCACCTCATTTACCACTGACCCTGGCGAGGCACCATCTGGCAACATCAGACCTGTTTTCCAACCGTGCCACCGAGCGATCTTATGCGCGTAGTCCAGAAGAGAGAGATAGATCCGCTCCCCTTCCGCACTGCGGAGAACTTCAGCGGCGCGATCGCTGCCGTCGGGCATTCTGGAAGAGTATGCCGAGGAGCGGGTACATTTTGCCGGTTTTTTTTGCTAAAAAACTGAGCCGGCCGGCAATACCATTTGAGTAGTAAGAGTGATTTTGCGTTTGTTTCGGTCAGCAGTGTAGCCACACCTGTAAACCACTCATAGGCAAAGGCTTACGCCAATTCGCGGGTGATTGTCGGTCCGGGGGGCTATAGGCGGAGGCGGTAAGCGCTAAGATTTGACGAACTGGGAAGTAAGGAGAAGTGGTCAGTTTATGTTTTCCGCCACAGCAATAGCGAATTTCTTGGCTTGCCAGCACATCTCAGTGCTGGATCGGGCAGAATCACGGAAGGAAATCGCGAAACCGTTCTTCAGCGACCCCACTGTTGATCTGCTACGAACCCTGGGATTGGAGCATGAGCAACGTTACCTGCGAGCGTTGACTGAAGACAACCATCGGGTGGTCGCCAAGATTGACGTGAACGCTAGTTGGCAGGATTCCACCGCCGAAACGATTCAAGCCCTACGACAAGGAGTCGACGTTGTCTACCAGGCGACGTTCTTAGACGGCTATTGGGGTGGTCGGTCAGACTTTCTGTTGCGAGTTGACCGGGCCAGCGCTCTTGGGGACTGGTCATATGAGCCGGTAGAAACAAAGCTGGCGCATAGCACCAAGCCGGGGGCGTTGATCCAGCTCTGCTTTTACTCAGAACTGCTGTCGCGGATTCAAGGGATTGAGCCGCAATCGATGTATGTGGTGCTTGGCAGCACGGCGACAGCGGAGCGCTATTCGGTCCAGCGATATATTGCCTATTTTCGAAAAATCAAACGAGAATTCGAAACAGCGTGGGGGCAGGAAGCAAAGTCGTATCCAGAGCCGGTCGAGCATTGCGAGATCTGTTCTTGGTTTCCCGTCTGTGATGCTCGTTGGCGAAGTGATGACTACTTGGCGCTTGTCGCGGGCATCAGCAGGAGTCAACGAAACCGGCTATGCGACCACAACATTAAGACTGTTGTCAGCCTCGCCGGTCTTGTTCTTCCAGCAAACCCCAAAATTGATGGAATCGGGGAGGCAGCACTGTTACGCATCCACGATCAGGCCCGCCTTCAAGTTAAAGGCCGTGAGGCGGGACATGTTGTCTACGAGCTGCTGGAACCGGTTGGTGACGACAGGGGCCTCAGCGTATTGCCTTTGCCGTCTTTCGGGGATTTTTTTCTGGATATCGAAGCGAACCCGTACGTGTTGGACGGCGGATTGGAATACCTGATCGGGTTTCTTACCGGCCCGCGGACTCCCGACGAAGAAGCCAATTATGAGGCGCTTTGGTCTTTTAGCTCAGGAGAGGAAAAGAATGCCTTTGAGACCTTCATGGGGAATGTCATGTCCCGGTGGGAGTTGTATCCGGACATGCATATCTACCATTACGCACCTTATGAACCAACTGCGATCAAACGATTGGCTGGCAGGCATGGAATATACGTGGAGGAGGTCGACCAACTGCTTAGAGCCGGGATTTTTGTCGACCTTTACCACGTCGTTCGGCAGGCGTTGCGTGCATCGGTCGAAAGCTACTCCATCAAGCGCCTTGAGCCGTTGTACAGCTTTACTCGTGCCGTGCCCCTCCGCGAAGCGAACGCTGCACTGTCCAGCTTTGAGGCGATTCTCGCTCTTGGTCGGAATCGAGAGGAGATCGAGACTCTTCTCAAGACTGTCGAAGGGTACAATCGTGACGACTGCGGTTCGGCCTTTAGGCTAAGGTACTGGCTCGAAGAACGACGTTGTGAGGCGGAGAAGAGGACTCTCCGAGCACTGGCACGTCCAGTACTGAAAACCGGCAAGCCGGGAATTGAACTCGCCGCTCAACTCGATCAAGTTGCAGAAACAAAGGAACTCCTACTCGGCACACTCCCGGACGACAATGCCCAATGGACAACCCAAAATCGGGCGCAATGGATACTCGCCCAGCTGCTGGAGTGGCATCGGCGAGAAGAAAAATCATCCTGGTGGGAGTTCTTCAGGCTGTGTGGACTCTCTGACGAGGAACTCCAAGAGGACAGCAGTGCACTGGGCGGACTTGTCTGCATTGGAGAGGTTGAACGCACCAAGCGCTCGATTGTTTACAGGTATTCCTTTCCGCCACAGGATCACGCGATCGACAGAGCATTGGAAGTTCGAGACCCAAGGACCCAAAAGCATGTCGGTCAGGTGATGCGGATCGACGAGCGGAACCGCACGATTGACATCAAGCGAAGCGCCACTTCCTCTCTTGCTCATCCGACTGCTCTGATTCCGTTTGACATTGTTGATTCAGAAGTTTTGCGCGACAGCCTTCTGAGGCTTGGAACTGGTGTCGCCAGCTATGGGATGAGTAGTGCGGGATCATTTCAAGCTGCACGAAAACTTCTGACACGTGAACCCCCACGATCGTTGGGAGGTGGTTTGGAGTCGTTAATCGATGAAGCTGGACGGTTGACACATAGCGCTGTAAGTCTGATTTCTGGGCTGGCCGATGAGGCAACGGTGCTCCCCATTCAGGGGCCTCCCGGTACCGGTAAGACCTTCACAGGGGCCCGCATGATCGTTGAACTGGCTAAGAAAGGGCGACGCGTCGGAGTCACTGCCGTCAGCCATAAGGTCATCAGCAATCTCCTTCGCGAAGTGTGCAGGGCGGCAGCGGAAGTTGGGGTTTCACTGCGGGCAATACAGAAGGCGAATGACGAGGACCAGTGTGAAGACAAAAGAGTGGGGCAGGCGAAAGACAACCGAACCGTTCGTGATGCGTTAACTACCGGAGCGGCGGACGTGGCAGGGGGAACGGTGTGGCTCTGGGCACGGCCCGAAATGCGTAACTCGGTCGACGTGCTTTTCGTCGACGAAGCCGGCCAGATGTCCCTGGCTAATGTACTCGCGATCTCTCAGGCTGCCAAAAGTATTGTTCTGCTTGGCGACCCACAGCAACTCGACCAGCCTCAGCACGGTGTGCATCCGCTCGGCGCTGAGGTTTCCGCGTTAGGCCACCTGCTTAACGGCAACGCGACGATCAGTCCAGAGCAAGGGATCTTCCTCAGTGAAACGCGTCGCCTCCATCCAGATGTTTGCGAGTTCATATCGGTTCTTTTTTATGATGGGCGGCTTTCCGCCCGGCCTGAGAATAGAAATCAGCGTCTGAACACCGCAGGGCCGCTCGATGGTACAGGGCTGCGTTTTTCGCCAGTACAGCATTCTGGAAATAGCAATGAATCAGAGGAAGAGGTGGAAAAAGTTGCCAGCCTGGTTTCGGGGCTTTTGCAGGCAGGAACGACCTGGACCAATAAGAAAGGAGAAACGCTGCCGCTCCGGCTGGAAGATATCCTGATCGTAGCTCCCTACAATGCTCAGGTTGCGGCGTTGGCTCAGCGACTCCCTCAGGGCGCAAGAATAGGAACTGTCGACAAATTTCAGGGGCAAGAAGCACCTGTGGTTTTCTATTCCATGGCGACATCCATGCCGGAAGACGCCCCGAGGGGTATGGAGTTTCTCTACAGCCTCAATCGGCTCAACGTCGCCATCTCACGAGCACGATGCGTGGCCACAATTGTTGCCAATCCAGCGTTGTTCCGAGTGCAATGCAGAACACCGCATCAGATCGAACTGGCTAATGCGTTTTGCCGATTCCTGGAGATCGCCGAAGTGCAAACGCCGCCTGGAATCACGGGTTTGGAAGGCTAGATCGGTGTAAAATTCAGGTTCCCCCAAGGATTCCGTTAAATGCCTTATCAAACACTGCTAAAAGCACGCCCGGAAGTACTGTCCGCGCAAGGCGTTGATGGCATTATCGACCTTGCCAACCTCGTTAGCGGCAGGAAGAGAGCGCTAGAAAAAGACGCCAGCCGGTTCTTTTCGCTGACGTGGCCCACGGCTGACATTCGGAGAGTCGTCGAAGAGCTTGATCGCCGATTTAACAGCGAGCAGCAAACCGCTGGTTTGTTTCTCTCGGAAGGCCTGAAGGGCGCCGGGAAATCCCACCTCCTTCTTCTTGTATATCACCTGTTTAACAGTCGGCCTGAAGCGGCCGAGTGGCTGAAGCGACACGGTTTGCAGTGCCGCCTTCCGGACGATGCCTTGGTGGTTATCAATAAGTTTACCGACTTGCCGCTTGCGGCCATTTGGGACTTCATTTACGAGCGCCTGGGACTGCCAGCAACGGGCAAGACCATTGTCCACCCCGGTCAACCGGAAGTTGAGAAGGCGATCTCGGGCAAGCGGCTTGTGTTGATCTTCGATGAACTTGAACAAGGAATTTCGGTCATCGCCGATCCTGCTATCCAGGCCCAGAACGTTGCGTTCCTGCAGATGCTCTCAGAGTGGGGCAATCGGTCTACACAGATCACTCTCTTTGCCAGCATCTACAGCACCCAACAAGAGCCCGGACAGACACTGAAGCGCGTTCCGAATTGCCGGCTACAGTTTTCGCAGTTCGCGGACCGTGAAAAAGTTGTTCTGCATAGGCTGTTTGAAAACGCAGAGGCGGTTGACCGGAATGCGATAGCGACAGTCATCGACAGCTATGTCAATATCTGGCGGCGGCATGCACCCGTGGCAGAGGATTATGCATCCCGATTTCGCAATTCTTTTCCTTTCTCCCCTGATTTGACCAAGATCTTGTTGGAACGGGTCCCTGCGCGTGGCGGATTTCAAGGCGTCAGGGGCGCACTCGGATTCATGGCGGCTCTGGTGCGGCTTACGTATGAGAAAGCCGACCTCATCACCCCCGCTCACGCAAGCCTTGATGAGAGTGACGTTAGGACTCGGCTCGCCGACCTGACGTCTGATGGTGACCTCATCGAGCGGGCGCGCACTGACGCGAACAACCTAAGTGGAAAGTACCCCCTTGCCAGTCTTATCGCGGCAGCGACATTTCTGTACACAGTCAGCAGCCCGGTTGGCACGAAGCAAACGGGCTGCACAATCGAAGAGCTTCAGAGAGCGGTGCTTACGCTTGATACGGACATCAATGATTTCACTCAAGCGCTTCGAGCACTTGAAAAATACGGGGCGCACTTCCATTTTCGCGAAGCGCGCTATTACTTCGACCCTGAAGAGCAACCGGATGCGAAGGTCGAGTACAAGTCCCTGTTTGTGGACCCGGATAAAGCGCGTGAGGTACTGCGGAAAGTCTGGCTGCAGGACGTTTTTCGAGACGACGGCAGCGCAGTGATCTTTTCAGATGTGCAACGTACGCGAGACGCGGTCAACAGCCTTCCAAAAGACCGCCTTCGCTTCATCATGGCACCTCGCTCTCTCGTCGCAGCAGAACGACACGAGCTTTTTCACGGCATGGAGCTACGAAACCAGGTGATCCTACTGGAACCGAAAGATCCCGGTTTCGATCTGGACAGAAATCCCGATCTCCTCAAGTGGGCGCAACGTCAGATTGCTGCGCGTGAGCTGGCGCTCTTTGCGGAGGACGCTGAGCGACGCGACGCGTACGAACGCATCGAACGGCAGGACAAGTCGGCATGCGTGAAAGCTATAGGGCGGGCCGGAGTGGTGTTCGTCCATTGGCAAGAGTTCGCAGCCAATGCGACCGACGATGAAGTTGAATTAGAACCGGTATCAGGCAATGGCAGCCGGGAAGAGGTTCTGAAACTCTTGCAGACGCAGCTGTTCCCCGAACAGGCCTTCATTGATCATCTGCTTGCCCGTCGGAGTGACGTCTTTAATCAACCAGTACGGATGGCAGAACGCGATTACCAGCAGGTGCTCGGATATCCAGTCCCCGCGAATAACGAAGCCGTCATCAGAGCAATTAAACGAATGTGTGGCGACGGCAGTGTTGGCCTTCAGCACAGCCGTGAAAACGTGTGCGGACGGTCACCCAATCTCACATTCACGGAGCTGCGAGATGCGGTGATCGTGCCTCCCTTTGTCGCCACATTTGAGCAGCCTCGGCTAATCCCGCCTCTGGCTCCTCCAATTTCCCCAACGGCCGGCCAATCGTCGCCCACAGTTCCTGGTCCTGGTGACTCCGCGGGTGGATGGACCACGCCTCCAACTCCGGCCGAGGAGTGGCGGGACATACGATGCCTTCCAAAGGACTCTCCCGGCGAACTTCGGATAGAGCTTGCTTCCAGATTGGCCGATCTGAGCGAGCCGCGTGTGCGAAACATAACCTTCAAAATCTTCTTACAGCAGAGGACGGGTGATCTCAGCACGTTGCCGTCCTCGGTCCGGGGCGGGTTGAAGGGGCCCGGCGCAGTAACTGCTGAGTGGCAGATCGTGAAAGAAGGTGATTTCAGCAAGGCGGACGTGGAAAGTTTTGCCGAGCTCCTGCCGGCAATAGGTGGTGCGAAGTACGATGCCTCGTTAAAGGTGGTCATCCCTGAGAAGCAGGCAATCCATGTCTAGTCCTGCGTTGAAATTTGATCTGTTCGATGTGCTCTCGCAACCCGGTCCCCGCATGCAAGCTATAGGAGAATGGCTACTCGGGCTATGGCGCGCAGACAGCTATCCACATCAGGATGCAATTTCGTATTTGCGAGAGCGCGAGGTAGCCGTGAACGAAGTGGAAACGCTTATAGCTGGCGCGGCGCCGCGTGTGTATCAAGAGTTTCAGGGCAATGTGCCACCTGACCGCGATCTCCTTCGATTTCTGACCGATTGCAGGCCGTGCGCCGCCGTGGTATTTGACGGGCTTTCGCTGCGAGAAATACCGGCTGTACTGAACCTCGCCGAACAGTCGGGGTTCAAGGTTGTTGAGCAAGGATTCTCGTATGCAGCAATTCCGAGTGAGACCATTGACTTCGTCTCCCAGAGGTTAGGCTTGCCTGCGGTTGCGCCTTCGCAGCTGTCAACTCGCCGTGAACTGCGCGATCGTGAAATCCGTGCTTACTACCTTCAGTATGCTTCGGTCCGCGAGCAATTCGAAAGGAATGCGGATGCTCTATTGATTTGGTCAGCATTTCCGGACGTAACATATCGAGATGCTGGAGCTAAATTCGCAGAGCATTTCGCGCACTTGGATAGCATGTTACGCCCGGCTTGGATGAATACAGTGCAGGCTGTGCCGCCTGGTAGAAAAATTCTTGTAACGAGCGATCATGGATACGTTTTCTTCGGTCCAGGCCTGAGCTTCCCGCGCAGCAATCAAGAATTAAGCCCCGTCGTTCAGCGTTTCGGTGGACAGCGAAATTCGCATTTAGAGGATGGGCAATCACCCTTGATTCATCGTGACGTAGAGGTTATGCAGTCTCCCGAGAACGGTCGAGTCATGATGCTACGTGGGCGTGTCCAGACGCATGCTGCTGGCCCTTATGCCAATGCGCTATATAAGCATGGCGGTCTTTCATTAATGGAGATGTTCACACCATGGATCATGCTCGAACCGAAGGTCTTGACTGAGGTGCATTCTTGAAAGAGGCAACGCATACGGTCCAAACGGATGCGGCTGTTGCCTCCTCACTGCAGGGCTCAGCTAAACAAGCGGCAGTAGCTCCAGCGAAGCGAGCGATCGAGGAATATTTCCCCATCGTTGAAATTAACAGGCTCGCAATCCCGGAGCGCAATGCCTTCAAACCTATCTATCAGATGCATAAATGGTTTGCTCGGCGGGCATCCTGCGTCTTTCGCGCGATTCTGCTCGGGGCCCTCAAGCCAGCTGGCACTGACATCATGGAGGAGTTTTACCGAGACCACACAAACGATCCTGACACCGAGGGCAAGATCGTGCTCGATCCCTTCATGGGTGGAGGAACGACAGTTGTTGAGGGCCTGAGGCTCGGATGTAGAGTCATCGGTCTCGACCTCAATCCCGTGGCTTGGTTCATCGTCAAAACAGAAGTCCAGCCGGTCGATTTGGTTGAGCTTGAAGCAGCTTTTCAGCGCTTAGCAAGCCGTGAAACTGCTTCGGGGAAAACCGTACGTGAAGAGCTACTCAGCCATTACAAGACAAAGTGTCCAAGTTGCGGCGTGGAAGATGCAGACGTCGTCTACACGTTTTGGGTGAAAGCGGCGATCTGCACGAACCCCGAATGCAAGAAACAGGTCCCACTTTTTTCCGAACACCTTGTTGCACAAAAGACACCCTCAATCCGGTTCCATGAGGCCATTTGTCCTTATAAAGAGTGCGACAAGAGCTTTGATTGGGAAATCGAACCCGCTGCTCTGGTTGGCGATTCCCAGCTTATGTGTGCCAGTGCGCTCGATGGTGCGGGCGAAGGTCGAGGTAACAAACGCTGGGCCTTTTCACTTCCGGACCAGCCCGCAAAGTGTCCTTGGTGCGAACGGCAAATTTCTCCGCTTGCAAAAACGGCCAGGCCGCAGCGAAAGAAGGTTAAGTTATCGGTCTTGTGTTGCCCGACTTGCTCAAGTGTGTTCCAGTACCGAGGCACGCCGCCTGATGAGTTGCCGTGTCCCGCATGCTCACAGAATTTCCGCTGGGAACTCGGTAATACGCGCAAAGGAGGGGATTTCGTGTGTCCACATTGTGGGCACACAGATGCTGTCATCGAGTCGCTTCGGCGTCTGCCGAAAAGCGAGTTGTTACCAATAAATATGTACGCGCTCCAAGGATACTGTTCCACATGTGCGGGTGACAGCGACTTGGACGAGGATGAAGAGGAATCTCAGCACGAAATAGAGCAAGCACCGGTCATAAGGCACACGCCACGAGCTGCTAAGAAGAAGGCTGCAATGAACGGTTTGCTGTGGAAAAACGGAGGTAAGTTTCTTAAGGCCATTACACCCGCTGACCTCCACAGTTATCAGCAGACCTGTGAACGCTGGCAACAAGAAAAGAACGAACTCCCATATCCGAAGCAGGAGGTGCCCGATGGGCAGGAAACACATCGGCTGCTGGAGCATCACTATCAATATTGGTCGCAGATGTTCAATCCACGCCAGTTGCTGTGCCTTAGTACTTTAGTGAAAGGGATTATTGAAGAGAGCAAGCCGGATGTGCAGGAGCTACTCCTGAGCGCCTTCTTTTCAACTCTTGAAGGCTCAAACATGTTCGCTCGCTTCAAAACTGACCAGCGACGCAGCGAAACCCCAAAAGGCGTGTTCGCCCGTCATGACTTCCAGCCTAAGTTGACTCCCTGCGAGGACAACGTCTGGGGGCTTAACATCGGCAAGGGTTTTAGTCGCTGGATGGACATAATCCTGCGGGGCAAGCGGTGGGCGAAGAACCCAGAGGATAGCAGCTACGCTGAAGGATCGAGCTCGACTGGTAAGAGAGGCCGGCTTGTCCGCAAGGTACGAAGCGAAACAGCGGAAGCATTCTCTATACAAACCGCACCAACGATCGAGATACCCACCCACGGAGTATCGCTTATCGCTGCTTCTTCGACGGCTGCGCTCAAGGGCACAGCCAGAGGAGTCTTCTTGGTTGCGACGGATCCTCCGTATGCAGGAAACGTGAACTATGCAGAACTTGCTGATTTCTTCTACGTCTGGCTCAGACTAGCTCTCTTGGATCGCTACCCTTGGTTTGCTGCCGAATTGACACCAAAGGCAGAGGAAATCATAGAGAACCGCACGAGAGGCAAGACCATGGCTGATTTCGAATCTGGCCTGAGGCAGGTTTTCTCTCTGTGCGGCGATGTGACCCAGGACGATGGATTACTGGTATTTACATTCCATCATAGTGAAGGCAGCGCCTGGGAAGCCCTGCTCGAAGCGACATGCGAAGCGGGCTGGATCGTGGAGTCCATTTATCCTGTACAAGGTGAATCTGAGAGCTCAATGCATCTGCTGAGCGGCGACAACATTGCGTATGATCTCATACATGTCTGCCGCAAGCGTGCTTCGCAAGCTACGCTGGGGCGGGTTGCCTGGGCTACCCTCAGAAGCCAAATCAAGCGGGATGCCCGAAGAGAAATTGAGCGCATTCAACGTGGCGTCTATGGTGAAGAACGTGACTTGGGGGATGCTGATAAGCTCATAGTCCTAATCGGCAAGTGTCTCCAGCTTTATAGTCGTCATTATGGTGCCGTCGTTGACCACAACTTCGCGCCTGTCCCTTTGCGTGATGCGCTGGCGGATATTCGGATGATGGTGGAGCAACTGGTCTCACTTGAACGCCCATTGCCAAACGAGCTAGAGGATATTGACAGAGCTTCATACATTTGGCTCACCGCGTTATCGGAGAAAAAGGAGATCAAGAGCGACGAAGTTCACAAAGCCACGCGCGGCATCGCGGATGTGGACGAATTACTCGGCGCTGGCCTGATTAAGCGAGGTCGAGTTCGCCGTGGACGAACATTTGAGGTGAAGACTCCAGCCGAACGATACACGAGCTTGCTTGAAAGATTCAGCAGCGAGTCAGTACCGTCTTCAGGGCTCTTTGGCGATCTTCCCGTTGGTAACGGAAGCTCTCTCTTCATTGATAGACTCCATTTTCTAATCGCACTAACTGAAGGCAAACAAGATTTGCGCCCGTGGATTGAACGCTGGAAACCGGAAATCCCGCAGTTCCGAGCCGCAGCCGACTACCTCCTCAAGAGAGGACGCGATGAACTGAAGCCTTCCTTGCGAAAGATCATTGGAATGCTGGAGGTTGGCCCCTTGGCCTTTGAGTGAAATGCCGGGTTACCTCCTTACAGTGCCGAAAGAGCTCAGGCCGTCAAAGGTCCATGGCATGCGGCCTTTCACTGATCAGTTGGGGTTCCTTGATTTCATCCGAGAACTACGCCACGAAGATTTACCCTTTCCACGGGGAGCGAGCCTGCGAGTTGAGGGACTGGAAGAAGCCCTATATGCAGCAAAGCCCAATTACGATGCCGCAGCGGCAAAGATTCGCCATTGGTTGAAGGCAGCCGCTAACGATCTCGACCGTAACGCCATCACGGTGCAGGTCGTGGTTCGCGATAGCTTGGAGCGAGGAGACAAACTGTGGGCACTGTATAGAGGAGAGCGCCTACCCATCCACCTGATTTTTAATTCACCAACGTCTGAGGAATACCAGGGCAGCGTCGTATACAGAGCATCTTTCAATCTGACGTAATTCCATGGCTGAAACTCATACCGCAATTCAAGTTAACCAACTCGTGATGGTTGAAGGCCGCCCGGAGCTCGGTGTAGGCGAAGTTGTTCGGCTCAGAGATATCGGCGGGGCGGTGCAAGCCGATGTTCTCTTCGGAGGTCTACAGCAGGTCGAGACGGTGATTGCCGACCGATTACGCCCGTGCCCTTCGCTTTGGGAACGGTTGATCGCGGAAGATTTTGATCCCTCAATCGACTTCCTCCTCAAGCAGCTTGCGTATCAGTTCCCATTGCAGAATGCCGGAGGAGAACTGTCTAACAGCCGCACCCAGCTGCTCCCTCACCAGATTTTGCTCACGCACTCACTAATGAATGCGGCTAGACGACGCTTCCTCGTAGCCGATGAGGTCGGACTGGGTAAGACTATCGAAACGGGCATGATTATCCGCGAGCTGATCGCGCGCGGCGAGGCGGATCGCGTGCTCATTGTGTGTCCGGCGGGACTAACCCGAAATTGGCAGCAAGAATTGAACGACTGTTTCCGTTTAGATTTTGAAATTGTCGGACGCGATTTTGTTGCTGATCGGGTTACGGCCTGGGAGCGTCATTCACGCGTCATCGGTTCGATTGACAAACTAAAGAAGCTGCCACACTCCGAGCGACTACTCTCAGGTCCAAAATGGGACCTTGTTGTATTCGATGAGGCCCACCACCTCACTCGCAGAAACAAGGGCAAGACCATAACTCAGAACTATCGTTTCGCTGAGTCACTGCGCGGACATACTCGCGATCTTTTGTTTCTTTCAGCTACACCGCATCAGGGCGACCAGTACCAATTCTGGTCACTCATTCGGTTGCTAGACGATGAGCTTTTTGAATCGCCTGACGCCATGCTGGACAATCGGGGGCTCCTTAACCGTGTTATGTTCCGCCGCATAAAGCGCGAAGTCACCGACGCTGTCGGGAACCCGATATTTATGCGTCGGCAGGTCCACTCTCAGAGGTTTCCGCTCGGGATCGCGGAACGAAATTTCTACGACAAGTTGACCGAGTACCTGCAGGAAGGATACGGGATTGCAGGCGTTGGGCAATCCCGTACTACCACAGAACAGCGAGCCATCGGCTTCGTGATGGCCACGTTCCAAAAGATCATGTCATCCAGCCCGCGAGCGATCAGACAGGCCCTACGTCGCCGGTTACTGGTACTGCTGGCGCGAAAGCAGATGAAGATAGATGCTGCTCGTGCACGTGGCCGAGCCTCCCATGAGACGGCGCAACAATGGTTCGTGCTGCAGGATGAGATGGTGCGGCTGGCGACCGAGATTCTTGGGCTTTCTCCGAACGGGGTGTCACGAAACGACGCCGAAAGATACGTGTTGCAGGTCAAACAAAGGCTTGCTCGGAGAATGGAAGAAGAGATCACCGAATGGGCACTGGACTCAGAGGAGGAGTTCGAAGACGCACTGTACGCGGATGCTGAAATCCCTGACGAGGCGAACAAGGTTAGAGAACTGGTGCGGCTTGTTCCTGAAGGCACGGATCGCAAATTCGACACACTGGTGCGCGCAATAGAGGAGATTCGCCGAGAGTTCCCTAGAGAAAAGTTCCTAATTTTCACGCAGTACCGCGAGACTCTGGAATTTCTCAACGAAGAGCTTGGAAAGCTTTATGGCACTGGTACATCCTCACTTCTTCACGGTGGTCCACTGGAAGACAAGATCGAAGCGGTAGAAAAGTTTTGGGATCCTGAAGGGGCGCGTTTTCTCATCAGCACATCCGCAGGTGGCGAAGGCATAAACCTGCAGGTCTGCCGCGTCATGTTTAACTACGACCTGCCGTGGAATCCAATGGCGGTTGAGCAAAGAATAGGAAGATTACATCGCTTCGGCCAGCACGAGACGGTCCAGGTTTACAACCTCGTGGCCGAAGACACGGTAGAGGAGCGCATTTACTTCCTACTCGAAGAGAAACTACGTGAGATCGCGCAAACGATTGGCAAAGTAGATGAACGCGGTGACGTGGTGGAAGATTTTCGCTCAGAAATTCTCGGCTTTCTCGGATCTTCACCCAACTATCAGGAGCTGTACAAGCGCGCCCTGGTGGATCGTGATTATCATCGAACCGAAGTAGAAATCGCCGAGGCACTGCAGCGAGCGAGAGAGGCGAGTGAAGCGTTGCGGGCCCTTACACAAGACCTCGACAGCTTCAATCTCGAGCATTATCGGCACTTGCAGGGGCAGTTTACATTGGCAGACTTGCGCAAGTTCATCGAGAAGTCGATTGTTCGCATGGGTGGTGCATTCGTTCCGTTAGGCGACGAAACATACCGGATAGATACTCCTCCATCAATTCGAGAACAATCCCGTGGAGTTCTGCTGAGATATGACGCAGCCACCTTTGACCGCGACGTGGCGATGCGGCGGAAGAGGGTTGAGTTCATGGGGCTCGGGCACCCTCTAGTGGATGCCCTCCTCGCCCATCTCAAGTCACCCGTGTGGCGGGGCGAGGTGGCCAGGCTCAGTTGCGGCGATGAAGCAATGCTTTCGGTCCGGTGGCTCGTGTCGGTTCATGGAGAAGAAGGCAAGATTCAACAGCATTATCACCATGTCGCCCTCAACGGAGTCGGCTCTGCTCGAAGAATCGACGAGCGAAATGATCTCAATCTACTGCCAATCCTGGCAAACATTCAGAAGAAAGCTACCATTGACGCTACAAAGCTGCAGGCGTTTGCCGAGGCCGAGTTTCAGGGGTTACTCGCAGAATTGCGTGCCGCTGCAGATGGAAGGCCAACGATTCGAGGGGAACTCGTCGGCATGGCGTATTGCTGAACGTCGATTCTGTTGGCACAGACCTTCTTGTTCGTGTGTCTTCCTGCGAAGAGTGCTCCTAAGGCAGCAACGTCAAACCAAAACCTTCTCCGGTGAGACTTCAGCAGGTTGGCTCATTACAAGCAGCGCTTTAAAGCGTTCGCGAATAAGCTTCTTGCGCTCTTCGATGAAATCCTCAAACCTGTCCATCTTCCACAGGTCAGGGTCCGTCGGAATCAAATGTCGTTTGAGGTACTCGCTGTCCTTGTCCTTGAACCACTGTTCCGGCAGGGTGTCCCACTTTCCACCTGCTCCATTTTCCTCTCTGCTCAGGAGCATACAGTTTGCGAGTTGATTTCGTTCGGGTTCGCGGTATTTGATAAGGTCCCTTCGTCCGGTTCGTGGGTTCTCAATTTTCACTTTCTTCAGGGCAGATTGGGGAAAAACGTGATCTACCTGAGGCAGGTTGCTCTCATAGGCGGGTGTATAGTTGTAATCGCGATACCATAGATTGAAGAGCAGGTGGACCGTATCCGAACCGTAACCCATCTGCCAGAACCGTTCCTCAGTCAGCTCCAGGCTGCGGCCCTGACCTCGGATTACTCCAAATACTTCATCGAGGTTGAACTCCTTTAGCTCTTCGATCTTCCTGACCATTGCGTCTATCAGGTTATCGGGCTGACCACTAAACGCTCCAGCCAGCGATGCGCGGAGCAGGTATGTGTCTATATCCTTTGCCCGCTTCCACTCCTCCAAGAAGTGGTAGCGAAGGTATATGAGCGGGGTCAGGACTAAATAGGTTGGTAAGGCCTTGTCGCACTGAATGAAAGTCTTATTGCGAACAAAATCCAAGACCTCCTGAATAGCGCCTGCAATGTTGTCCCAATGTTCTTCAATAGACTCGCGGACTCCCTTCTTCCGAAATTTCTCAACTTCGTAACGTGCTCCTTGACCAACTAGGACGAGGCAGGTTTTCAGAATGAAGTCTCGGTCGAAAGCGAAGCCGTGCTTGTTGAGGGAGTCCAATAATTCATTCATCTGTTCATCCGCTACGTCCCAGGAGGCAGCGAGCAGAGAGAAAAGGAGATCCGATTTACCGAGTTTCGTGCCGCCGGAATTGGCACGAATAAAGACCTCAACGACGTCATCTTCGGTGTATAGATCTTCGTTTTCGATGCTATCGAGTTCCTGATATCCCACGCCGTCGTCGCTGTGAAATGCCTTGAACACCAACGACACATGCTTGCTGATCTTCTGCTTCTCCACATCGCTGAGTTCCCGGCCAGCTCGGTTAGTCAGATCCTGAGCCAGGGCCAGCATGTCCTTCTTGCTGAAGACGAGGTCCTTAAACTTGATCCAGGGGAACGCAGTGTTCGCGGGGTCCAAGAAACGAAACTTGTATTTGACGTCATCGGGTGCAGCGAGATCGCCACTGAGGATGTCAAGGAACAGTTCACGTCCTTCGTAGCTGCCCACTAGCCCAATGAACAAGCTCTGCAGTCTCTGCTGACCATCGAGCACGAGACACTTCTTCTTGTCATCGCAGGGGACATAGAAGTCGGTGAGCCGCGTGCGGTGCTCAGGCCGGAAGTTGTCGATGAACTTGCGTCGGCGAATCTCGCTTTTCGTCTTCCAAATGAGGAGAGTGCTAATTGGGTATTCGCGGAGGATTGAATCGTATAGCCGGCATATCTGGTCCTCACCCCAGACAAAAGCACGCTGTATATTGGGCAGCCAGAATCCACCGTCTTCGTCAGGATTGTTAAGAAAGGTGACGATTTTCCGAAGAGAGTGTTTGGGAGTCTTCATCGAGTGTGATTGCCCCTCAGGTTAATCAAGGCACCGCTCAGTTTACCTCTCAGCGGCTTGATTTCAAGGCATAGTTTCAATGCGCGGCTGTCGCTGGTTGCGACTACTTTTCGTCGTCAACCACTGGAACCGTTAATTAGCTGTCTTGCGCTCTCTGTGATTTAAGAAATATATGTACATCTCTCATATGAAGTAGTATACTCCTATCTTGATCGCTCTTGGCTATGGGAGGTTCGGATGTCTACCGTCTCCAGTGATGCTGCAAGGCAACTCCCTCCCTCGCAATTCGCTGATCCGCAGCCGCCTGCCGAGCCTTTCCCAATGGGGCCGATCTCACAGAAATTGAACACAAGCCGACGTGAGCCAGTGTGGAACTGCGGGGAAGCGGCCGCGTTCCTGCGAATTCATCCCAAGACGGTTAAGCGACTAGCGAGCATGGGAAGCCTTCCAGGTTTCCGCATCGGGAACCGCTGGCGATTTCGTCCCTCTGAGCTAGACGCGTGGGCGCATTCTGGCATACTCTCAAATCACTCTTTGCGCCGCGAATAGAGGAGAGACTCTGTTGCGGCGAGACACATACCAGTTCGGCTGGGTCGAAAAGCAGAAACGATCCAGAGGGCCTGCGGTTTGGGTTTGGCGTTTCCGTCAAAAACAATCCGATGGGCGAGACAAAAAACTTTCGGTATTGCTCGGCACTGCCCAGGAAATCAAGTCCGAAGCAGAAGCCTGGAGAAAGGCCGAAGCACATCGCATACACGCTGATTTGAACCGGACACCGGAAGGGCGGGTTTCTTTCGGTGCTCTTTGTAACCGTTACATCGCAGAAGCCGCTCCGACGAGGCATTCAACGAGAAAGTCCTACATGACCATTCTCAACAAACATGTCATGCCAAAATGGGAGAACGTGCGCATCTCCCAGGTGCGGCCCATGTACGTGCAGGAATGGCTCATTAACCTAAACCTAACCGCGACCACCAAGGGGAAAATCAAAGCCCTGATGCATCGCCTTTTCGAAAGGGCGATGTTCTGGGAGTTAATTCCGACGGAGCGGAACCCGATGGGCCTCGTCGAAATACCGGGATCGAGTCGGCGTGTGAAGAAACCGATAATCCTGGCCGTTGATCAGTATTTCGCGATCCTGGCATTACTGATCGAGCCGTACCGCACGATGGTGGTTGTGGCACAGTGCCTGGGACTGCGGGTCAGCGAGATTCTGGCGCTGCAGTGGCCGGACATTAACTTCACTGAACTCACGATGCGAGTCACCCGGGCCGTGGTGGACGGCATTGTCGACGAGGTCAAGACGGAGTATTCCGAAGATGACCTTCCGCTCGATCCTGATCTCACCACAGTGCTGTTCAATTGGAAAAACCAGTGCCCGGAATCAGACGAGCATTGGGTTTTTCCCAGCCCGATCACTGGACGTTGCTATCACGCTAGCCCGATTCAACAGGACTATATTCGTCCTGCCGGCCGAAAGCTCGGTCTCGGCGATATCGGCTGGCATACTTTCCGACACACCTATCGCTCGTGGCTGGACTCAGTCGGCACGCCGATAGGTGTACAGCAGAAGCTCATGCGCCACGCGCAGATCGCTACCACAATGAATGTTTATGGGAACTCGATGATGGAGTCGAAGCGCGAGGCTAACAGCAAAGTTGTGCAGATGGCGTTGAAACCGGAGTCTAAGGGGAGAAAAGGAAACTGTCACTCAGAGCAGAATCTGGCTAGGCGTGATCAACTGCCCCTTTTTGCCCCTGCGAGCGAAACATCCGACGCTCGTAACCCAATGAAAAGTTTGGTTGCGGGGGGTGGATTTGAACCACCGACCTTTGGGTTATGAGCCCAACGAGCTACCAGACTGCTCCACCCCGCAGTTTGATGATAGCAACCGTAACGGGGGGCGTCAAACTTGCGGCCCTGATTGCAGGCTCCCGTTCACAATTCCTCGCGACGCATGAGAAACGCGATGCTCAAAAATCTCGATACCGATTTCGCGAATGCGGCATCCAAAATCCTGTTGCTGACTCCATTTGCTTATTGTCAGGAGGGTTCACATGCCGAAGAAAGAGATCCAGACTTCGCAGTCGCGGATCAACGCCCAGCCTCGCGTTCACCAGCGTGCTGCTGAAATCCAGGCATACGGTACAGTTTCCCATGCCTTGCCGCTCGATCTCGACGAGTCCGTACGTCTGGAGATGACCGAGCAGTTGAATCAACTATTGGCCGACAGCATGACTTTGCGCGATCTTTATAAGAAGTCACATTGGCAAGTCGCAGGTCCTACGTTTTATCAATTGCATCTATTGTTTGATAAGCATTTCGCCGAGCAAGTCGAAGTCGTGGACACCATCGCTGAGCGAATCCAATTGCTCGGCGGGATCTCGCTGGCGATGGCCCATGATGTCGCGGAGACCACGCGCATTGAGCGTCCGCCGCGAGGCAGGGAAGAGGTGCCAGTGCAGATCTCACGTTTGGTCGATGCTCATCAACTCATCATGGGAGAGTGTCGTGAGATTGCAAAAAAAGCCGACGATCTGGGCGATGATGGTACCAACGATATGGTGATCAGTGATGTGCTACGAACCAACGAACTGCAGAGCTGGTTTTTGACCGAGCACCTGGTGGAAATGCCGCTGGTGCACGCAGTCGGTCCCGGGCTTCGCAAGGCCGGATAAAACGAAGTCGAGAAAGCGGGCCCTTCCGGGCCCGCGCCCTGTTCCAATCGCACCCGCTACTTCACGCTCAGCTTATCGTGGTCATAGTATTCGTAAGCCGACATCGGTTTTTCTCCACCTTTTTTCCAGATGCGGGAATCTTCCGGCAGCTTGTTCAGCACTCGAGCCATCTCCCGAATATGCATGGCTACGGTGCCGCAACATGCGCCGATAAAGTTGATTCCCATATCGCGGGCCTGCACGGCATAGTCTGCCATCTCCTTCCTCGTGAGCTGTAGCGGATCCAGCGCATAAGGAAATTCTGGAAGACTTGTGAAGTCTGGCTTGTCGTTGGGGGTTCGGTAGGCGACTGGTTGGCAGGCCAGGTATCCGGGCACCGCTTTGCGCATCTGCTCCATCGGAGCAAGGATATGCGCCGGGGGCCGCAGGCAGTTCATGCCTACGATGTCGGCACCGGCATCGAACAAGGCTTTAGCGGCATCCGCAGCACTCTTGCCTTCCGTCGTCTCATCTTTGTTTTCGAAGCAGATCGTTACCATTGCAGGGAGGCCAGTCTTCTTAGCACGTTCCACTGCAATCAAAGCTTCACCTAACCACGAGAAAGTCTCTCCGATGATGAAGTCGACTCCTTCATCGACCTGCACTGCCAACTGTTCGTCGAATGTCTTGCGCACGCGATCGGCTGCCGACGGGCTCTCGGGTTCATACATCCATGTCAGACTCAGATTGCCCGCGACGAGGCAGCGATCGCCCGCAACCTCCTTTGCGACTCGAACTGCAGAGCGGTTAAGCTCTTCCAACCGATTCTCAAGCCCAACTGTAGCGAGTTTGTCACGGCTTGCGTAGAAGGTGAGCGCTTGCAGAACTTCTGCGCCTGCCTCGCGAAATTCGACGTGCAATTCGCGAAGAGCATTTGGATACGTGAGCGCGACTTCTGGAGTAAACGGACCCGCGCGCACCCAGCCGCGCTTTTCAAGCTCCAGCAAGTACCCACCGTCTCCCAGTACGGGACCTTCTTTCAGCCGTTCGAGAATGCCTTTCTTTTTCATACCCTCTCCTAAAAAAGATTAGTCGTCCGCATATTCATACTGCGGTTTGATCGGCTTGCCCTGCGCGAAGCGACTCGGTCGGAAGGCGCTGACGTCGATGGTCTTACCGACGCCATCAAGCACAAGTTCACTCATGACGAGGCCCACTGCCGGTGAAATTTTGAATCCCATGCCTGAGAAACCTGCACAGACGTAGAGTCCCTTTATCTCGGGCACCTCTCCCAGCAGAGGCCGCGAATCGGGCGTGACGTCGTACACGCCAGTCACACCTCGCATGATCTCTGCGTTCTCAAGTTTGGGAACTCGTCGGCAGGCTCGTTGGATGATTTCTTCCAGTGACTCATCAGAGGCACGCTGTGGAAAGTTGTCAGGATCAATCGGACGCGTGCCATAAAAATCTCCGACGAGGAATTTATCCTGGGCGTCAGAGCGAAAATACGTCGCGGTTGCGGAGTCGATGCAAGAACAGCCTCCACCTTTCATGTCTGGCGCCTTGCGCAGGATTGCGACCTGGTGGTATTCGCATTCGATTGGCAGGTCGTAGCCGGCTCGCTGCATGAGCGGTCGCGTCCAGGGTCCTGTCGCGGCGACCACGGTTGGCGAAGAGATAGGACCCCGATCTGTTTCTACTCCTCTAGTTCGTCCCGACGTCACCGTGAGTGCAATAGCCTGAGTGCGCGGGAAGTATTCAACGCCTAAATTTCTCGCGGCTTCCAGGAAATCGCCCGCCACGCCTGCACCATCTCCGTATCCGGAGTCGGGTTCGTAAGCTGCTAGTTCGACGTCGTCCACCTTCCAGTCGGGCTCAAGTTGCTGGAGTTGCTGCTTGTCGACGAGTTCTACGACAGCGCCGAGTTTGCGCTGCATCTCGACATTCAGTTTCAAGCGCTCAGTTTCATTCGGATGCACGATGCGCACGAAGCCAGTCTTCCTGAAGTCACCCGGTGCTCCCACAACTTCGCCCCAATTCTGGAAGATATCGAGACTGACCAACGCGAGCTGAACTTCCGGCGGGAAGGTGTAGTGCATGCGAATCAGCGCGGAGGAGCGCCCGCTTCCGCCGCGACCGACATGATCCTTGTCCAAGAGAACAATTCTGCCCGCCTTCCGCTTCGCCAGATGGAACGCGATGGCAGTTCCCATTACGCCTGCGCCCAAGATGACGATGTCGGCTGTCTTCGGCAAACTAATCATGGCGTCGGTATTCATGCCGCGTGGTTTCCTTTTTTCCAATCCCGCAGCGCCTGATGTGCGGCATTACGTCCCGGCGCCCCGGTTACACCACCACCGGGATGCGCTCCCGCACCACATAGGTACAGGCCTTCAATTGGCGTCCGATACTGCGACCATCCGGGAACTGGACGCATAAAGAAGAGTTGTTCGAGCCGCAAATCGCCGTGAAAAATGTTGCCTTCTGTGAGGCCATAGGTGCGTTCCAGGTCAAGAGGGGTCAATACTTGCCTTGCGACGATCGACCCCGGCACGTTCGGAGCGTATTCCGCGATCTTTCTGACCACGCGATCACCGAGCAGTTCGCGCTTGTCGTCCCAGTTTCCTTGGCGCAGGTGATACGGGACATACTGCACGAAGCAGGTGAGGATGTGTTTGCCCGCCGGCGCAAGCGAAGCATCTGCATTCGATGAGACGACGCAATCCACCCATAGTTCTTCGGGAATGTCGCCAAGTTTTGCAATGTCGTAACAGCGTTCGGCGAACTCCAGAGATGGGACCAGGGTGTAGAAGGTTCGCTCGAGCGCTGTCGCGTGAGGAGAAGTTCCGGTGAAGCGTGGTTCTTCGGCGAGCACCATGTTGACTTTCGCACAGGGGCCAGCCATCTTGATCCCCCGAATCGCGAACAAGAAATCTTCAGGAAGACTCTTCGCATCCAACAGTTTCAGGAACGTGCGCTTCGGGTCAGCGTTCGAGAGAATCATCCGAGCGCGCAACTCCGTTCCATCTTCCAGAAGTACCTTGCGAGCGCGGCCATCGCGCACATCGATGTGCGCGACTGAAGCACCAGTGCGAATCTCAACTCCGGCCTTTTTCCCGGCTGCAGCCAGCGCCTGGGTAATCGAGCCCATGCCGCCCATGACGTGTCCATAGAACCCTTGCAACTCATGTTCTCCGCCGCTGAGAAGATGGAAGAGCAATCCAATCGCGGTGCCCGGCTGATACGGTCCACCATGTTTGCCGTAGACGTTGTTGGCCAGAAACATGGTTTTTATCTTTTCGGATTCATAGTTCTGATCGAGAAACTCGCCCAGGCTGCCCGTAAGAAAGGAGACGAGCTGCGAAATCTCGTTGTTCGAAATTCCGCAGAAGCGTTTTCCCACACGAAACAGGTCGCTCCATCCTTTGAGGCCTGCGGTGCCAACTTCGGGCGGAGGCTCCATGAAAAATGGCTGAAGATATCGCGCCAGTTTTTTCAGCTGATCATCAACTTGAACAAAACGATCAGCATCCTTTCGTGAAATTTTCGAGAACTCCTGGTGCGCCTTCTCCCGGTCGGCCCACCATGGCACGACATGACCGTCGGGGAAGGGAACTTGAATGGCCGGGTCACAAGGAATCATTCGCAACCCGTAGTCCGGCAGTCGGAGTTCTGAGATCACCTCCGGCCTGAGCATACTGGCGATATAAGAGGTAGTGGATACCCGGCATCCTGGGGCAATTTCTTCGGTCACACAGCATCCGCCGACGATGTCGCGCCGTTCCAGCACAAGCGTCGACAACCCTGCCCGAGCCAGATAGGCGGCGGCGGTCAGGCCGTTATGGCCCGCGCCAACTACAACGGCATCATAAATCTTCTCTCCTGCCTGCATCTGACCTGCGGTCATCGAAAGCAATCAAAATCGCATAACACTACCGTACTAGGCTGCAAAAATGAAGTTGAAATGTGAATAGCCCTTGAATTATGCTGTCGTGACTTTTAGTCACGATCATGCCTGGAATCGCCAGTAATCGCGTCGCCCCGCCCCTCTATCAGCGTCAAGCGAAGGCTCGCCCGCGCTCCGAGGCCAAGCGCAGTCGCATTGTCGAAGCGGCAACCAAACATTTTGCTGAATACGGATACCATGCTGCGCGTGTCGGAGACATCGCGATTGCGTTGGGCATCGCCAAGGGGTCCATCTTCCAGCATTTCGGCAGCAAGGACGGGCTGTTCTTCGAAGTTTACAAACGTGCGGTCCGGTCCTTTTCCCGATACCTTGATGTTCCCGACGACGTCCGGCAACAGGGGTTCTTCGAGATTCTCCGCTACTGGCTGGCCCGTACAGAGCATCTGGTTCACGAAGACTGGATTCCGTACCGCATCTCGCTACTTGGTAACTATGGAACCGATCTTGTTCTCAAGCGCGAAATCAACCGTTTTCTCATTGCGGAAGACCCCTATGGCACCGTGGAATTTGTCCACTTCGGGCTGGAGAGGGGCGAACTGCGGAACGACCTTGACATTGAGATGATGGTCTCCATCATCGACTGGATGGTCGAGCGCTTTCAGGATGCTTTGCTTACCGCGGAACTGGATCCAGGTTTGTTCCGCAGACAAAGTGAATTGGCTGAGAAGAAGGAAGCCAGAATTCAACAGTTTCTGGCTATGCTGCAAAGAGCGATTGGAGCACCGCTATCAAGTACACCATCGAGTGCTAATTCGAAGTCACAAAAGCGTCGCCGCGCATAGCGCGTCAGTCGCGATATATTCAAAGTAGTTCAGTAATCAATCGAAACCGTGAGAGCGTGAGCATGCAAGCGTCCCTCGAGCAGATTCTATCCAGCTACGACGATCGCGCGCCTTTGGAACAGGCATTTACTATTCCGGCATCGTGGTATACCGATCCACGTATCGCCGAACTCGAACGGCTCAACGTATTCAGCAAGACGTGGCAGTTGGTCGCTCGCACCGATCAACTACAAAACGCGGGAGACTTTATCTCCACTCGCGTTGCGGGAGAACCGATTGTCGTAGTGCGCGGCCCAGATGGCGCGCTTCGTGCCTTCTTCAATGTCTGCCGGCACCATGCGGCCGCAGTCGTGACGCAGCCCTGTGGCCATGCTCAGATTTTGCAATGTCCCTACCACGGATGGAAGTATGGTCTCGACGGCTCCCTGAAAGGGATGCCCGAGTTCGAGGGCGTGGAGAACTTCGAACGCTCACAAAACGGATTGTTGCCCATCCGCGTCGAAGCTTGGGAGTGTTTTGTCTTTATCAATCTTGATCCGAATGCGATTCCGCTGCAGGAGTTTCTGGGCGGAATGGTGAAACGTTTCGGTCCGCTCTGTATCAGCAAGCTGCATTTTTTCGAACGTCGTAGTTACGACATTCATTGCAATTGGAAGGTCTACGTCGACAACTACCTCGATGGCGGATATCACGTACCACACTTGCACAAGGGACTGAGTTCGGTGCTCGATTACAAGCAATATACCATCGAGAACGAAGATCGTTATTGCCTGCAATCCAGTCCAATGGTTGCTTCGGATGAAGATGCGGCGACTGGGGCGACTCGCAAGGGCGACCGCGCCTGGTACTTCTGGCAATATCCCAATCTTATGATCAACTGCTACGAGGGATACATGGACACGAACTATGTCGTCCCAATGGATGCAGACCACTGCACGGTGATCTTCGATTTCTACTTCAGTGATGTAGGTGAATCACGCCGTGCCTATAACACAGAATCGGTGAACGTGGGCAATCGTGTGCAGGATGAAGATCTCGGAATCTGTGAAGACGTCCAGCGAGGACTGAAGTCGCGGGCATATGGAGCGGGCCGGCTGTCGGTGCGACGAGAGGCGGGTGAGCAACTGTTTCATCGTTTGCTCGCCGCCGATTTGAAGTCGCATTCGGACGCGCATCGAGAGAAGTAGCTTTTACATCGTCACTCATCACGCTGATAGAAGATGAGCCACGTTGGCTCAATCTCTCGTATATAAACATTGGCTGGCAGACTGGCTGCTTTGTTCAAGTCAGGCAAGAGGACACCCTCCCGACTATAGTCACCCGGCACGTACTCAATCCCCTTGACCCAGCCGGGCCCGATCGCCGTGCCCTCGCCAACAAAGATGAACCTCACTACGCCGGTGGTCCCATTCATTGCCGCCTGAAGTTTGGGATTAATTTGGGACATAAGGTTCTTGTACTCACTCCGGCGGGACTGGCTGAGGGTGCTTGGATCGCTAACCCCCAGGTACCACCTGCCCCGCGCATCCTCGGCTGCCATTTCTCGCAGTCGTTCGAACGCTTTGCGGTCAGCATAAAACGTCGCAATCAATTCCTGATCTTTGGGTTCCGTCAGTCTGGGTGCGCTGGATCCTTTGTGCCAAAGAACAATGGCCGCGAGCATAGCGAGCAGCAGAACAGCGACGAAGATGAACTTAAGCCTCAAGGGAAAACGATTCATAGTCTTCTCGTCGAAAGGGATCGCGCTGTGCTCGAAACATGGCCGCTGTATTGGCTCACACATCGCTTACTGATGATCCCGAGGAATCGTTTCCTTCCACGTCTTTGATTTAAACAACTGCCCGTCCTTGAGCAACTCCCGCGTGTAGCTGTAATAGAAATTCTTTTGATCAGTCGTGACCAATAGATGCCCACGCCATACCAGCGTCCGCCCTTTTAGCGCGAAGACGCTCTCCGCTTCTCCCTTTACACTGCTCGTTTCGGGGTGAGCGTCGTCTCCCTCGTACGTCAGGCTCTCGAAATCGTCCTGCTTCCCCCACGGATACTCAGATGAATCCTTTCCTTTCCAATGCACGGTCGTTTTCTGCCGTGCTTCATCGCGTTCCAAAATCCATTCACCGGGCCATGGAAAGCCCTGAGTCTTGATGTCGTTACGTTCTTCCGTCGGCTGCGGTTGAGAAAACTCCGGAGCAGGAGCGCCGTGTACCGGAACAACCGGCAAGATCACTCGCGACCCATCCTCTCCGCCAAGTTGCAACGTTGTGGTCATCGTGTATGGCGTCGGGAGAATCATCGGCCATAGAGCATTCGAAATCGAAACACGAATGCGATGCCCTTTAGGGAAGACCCAGGAAGTTAGGTGCATCTCGATGTCCAGCGGATATGTCTTCCCGGGTTTCATATCCTTTGGTTCGCTCGTCGATTCCCGCTGGGCTCCGTTGAGTCCTGCGCCTGTAATCTGCGTGACGGTTCCGTCGGGCGCAACATCGGAAAGGCGTGAAAACCAGTCCGCCAGTGGAGCGGTGGCGGAGGCTTGTAACAGCGCCCGCGGACGTCCCAGTATTGCGACCTCATTTTCCAATGGAGCCGAATCGTATACGAGGCTGAACGCGTCTACGGGACGCGTATCGCTCAGAAGTTCTCCCCACCAGAAGCCGGCTTCGACCCCGATTGTCGGAACATATTTCAGGCTATGACTGTCTGCCTGTGCCGGGGATTCTGCCAATGTGTGATTCCCCTGCAGAAACAGAGTCGCGTTCTTTGTATTTGCCGGCGGCCATACATCCTCTTTCCTCCATTCGCCGGGAACACTTTCGAGGTTCGGGTCCGGCGGATGCCAATGTTGCATGTAAATCACCAGCCGCGGATCGTTTACCACTCCTGTATCCCGCCCCTTGAGCCAGTAATCGAACCAGCGCACCGCCTGATCGCGCCACTCGATGCGCGGACCAAAATCTGCATCGTTTGGAAACGAATGGTTCCACGCCCCGACGATCGCTTTGATTGGCGCCTTCGATTTCATCAGCATGTCCGGAACATTGTCGCGATAGCCGTCCTGCAATCCACCAATCAAGAAACTCGGAGTCGTAATCTCACTCAGAGGCCGCACGCGATCTCTCCAGAAGGGACCATCGTGCTGATGCTTCAAGTAGAGGAGCGACCATGGCGGCGAATCAAATCGCGGCCCGAGCACTTTCTCGTCCAGCGAGTAGTCCGGAGCACCAGCCCAGCCCTCAGCCATATCCATGTTCAGTTCGAACTCGTCGATGTGTGCCATTCCATCCATGTAGTGCACATCGTCGTGGAAAAGCTCTCCAGTCGCATGCACGGCAACAATCGCTTTCAGCCCAGGCGCACGCCGCATCGCCATCTGAAGAGCAGTGAATCCTCCCCATGAAATTCCGAACATTCCGACATTCCCGTTCGACCACCGTTGATGCGCCAGCCATTCAATGACTTGTTCGCCGTCCTGCTGTTCCTGTTCTGAGTACTCGCGCTCCGGCGGAATTCCTTCGCTCGCGCCGAATCCGCGGATATCCACGCGGACGCTCACATAGCCGCGGCGCGCAAAGTAGGTATGCTTGGGATAATCTCCGGCTGCCGTTCCATCATCTTTGCGATACGGCAAATACTCGAGCAGAGCAGGGAACCTTTCTCCCGTTTTAGCGCCATCGGGCATGTACAACGTTGCTGCGAGCCGGATTCCGTCTTTCATCGGAATCCATGTGTTCTCCATGCGCACACCGTATGTGGGTGGTGATGGCGGTTCGACAGCAACAATTGAAATAGGGAGGAAGAAAATAAAGCAGAGAAACCAGAAGTTCTTGCCCAAGCAGCCTCCGAGCGATGACCCGGAGTCAGTCTGACGTGTCCTGTTCCCGTCGGATCGCGCGCAGATCGATTCCGAGTTGTTCCGCCTTCTTATACAGGTGACTCCGCTCCAAACCAAGTGATTTTGCGGCCGAAGTCATATTGTTCTGGCTGCGCTTTAGTTCAGCAAGAATCACTTCTCGCTCGAATGATTGCACGCGGTCCGCGAGCGGGCCAATTCCGCTGACCGAAACGCTCGCAGAGATTCTGCCAGACGACCGAGGCAAAGCCAGTTCCACGGTTGCGAGGTCAACGTGACCGTCGGTTGCAAGCAGGATAAGTCGTTCCACTACATTGCGGAGTTCTCGAACATTTCCAGGCCATGAGTGCGACTTTAAAGCTTCCGTGGCCTCTGCAGTGAAGGGAACAGTCTTCCATCCATTCTGTGCGCATACCTGCGAAGCAAAATGTTCGGTCAAAGATGCAATATCTTCTCGCCGTTCCCTTAAAGGCGGAAGTGCCAGCGGAAACACGTAAATACGATGAAACAGATCCTGACGGAACTTTTCTTCACGAACACGCGCCTCAAGATCGCGATGCGTCGCAACCACCACGCGTACACTTACGGCAATCGGCTTGTCTCCGCCGATGCGCTCGACTTCGCCTTCCTCCAGGACGCGAAGGAGCTTGGCCTGCATATTGAGCGGCATATCACCGATCTCGTCGAGGAAAATTGTTCCTTGATCCGCCTGTTCGAACTTTCCGATGTGCCGTCCCGAAGCGCCGGTGAAAGATCCTTTTTCATGTCCGAAAAGCTCTGATTCGATCAGCTCCGCAGGAACTGCCGCGCAATTCAGAGTGATGAACGGGCCAGCAGAGCGAGAACTCTTCTCATGAATGGTCCGTGCGACAAGCTCTTTGCCTGTTCCAGTTTCTCCGAGGATGCAGACCCGCGACTCACTCGCCGCGACGCGCTCGAGTTGCGCCATGACGCGCCGCATTGCATCTCCCTTCCAGACGATCTCGTGTTTGCCAAGCCGCTGTTTAAGAGCGCGGTTCTCGTTTTCCAATCGCTGAAGTTTGAGGTTGTTTTCGACGGTAAGAAGCAGTTTGTCTGTGGAGATCGGCTTCTCCAGAAAGTCAATTGCCCCAAGACGCGTCGCACGAACAGCCATCTCGATGTGCGCTTGCCCCGACATCATGACGACCGGCGAAGTCACGCCGGACTTCTTTAGGTCCTCCAACAAACTCAGCCCATCCTTGCCCGGCATAACCACATCCGAAATAATCAGGTCGAACGTTTGCGTCTTCGCCAATTCCAGGGCCTTCGTCGCATTGTCGCAAACAGTGGCTTCATGTCCGGCCAGGCGGAAAGCACGCGATAGCGACGCAAGAGTATTGGCTTCGTCATCGACGATCAGTAGTTGTGCTTTCAGTGGCATGACCGTTCGCTAAACCGACAACGTCTTTGAATCTTCAGTTCGCCTTTGCAACTCTTGAAGATTATTTGGCAACTCGATGATAAATGTGGTTCCCTTGCCGGGTTCACTCTGAACGCTGATTCTGCCTTTGTGGTCGCTGACGACTGACTGTACGATAGCCAAGCCAAGCCCGGTGCCGTGTTGCTTGCTCGTGTAATACGGGGTGAAGATGCGCTCGCATTCTTCTGGCGTGAGCCCGGAACCGGTATCCGCGACTTTAATCGTAACTTTGCCGTCTTCACGTCGTGTTCGTAGAGTGATCGATCCGCCGTTTGGCATGGCATCCATGGCGTTTAGCACAAGATTCGAGAGCGCCTTGTGCAACAACTCCGGATCGGCTGCGATCGCTCCTGCACGCTCATCCAACTCCTTTATGCAGGCGATGGCCGATGGGCTCCAGGCCTGAAGTTGTGCCTGAAACAATTGGGCGACTGCCTCCACCGCGTCATTCACTTGCACTTTCTGCCATTCGGGCTGCGGCATCTTCGAAAATTCGCTGAACCGCCCGATGATGCCTTTCAGATTCGATATCTCGGCCAGCAGTGTGCGCGAGCTCTCTTGAAAGATATCGTCGAATTCTGCCTGGCTCAATTCGCGCGCCCGCAGAAGGTTTTCGACCGTGAGCTGCAGTGGAAATAAAGGATTTTTCAATTCATGCGCCAACCGTCGCGCGAGTTCACGCCAGGCTGCCACCCGCTCTGCCTGCATCAGTCGTTCCTTTTGGCCTAATAATTCTGCAGTCATCTGATTGAACGACTCAGCGAGTTGTGCAACTTCATCTGCTCCAGGTGGAATCTCAACTCGTACATTCCAGTCTCCCGCGGTAACTTCTTGTGCCGCGGTTGCGAGTTGTTCAATGGGTCGCGTTACCCGCGCGGCCGCCCATGTGCTAAGCAAGATCGCCAGTACAATTCCTCCTCCACCGACGAGCAACGCCGAATCGAGGATTCTTCGCTTTAACTCCACATAAGAGCGGCGGGAGGTTCCAACAAGCAACACCGCGAGTAGCGGATGATCTTTCCCAGAACCGCGAAGGGGGATCGCATGAAAGAGTTCATCATCTGTCTGGTCCGATGTCCATTTCACTACCCCGCTGATCTCCTGGTTGTATTTTCTGACCGCGTCAATTAACTGCTCGAACTTGTCAGCTGGATGCGCGCTGTCAGCGGCGCTGCCGGCGGAAGGACTCATCAGCAGGTCCGCGGAAAAATGATCTCCGCGATTCTGATACAGCAGTACACGCATGTCAGGCGGCAGGTCTAGCGCCGACAAGAACTCTTTGTCCATCTTGCGCCCGCCGAGAACGTAGACCGGATGGTCTCCGCCAGGAACAGTTCGTGCCGCGAAAAAGCCAAGTACGGGTCCCTCCTGCAGTTCCTCAACCTTCAAAAAAGGACCTTGATCGCTGCTCGCAGGATTGAATGAGCTGTCCGAATAGCCGAATTTCGCGGGCGACTGAGCGGAAGAGATGATTGTTCCCTGCGAGTCGATAAATTCCAGAAAGTCGAGTTGGTGACTTTCCGCCATTGATCGCGCCAAATCGAGATATTCGGCTGAATCACTTGAGGTCCCGCTCAAAGCCGTCGTCATTCGCACAACGGCATCGGAATTTGCAACCCGCTCTATCCGATTCGCGACCTCTTCACCCCGTCTGGTGAACTCCTTCTGGAATTGTGTGACCAGCGCAGCCGTGCGCTGATTTTCTGTCTTTTCGAATGCGCCACGAGTTAATAGCTGTACAACGAGCGCCACGCCAGCGACCGACAGAAAGACCGTCAACGAAAACACCGTGAGCAGCTTGCGGCGGAACGTCATGGCCGCGAGGTCTCCAGCCATGCGTGTTCCATGCCCCAGGTTCCGTCCATGTGTACTTCGAAGTCCTTTAGCGTTGGAGCCGAAGCGTAAGCAATCGGCAGATGGAATAGAGGAATGACGCGCTCGCTCGCGAGAGTCGCCTGCTCCTGGGTGAAAAGATCTTGCACTGTGCCCCCTTTGCTCTTGAGAGGTGGCAATCCGATCCGAGCAAGCAATTCACTCAAGGCCACCCAAGGATCGCTTGAGGCAAGCACAATTCGTGCGAGTCGAAGATCGGCCTCACCGCCGGTGACTGGCCGCAAAGTCAGTCCTGCATCTTTGGCGTTCAGCGCGATCCGCTCAGCCAAAACACGCGACAGAGGATCGCTTGCGTCATAGCCGATCGTCCATGCGGGCACGGCGCGCACCTCATTCCGAAGCTGACGCGCTTTCTGCAAATCAGATGCGGTTGGAAAAACAAATCCATATCCGCTGATGAGACTCGGAAGCAGACCACCAGCCGGTTCGCCGGCGCCTTGCAGCAATACGTTTCGAATCGACCCGCGCTCCACGCTCAACGCTAAGGCCTGACGAAGTTGCCGTTCTTCCACAGACGAAGGATCCTTCGCAAAAATCAATGCCAGCAGTTCCATTCGAGCAGAACTGCTCAGTCCTTGCCCTTCCTGCGATGCGCGATGCATCTGCTCGGGAGCTATCTCCGCCAGTTCTATCTTTCGCAAATTAAACGCATTCATCTGGTCTCGAGAGTTCTTCCCCATTTCGATTTCGATCCGGTCCAGGAAGGGTCGGCCTTGCCAGCAATCCTCGCTCGCGGCCAGAGTCAATATCTTCCCTGGCTGCGAAGCGGCGACTTGAAATGGCCCGGTGCCGGCAATCTCTTGATCTCGCTTTACGATCGCGTTTCTGGCGAGCGCCAACTCCGCCAGCAGCTCGGAATCCCCAACATCTTCTATGACCAGAGTATTGTCCTGCGCTCTGATCTTCCAGGAAGGATTCGATATGCGCAACGAAGCAGCAGCGATTTCGGCCGTCAGTGCACTCCCATCCGAAAATTTGACTCCGCGTCGCAAACGGAATTCCCACTCCACGTTTTCGCGCGAGCTCTGCCATGACTCCGCAAGGGCCGACTGCACGCGGCCGGAATCATCCACCGTGACGAGTGTGTCGAACAATAGCGAACTCAAACTCGTTGCGCTCGCCGAATCTGCTCTTGCCAGCTGCATTGGATCAAGGGACACAGGTGCGGAACGCATCTGTACGTGGAGCGTTCCTCCGTAACGAGGGCGCTCCTCGGCTACAGCCGCCGCTACGAGCAGCAAACTACTGATTGCAAGCCACCGCCACTCGAAACGCTTCATAGTCCCCCGTCCCGCGATCATCCACTACGGCCATCACCGAATCACCCTGCGCTTCCGTCCAAAATGCTGTCACCCGTCCGGGCATTTCCATTGCCGGGCTGACCGCAACCGGATCACGATCCGGCAGTTCGAAGGCTTTCACCGTGTCTCCCGATTCTGTTGCAGCGGTCACCAGGACTTGCCAACCCGCTCCGCACGACGTTCTCACCGTACCGATGTCGCTGCCCCACTCGAGCATCGACATCTGATCATTCATTCCATCTACCAGGTGCACTTTGCCGTCCGCAGAGGCGAAGAGCCAGAGGGTGTAGCGCTCCCGCGGAACAAAGGCCGCTGAATAGAATTTAGGCACCGTCCCGAATTTTCCGATCGGAGGCGCCAAAACGCCCGTAAAGAAATTTCGTGTAGGAGCAAAGAATGCCGCGAGATTGGGAGCACTCGCCCCGCTCACCGCCACGGCATTGGAAGGGGTTGGCGCCCCAGCGAACATCCACGGCTGGCTAATCGGCCAAGGATCATCACCTTCCCGGCAAATTGCCGTGGATCCCGTAATGTGACAAATGACTCCCGGGAGATATGCATCGATCAGTCGGTCGCGTGTAACCACCAGGCGTCCTCGTAAATCCAGTGGCCACGGTTTTGAATGACTGATTAGTAGAGTTTGCTCGGCTTGCCACTTCCCCCCGGTCCAGTGGTAGAAGGCGACATTTTCCGGACTCAGTACGGCAATGCGTGCAGGGGCGCCATTCTCTTCCAGAATGGCCAGATCCAGGATGCGATCGTTTTGGCTGAACAGAAGAGTCTTGCGCAACGCGATAGGTGTCGAGTCATGTGCGCCGGAGAAGCGTCCGATTCTTGGCACTGAAACCATCACTACTGCTGATTCGGCAGCGCTTTGGTGTATCTCAGCGACCCACACATAAGAATTGAGATTCTCCGAGAGAGAAATCGTTATGGATGCCGCGGCCTGGTCTGGCTTGACAGTGCGGATTCCGGCTTGTTCAAGCGCCGAGCGCAATCCATTTTGCACGATGTCATTGTCGCGCCGGCCCAGTGAAGAGCGATTCTCGAGGGTGAGCGCGACTGTTCCCGGACCCGTAACTGCGGCGATCTTTCGCGCCAGTTGCTGCTCGGCCCCACTCCAATCGGTGGCATGAGCCGGAAGTGAATTCAATAGAGTGACGAGGAAAATCACAAAGCGGAGGCGGCGCACGAAGCATGCGGCGCCACGGTCGGCCGGTATCGGATTACTCTCGGGAATGCCCGAATTATAAACCGCATGCGACATGAGCTTGCCTCGTCACCCCTGTACTCTTTGGACACCATAAATATCTCAAGAAGTTAAGGTGCCCCAACCTTGTCTCGCGCTTTTGGCGAGACAGGGTGGGGATTTGGCGTTAACGAACCGCAGAACTATCGCTGCTCCTCTTGCGGTTGCTCTGCCTGCCCAGCCTGATTCGCCATATTCATGCTTCGCAGCACGTCATTGGCGAAGAAAAACTTCCCATCCGCCGGAACCATCATGATCTGCAGCTTGTCCGATAGGCGCTCGGCAACGATCTTGTTGATCAACAGTGGATTCTGTTTCAGAATCGCCGCTTCGCTTCGCATCCGTTCTGCATCCGCCGCGGCGGTTACGCGGATCCGGTCAGCCTCTGCATCCGCCAGCAACTTCCGCCTTTCAGTTTCTGCTTTGCTGTCGATGACTTTGGCCTGAGCTGCAGCCTCGGCGTTTTGGATTGTCGCTTCCTTCCTGGCCTCAGCTTCGAGCTTGCTCTGCTGAATCTGTTTTTCTTTCAACGGCAGCGTGTACTGCATCGCGTCAGCTTCGCCCTTCGCCTGCAAGACATGTACCTGCGCCTCGCCCTCTGCCTGCTTTACCTGCTGGACCTTGGCAGCCTCTGCCTCGAGTTCCGAGATTTTGACCTGCTTTTGTTTGAGCTCTGTTTCAACTCCCATCCGGTCGTTCTCTTGTTCTTTCAGCAGCAGTGTCTCCAGACCCTTGGCATACTCTTCGGGCAACTGGATATCGCGCAGCATGACTTCCTTCACAACAATTCCGTCCGCTGCCAGCCGCTGCGTGATCATCTCCGTGGCTTTTTGCCGGACTTCCTCACGCTTCGCCGAAAACACATCCCGCACCGTGTAGCGCGGTATCAGCTCACGCCATGCACTCGCCACAATGGGCGGAACAATCTCCTTCTCCACCGGATGCGGCAGATTGCTCTGGATGTAGTCGAGATGTTTCGGATCCAGCCGATATCGAACTGTAATCGCTAATCCCAGAGTGAGTCCTTCTTTCGCTTGCACATCGAGTAGTTGTGGCTTCGAGCCGACTTTAACAGCAGCATCTTTGCCATCTTCCGATCCGCCCGTTGTAAACACCTGATCACGAATGTCATACAGCGCCACATCCTCAATCAACGGCTCAACAACGTGGACTCCTGGATAAAGCGTTCCAGCTTCTGTCCCACTCAATTGACTGACGCGCACACCAGCCATCCCGCTCGGCACGACAACAATGCTGAACGCCAGCAGAATCGGTCCCCACGCCAAGAGTCCCAGAGCTAGCGAAGTGCGCCACTTCCACTCTGGCTCTAAAGGCATCGGGGTTACACCCGGCGTTGCCAGCGCGCTCCGATACAGCCACTCCCGATACAAGTCATAGCCCAAAATGCCTACAGCCACGAGAATCATCCCGAGGCCACCGCACATCAGCAAGTACCTCAACGCCAACATGGTCGTACTCCTCTCGAGTTCGTGAGCGCGAACTCAGCGCTTTTGCTCCTGCTGCACTGCTACTGTCTGCGCGGCCAGCTTGCGTGGTGCAAAGAAGATCCGAAAGACCTGCCCGAAGATCAATTCCTCGGCCAGCAGAGCCACCGCCAACGAGAAAACCATTCCTCCAACCACTGCCATGAATGTGATCGCCATCTGCATAATTGCCTCCCTAAATCGAATTCGCTGTTCCGTAATCTCGTTACTGTCCTGCTGCAACCGTCACGGTAGGTGCCGAAGCAACCAAGGCGTCATCCCTTTGGTCGCCAAAGATGCGCGCAGTCTCGTCGTCGCGTTCCGCACGAATCTTCACTGTGTCGCCGACATTCACCAGTGTGAAAAGCCTCTCTATGTCGCGATTGCGTAGGCGGATACATCCGTGTGAGGCCGCGTGCCCGATTGACCCCGGCGCATTCGTTCCATGAATTCCATATCCCTTTTCTGAAAGGCCGAGCCATCGCGAACCAAGCGGATTGTTCTTGCCTGCGGGAATCACGAGACCAGGGTGGTAATAGGTCGGATTCTCCACACGATTGACGACCTTGAACTCACCGGCCGGGCTGGGAGTGACATCAGCCCCGACCGCTACCTGAAATGTCGCGATTACTTCACCGTCTTGAATGACCGCCAGCTGCCGGTCCACCAGGCTGACCAGTACCACGCGTCCGCTGTCGTCGTTTTCGCTGTCGTCGTTGTCGGGGGTGGAATCCTGAGCTAGGAGAGGGACTGCAAATATCATCGCGAGCACGGCTACAACCAGCTTTTTCGGTATACCGTTCAGGATCTTGCCGGAGTCTTGGTTCATCGTCGCCCCCTGTTGAATCAACCTGCGGTTAAGCAGAGGGCAGCAAGAGTGCCAGACTTAAAGCTATTGAAAACAATGTACTTATCAGTACAAGGAGCAGTTGAACTGTGTGTGCGCACATCCACGGCGTGTCCAAGCAGACACACGAGTCGAGCAGAGATCTGAAGCGCGGAAGAACTGATTTGGGAGGGGGAGGCTACCCGAGCCTTCTAAGCGCCCGGCTCCCGCCGTCTGGGGTAACGGCTTGTGGGGTTCTGTGGGTGGAGCCGGGCGATCCTATGACTAGAAGGCCTAGTTCAATTGTGCTCATTTAAGTCTGTTGGCCCCCTTATTTCTGTGACTGTCGTCACAGTTCTTCGTGATTTCTGTCATCACCTGCCGAGAGCCTGACTCGCAGCACACGACCTCAATTCAAGGTCTTCAGCTTTGTCTGGCCAGCGCACATTTATCTGTGATCGCAATCACCGTCCCTACCAGTCCGCCGCCAATACACTCAATCCTGGAACGAGAAGTACTCATTCCAGGAGACTGATTCATCATGGCTTATGTAATTACCGATACCTGCATCAAAGACTCCCTCTGTGTTGAGGTTTGCCCGACGGATTGCATCCATCCCAAGCAGGACGAGACCGGCTTCGAGGCAGCGACGCAGATGTTTGTCGATCCCGAAGGCTGCATTGATTGCGGCGCTTGCGTCCCGGCTTGCACCTCTGACTCGATTCATGCGCTCGAAGACGTACCGGAGGACAAGAAGGAATTCATCGAGAAGAACGCAGCCTTTTACGGCAAATAATGGAAGAAGTACTTTGCCTGGTGGCAGTCGCCGGCGTCGAATAGAAAGGTGAAGCAGCCCTATCCGATGTCGGCGATTGTATTTCTGAAGTCGCTGGGCCGGTTTCTGTTGCCAACACACAATCGTTGACTTCCGAATCTTGTACCGCTATCTTCCGCGCTATGAACGTCGTGAAAGCTACGCGCCGTTTCGAAGAATGGCTTGGCCGTCGGATCCACCTCATCAAAAACGATCTTCGCTTGAAACATGTGGGGATGAAGTCTGACGCGTTTCCCTTCCTCCGCGCCACGTACTATCGCTGGGCTCAGATCTGGCCTGATGTTTGTCCTGAATTAGCTAAGGCTCCACATGTGCTCGCCGTCGGGGACTTGCATGTCGAGAATTTCGGAACGTGGCGCGATATCGAAGGCCGTCTTGTCTGGGGTGTCAATGACTTCGATGAGTCTCACACTCTCTCCTACGCCAATGACTTGGTTCGTCTCGCTGTCAGTGCCCATCTCGCCGCCGCGGCTGGCCATCTTCCGCTGGATCGCAAAGGCATTTGCGATTCGATTCTTGAAGGCTATCGAAACAGTCTGCGCGGAGGCGGAGAGCCTTTCGTCCTGGGGGAAAAACACGCCTGGCTGCGGAACATGGCTGAGGGCGACCTGCGTGACCCGCTAGTATTCTGGAAAAAAATTGACTCTCTCCCCACCCTGAAAGAAGACGTTCCAGGCGGTGCAATCAAGGCAATCGAACGCCTGATGCCTGCTCGCGACCTATCGTATCGGGTGGCCCATCGCATCGCTGGTCTCGGGAGCCTTGGTCATGAGCGCTTTGTTGCAATTGCCGACTGGTGCGGTGCCAAGATCGCGAGAGAGGCAAAAGCGTTGGCTCCCTCTGCTTGCTGCTGGGCCAGCGATCAAGCCAGTCCCGTCAGTATCATGTACCAGGCTCTTATTACTCATGCCGTTCGTTGTCCCGACCCGTTCCTGCACTTGCGCGGACGATGGATCGTCCGCCGCCTCAGCCCACACTGCTCCCGCATCGAACTGCGTCAAATCAAAGTCCAAGGCGTAGAGATGCGTCTGCTCTACGCCATGGGATGGGAGACAGCCAACATCCATATCGGTACCCGGCGTAGTTCAAAACTGATTCTGCGCCACCTGCAAAAGCAGAAAGCGAAGTGGCTGCACACTGCCAGCGAGGAGATGCTGAGCGCAGTGCGCGAAGATTGGAAGGTATGGAAGAAGCAGGGTTACCAGTGAAGTCCTAAGCTACGCCACTTTGCGTTTTGCTCGACGCACTGGCTTGGGTCGCAGGACGGCGCAGAGGTGCCAACGCTATGCCATGGTCACGGTCACAGACCAGGGTCCAACGCGTGGCGCACTCATCACACAACCAAAAGTGCTCCACCTTACGCTGCTGCTTGCGTGCCCGAACGAACGGCGGAGCTGCTGCACCCGGTTTCGTGAGGCCTTCGCTTTCCACCAAAAAGAGCTTTCCGTCCCTCAGTTTGAGGAACGGCTTGCAGCACTGATCGTTGGCGCATCGGCTCAACATGAACGGACCTTCTGTTTTCTGGATATCAGACGGACAGTTCGATTGTTCAGCACGCCCCCTGCCAGAGAGTGCAATGCCCCGAGGCAGGAATTTACCGGCCCAAATTAAAATCACATTGCAAGTTCCTGCGCCTCGGGATGCCGATGGTTCGGCACGGCTGCCGAAAACTTCATTCCGTTTAGCACTACTTTCGTGAAATGCTTTCTCTGATATCAATTACGTGTACCTCGTCACATTGCCCGATTCCACTTCTCGCCATAACATGTCAGCGGTAAGATGCCAGCTTCCAATTCAGTCCTGACACGTTTGACTCGCGTCCCAAACTGTCGCGCCCTCGCATGGTGCGGCGACTGGCTGTATGCGTCCAGGGGATATGAACTTATGCGTGCCCAAGTGCAAGGCCCCGCACCATCATTAGAGTGGCAGGATGTGGCTGCTTTTCGGCCGAATTGGAAGCACGCTATTTCGGTCAAGAATCGGCTTACGGCCCGTCTGTTTCGAGATGGTTTCCATGCCCTGGCGATTTCGCCATCGGGTGCTCTGGTCGGTGCCGTTGCGGGCTCAATCGTGACTCTCTTCCCCAGCGCGACCGAGTTCCGGCAGACACACAGGGTCACCCGCGGCACTCGCCCTCTCCACATCACCGTGGTGCCAAGCGGCCGTTTTTATTGGGGAGAATATTTCGATAACCCTTCGCGTGACGAAGTTCATATCTATGCCTCAAGCGATGATGGCGCTATTTGGAACGCTGCCTATACATTCCCAAAAGGCTCCATTCGACACGTGCACAACATCGTTCACGATCCCTGGCAAGATTGTCTTTGGATATTGACGGGCGATTACGGAAATGAATGTCGCATCCTGCGTGCGTCCTACGACCTGAGCCAAGTGGATGTGGTGCTTCAAGGCAATCAGCAGGCCCGCGCAGTCGCGGCTGTGCCGACAGCGGAGGGGCTGTACTTCTCCTCTGACACGCCACTAGAAAGGAACTACGTCTATCGACTGGATTCGCAGGCACAGTTATTGCAACTTGCGCCGATCAGTAGTTCGTCGATCTATGGCTGCCGCGTCGGAACTCACCTCTTCTTTTCCGCGATGATCGAGCCTAGTGAAGTGAACGCGGATCGACTGGTTCGTGTTTACGGAGCGAACCTCGAGAAACCGGAGCAGTGGCAATCGTTGCTAACGTGGGAAAAAGATGCGTGGCCAATGGGATTGTTCCAATATGGAAACGTTTTTCTTCCGGACGGAAACAATTCCACTCGATATCTCGCCCTGACGACAGCGGCCGTCAAATCAGAAGATGCCGTCACTTCGATCTATTCCGTGACGTAATATGAAACCGTAGCGCCGGCTGCCGTTCCCAGCATCTTGCTGCGACGTCATCCCAGTAAAGGCAACCGCTGCTTTCAATTCCGACACTTGCCCACATTCAACTACTACCGACGCGTTTTCAGCGCATATCTCCTCGGTGGCAAAAGTCATCTTACGTTCTGGCATGAGACTCCCACCGAGAATTCCGAAGTCACCCCGAACGAACTCGGCCAGTACTACATGCTCTTCGCCGAAAAGGCGGATTACCAGGGCGCCTATGATGCGAACGGGATTCCTCAACTCGACTATCACGGCCACATTGGCCTGCAATACAATCCGATCGCAATCGCTCAATACGGCTTAGGGAATTACAACCTCTGGCGGCGCAGAGGCGACGCCAAAGGTACAGACAGATTCTTCCTCATCGCGGACTGGCTCTGCTCTCACCTCGAACAGAACTCACAAGGAGTTCCTGTCTGGAATCATCATTTCAACTGGGAATACCGAGAGACTCTCAAAGCTCCGTGGTATTCAGCCCTGGCGCAAGGGCAGGGCATCTCCGTTCTTGTTCGTGCTTACAAGGAATCTGGCGATCCCAAGTATCTCGACGGCGCACGCCAAGCCTATATAGCTTTTCAGAAGCCGATCGCGGAAGGGGGAGTCGCCTTCATCGACGAGTCCAGAGACCTCTGGTTTGAGGAGTACATCGTCTCCCCGCCTACGCACATCCTGAACGGATTTATTTGGGCACTTTGGGGCGTCTACGATTACGCACTTGCCACAAAAGAAAATGCTGCGGGCGAGTTATTCCGACGAGGAGTGCGTACCCTGCTACACAATTTACCGCGCTACGATCTCGGGTTCTGGTCGCTCTACGAGCAGTCCGGGACGCGACTGCCGATGGTGGCAAGTTCCTTTTACCATCAATTGCACATCGTGCAACTGCGGGTGATGTATCGCCTGACCGGTGAAGAAACGTTCTCGCGCACTGCAGATCGTTGGCAGAGCTATACGCGCAGTCGCATCAACCGTACCCGTGCTCTCCTCTATAAGTCTGCGTTCAAACTTGGGCACTACTGAGCGTGATGGCTCGCGATTCTGTCGCCTTCTACCATCCTCCCCGCAATTCAAATGGTTGCATGTTGTGGGCAAAATGTAGCGACTACCAAAATTAGCAGTCGGAAAGCCTCACATTCTTATGTGGCATCCTCCGATCTGCGGTACTCTCTACTTTCTCGTGAAAATTCTCTACGTCTCCCAGTATTTCCCGCCGGAAATGGGTGCACCGTCCGCCCGAGCGGCAGAGCTTGCTGATCACTGGGCACGCGCGGGACACGACGTTTCCGTGCTCACCGGGTTCCCAAATCATCCAACTGGCATCGTGCCGCCTGAGTGGAAAAGGCGTTTGCGCCATCTTACTTATAGAGAGAAAATCGGACAGTTCAATGTCTTCCGCACCTGGCTTTGGCCGCTGCCAAACAGAAAGGCGCATGAGCGCATACGCAACTACGCTTCTTTCTGCGTCTCTGCCGCCCTGCGAGGTTTGACCCTTCCGCGGCCCGACGTGATCATCGCCACCTCGCCTCAACTACTGGTTGGAGTTTCCGGATTGTTCCTCGGTTCTACGCGCCGCATTCCCTTCGTCTTTGAAGTCCGCGACCTTTGGCCAGAATCGCTTACTGCTGTGGGGATCGGTAGTGAGGAGTCGATCCTGCATCAGACGCTCACCGGTATCGCCCGCCTGCTCTATGAACGTTCGGAACGGGTAGTGGTTGTGACTCCAGCCTTCAAAGATTGGCTGGTCGAACGTTGGGGGGTTCCGGTACAGAAAATTGCCGTGGTCGAAAATGGTGTCGAGACCGAAACCTTCTCTCCCTATGCCCCCGTCGACGAAAACATCCGTGAGCAGATCGGAGTTGAAGGAAAGTTCGTTGCCAGCTACATCGGGACAATGGGCAACGCGCATGGATTAGGGACTCTACTCGATGCTGCCGAACGCATGCTTCACGATCCAAAATTCGTGTTTCTCCTCATCGGAGAAGGCGCCGAAAAGGACCACATCAAGGATGCGATCCGTGCCCGCGGACTCACCAATATCCGCCTCCTCGACAAACAGCCTCGCAATAAGATTCCCGCCTTCATCCTCGCTTCCGATGCATGTCTAGTGCTCTTGAAGAAGACCGATGTCTTCAAGACCGTTATCCCATCCAAGATGCTCGAATTCATGTCGTGCGCCCGCCCGGTAGTTCTTGCCGTCGACGGACAGGCGCGCCGGATTCTTGATGAGGCAGATGCCGGGATTGCGATCGAGCCCGAGAATTCTGATGCGCTGGTGCGGGCACTCGGCTACATGGCGGAAAATCCCGGCAGAGTCAGTGAGTTCGGCAGGAAAGGGAGGGAATACATTCTGAAAAATTTTTCGCGCGCTCTGACAGCAGAAAAATATATCGATGTTCTATCAGGCATTGTGCAGAACGCGCAGCCTGAATCCGCGGACTAGACGGGTCTTTCCACACCTGCGAATAACCTAGGGGTGCACGGAGTAGACGGTGACTGCGGTAGCGGCAGCCATTGCCGTCTCAAATGTCCGGGCAGCCAGCACCTTCCCTCCACTAACAGGAACGAAGAGAATGTCGTCGCCCTGTAATGTCATGTCGGGGATTTTTGCTTCAAGCATTTTCTTGATCTCGACCTTGGTTTCGGTCATGCCATTGGGCCCTTTTCGGATCAGCCTTGCTCCACCCAATTTTGCGGTCTTATTGGTCCCACCAGCTAGTGCGATCGCCTGCAGCACGGTCAGACTGCCGTTATCGACGAGCAGTCCACTTGGCCGACCAACATCTCCTACTACGTAGATAATCGGTGCTCGGGGCACGGTAATCGTGTCCCCCGGCATGATCTCTACATTCGCTGAAAGCTCGTCAGCGAGGTTGCGGGGAAGGTCTACATGGATCGCCTCTGCTTTGTCCCGGCGCAGAATAGAGACCTTCCGCGCAGCATTTTGTGAGAACCCGCCGGCCTCGGAAATTATTGCGTACAGTCGATGATCGCCTATTACCGCATAGATGCCTGGCTTTCCGACTTCGCCCAACACCGTGACCCCTTGCGAGGTGGCCTCATCGATGAAAATCGTCACGTGCGGGCTGCGCACGAATCCGCCATCTTCCAGCCGTTTCGCGATCAGGCTTTGAGCTTCTTCCTGCGTTAGGCCTTCCACATGCACGTAATCGATGAGAGGCAGATAAATGTCTCCCGCATTACTGACCCGGACCTTTGCGCTCAACTCGGGAACGTTATACACGCTCACTTCCAGCAGATCGCCGACGCCGAGCTTCATCATGGTCGACCAGTCCGCAGTCTGCTTGTTCGCGTCGTCAGGTTTTGGCGAGTTCGCGGCTGCTTCCGATGCTCGGGTTGCCGCATCGGTAATCGACTGTGCTGCGGGCTGAGATGGCGGAACGGACTGCTTCTGCTCGCCCGGTTCTTGAGCCAAAACCGCGCTGCCCACGAATAAGAAAATCACCAGAAAATGGAAGAACGACCGACCGCGGCGGGCAGAACCCGAGGTACCCGACTTCATCCAAAGACCTCTTGAAGTTGTGTACTGAATTTGCTGAGAAGTTTAGCACAGCATGTTAGCTGTTCAATGGTGCATGAATAACACGGCTCGGTTTTCCACAGGTTTTTTCTGCCAACCTCATTGAACTCGCAATTCCCGACTGCTAGAGTCGGTTGAATTCCCAAAAAACAAAAGAGGTATCAGCTGTCTCACTATTAACAGCGAGTCGCTCGCTGCGATACTTGCGGCAGATGTGCGGACTGTGCGCCGGTTTCTCACGGGTATTTGTCGAGGTGGCATAGTTGACCGTTCTTAGTTTGGGTTTGTTTTTATCTGGGTTGTTTGCAGCGTTCGTGTTGACCCGTTACGTTCGGGACTTCGCCGTGTCCCGCCGATGGGTCACTGTCCCGAGCCAAGAGCGGCACATGCATTCCACTCCTTTGCCTCGCTTGGGCGGAGTGGCCATTTTTCTTAGTTTCAGTTGCTGCATGGCGATTGCGGCTTTGTGGGCTTCAAACCATCCCCAAGCTCATACCCAACACTTCCTCAGGTCGATGCTGACGATTCTCGGTCCGGCGGCCCTCGTTTTCCTGCTTGGTGTCTACGACGACCTCAAAGGTGTTGGTCCCTACTTGAAGTTCACGGTGCAGGCAGTGGCCGCTTCGATGCTGTACGCCGGAGGACTACGCATTATCAATATCCCGGTTGTCTTCGGCGACCGCGTGCTTCCGGGAGTTGTCGGATGGGCCTTCACCGTAATCTGGGTTCTGGCAATTACAAATGCTTTCAACCTCATCGACGGGTTGGACGGCCTCGCCGCTGGATCCGCTCTTTTCTCGACGATGGTCGTGTTCGTAGTCGCCCTTCTAAATGGGCCGTTCCTTGTCGAAGTGATGACGATCGCTCTGGCCGGATCAATTCTTGGATTTCTTCGCTTCAACTTCAATCCGGCAACGATCTTCCTTGGAGATTCGGGAAGCCTCTTTATCGGATTTTTGCTCAGCGCCCTGGCGCTATTCGGGGCGCAAAAAGCTCCCACCATTGTGGCTGTTGCCATTCCGATCGTGTCGTTCGGATTGCCAATCCTTGAAACCGTGCTTTCCGTTGTTCGCCGCCTGATCAGCGGACGTCCGGTCTTTACGGCTGATCGGGAGCACATTCACCATAAACTTCTGCAGCACGGGCTCACTCATCGCCAGGTCGTGATTCTCCTTTATGGCGTCTCTGCGATCTTCGCGATGCTGAGTTTGTTCCTGCTCTGGCCAACGGGAAGCTCTCTGGGCTTAGTGCTGGCGGTGATGGGCATTGGCATCTGGATCGGAGTCCAGCACCTCGGCTACCTCGAATTCGGGGAATTGGCCCGCGTGGCGCAGCGCACTCTCGACCAGCCGCAGATCTTCGTGAATAACCTCGCAATCCGTCGGGCCACCGAAGAATTGAAAGTAGCCCGCGACTACGATCAGGTCCGGCGTATCCTTATGGCCGCGTTCGGAAGCAATGATTTCGACAGTTTCGATCTTCAGTTAGTGCTCTTTCCTGGCGAACTGAGGCTCGATGTAGCTGAACGGTCGACACGGCAAAACGCAGCGTCCTTCTGCTGGACGAAGCCCGGCGTCACGCTGGATCTTCGGGCTTCGTGGAACATTGCTCTCGACCTGGTTACTTCTTCCAATCGCAGCCGCGGCAGGCTGACCTTGCATCGCGCTTATTCTTCCCGCGATCTACAGCTCGACGTGAACCTGCTCACAGCGTCTTTTCCCACCGCACTGGCGGACGCCCTCGACCGCACTCTGGTTCATTCGGCCGAACTAATCGCAATCCCTGATCCGCACACCAGCTTCGTCACAGCCCAGGCCGGATAGCGGTGTTTAAGGGATCAGACGCTCGAATAGCGAATCTTGGAGACCAGGAACTGACCTCGTTCCTCTAGTCACGATTGATTTGTCCCACTAGAATCTCTATTCCAACAGCATGCATGTTCTCCACGTCGTCGGCGCTCGGCCCAACTTCATGAAAGCTGCGCCGGTTCTTCGTGCATTGAAGATGTATCCCGAAGTCCTGCAGACTCTCGTCCATACCGGGCAGCACTATGATCCGTCGATGTCCGACATTTTCTTCGTCCAGCTGGGAATGCCTGCCCCTGATTGCAACCTTGAGGTCGGTTCTGGGACACACGCGCAGCAGACCGCGGCTGTGATGGTTGCCCTCGAGCCGGTCCTCCGCCAGCGCGATCCTGACCTTGTTCTGGTCTACGGTGACGTGAATTCCACCCTCGCTGCTTCACTCGTGTGCTCAAAACTGGGAGTGCGCCTGGCGCACGTGGAGGCGGGACTGCGCTCGCATGATCGCAGCATGCCCGAAGAGGTCAATCGTCTTCTCACGGATCAAGTTTCGGATCTGTTGTTCACTCCATCGGAAGATGCTGACGACAACCTTCGCCACGAAGGCATTGACAAATCAAAAGTCCATCTGGTGGGCAACGTGATGATTGACACGCTTCTTCGTCTGCTGCCAGAAGCTGAAGCGCATTTCGCCCCCCACACTCCTCGTCCGTACGCATTGGTGACATTGCACCGCCCCTCCAACGTCGATGACCTTGCCTGGCTGGGAGAGCTTCTATGCGCTCTATCGGATTTCTCGAGCAACCTGACCATTATCTTTTCAGTGCATCCACGGACTCGGCAGCGTCTGAATGAGCTCCGTACTCGCTCCAGTGCGGAGCACAATGTCCGCTTTTGCGAGCCCTTGCCGTATCTGGAGTTCCTTGCCTTGCAGCGCCATGCTGCCATGGTCATCACAGATTCAGGAGGCATACAGGAAGAGTCGACCTTCCTCGGCGTACCCTGTCTGACAGTCCGCGAAAACACAGAAAGGCCCATCACAATCACCATGGGCACGAATCAATTGGTGGGAAGAGATATTGGCCGGCTCAAAAAGGCTGCAGACGCCGTACTACAGAACAGCAAGGACAGGCACAAGCCCGAGAGTGCAATCCCTCTATGGGACGGACACGCAGCCCAGCGCATCGCGCGGGTCATTGCACGAGGCTCAGACAGTTAAGTTCCAGAGGGGAGGTCGCGCTTAGTCTACAGCTTAGCGCTGGCGTAGGAGTTGATTTCGCAATTGAGGCAAACTTCTTCGAACGCAGGTGATGTCCATTCCATGTTGATTCCCCCAGCAGCCCTTCAGGGCTGTGAAATGTTTAATTAGGCTATAACGCCCCGAAGCAAAAGGCAATGGGAATAAGGACTCCCATCGATTTACTGCCCGGACATGTCCTGAGATGCCAGCGAATGCTTCATGGTTTGCAAGATTTTGCACATTTTCTTCCTTGAGATCGACGCAAACTCCAAGCCTGCCATCATGACCAAAATTGATAGCTAATCAATAATCGCTGCGAAGTTAAAGAGGGTTTTAATCCCCTTTTCCACACCCGGAACCACTCCCGTTACTTTTGTGCTTTCCAACAGGTATTTAACTTCGTTTGCACCATGATGGAAGCGAGGGTTCAGCAATCATGTTTGGCGATACTCTTTATGGCACGGCTTTCAAGGACATCCCTTTTGTTCCTTTGCAGTCCGCGACATTCTGCGTTCAGTGCGAACTGATCAGCACAAGCAGCCAGTCTTATTGCCTAGCCTGCGGTAGCAGTGCTCTCCTTGGCCTGTCCCGTGTGCTGGGGGGATCTCTGCGCAACCAGCAGACCGCGCACCTGATTACCGACTCAGAACTCGATAGCCTGGTTCGCGACTTGCTTCGCACGGTCCCCAATCCAGACTTGTACTCGGAGGAATATTCCTCGCGTGTTCCCTCCTTGGCCCAGCGTAGTCAACTTCGTGTTGCCAACGCCGCTCACCCCGCATCGGGCTTCAAAGCGGTTTCCGTTCCGGATGATGTTGAAATCCACGCCGGAGAACTCGATCTTGAACCGGCCATCAGCGCCATTACCGAACGTGCGCAGCACTTGACGGGAGCCACCGGTGCCGCTATTGCGCTCCGTGCCGGCGACGAGATCGTCTGCCGGGCCCGTGCCGGTCGCACTGCACCGGATCTCGGTGTTCGTTTGCAGACCGATGCTGGAATCTCTGCCGAGGCCGTCCGCTCGGGAGAGATCATGCTGTGCCACGATGCCGAACGCAATCCGCGAGTCGATCTCGCCAGCTGCCGCCGCCTCGGAGTCCGCTCAATCCTGGTTTCTCCGCTGCGTCATTTCCGGCGCACATTGGGCGTTTTCGAGGTGCTCTCTTCCTCGCCTGGTGCATTTGATGAACGTGACGTCGCCACCATGCAACTGCTCTCAGGCATGATGGTTGCGGCGATTTCGCGCATCTCGACGATCCATCGCTCCGAAGCTCTGAGGCGCGCCGGGTAGATCAGGTCGGCTTTCCTCTCCCAATCCTTAACTGTGGCCGCCGTGTTCCCTGGGTGGCAGGGATGCCTAGTGATCAAAATTCCACGTGGTTGCTAATCCTCAATTCCTGCCCGACCTCTGCCCCCTAGCCCGCTTTCCTCTCCCGCGCTAATATGGTGCTGCACGAATTCGGGCTTCTCCCCATGGCCGCGAACAACCAGGCGTTTTACCCGACTCCAAATCGTCGCCGTCGTGTTCGACATAAAATCCAGACTCCGGCCTACGCGAGTTTCACCGCGGAATCCAAGAGCGCAAGTCTGGACCTCCACGAAATCGTTGACATCAGCGAAGATGGGATCGCCATCCAGTGCCACTCTCCGCTAACCGTTGATGAATCTTTAAGCCTCTGCCTGGATCTAGTCGATTGTCCGCAGCAGATATTCACCAAAGGCAAGGTAGTTTGGTTGAACGAATCTGGCCGTGCCGGACTCCGTTTTTCAGATCTTCCGCCGGACTCCCTCGCTCGCCTTCGCGAGTGGCTCTTCGTCAATGTGATGGCGGGAGTCGCGAATGGCGAACTCGACGTGAAGGCCATTCCCAATCCGTCAGCGCCCCAGCCAAACTATACCGACACTCTTGCCGCGCTCACTGCTGTCGAGCGGCAGGTCGAAGCTCTGGGCTCCGATCTTGCGGGCGCGCTGAGACTGCTCGCCGAGCGGACGCAGTCTCTGCTTCGCGCATCTGGCAGTGCGATCGCACTCCTCGACGCCGATCCCGACTTCATGATTTGTCGCGCGAGTTCCGGGCCGGACTCACCTCCAGCCGGTGCCCGGCTGCAAGTTGGATCGGGATTTTCCGGCGAGTGTGTGAAGCGTGGAGTCCTGCTTCGCTGCGACGATACCGAACTCGATACTCGCGTCGACCGCGAAAGCTGCCGCGCGCTGGGAATTCGCTCCATCATCGCGGCTCCCGTTCGCGCCGCACAGAAATCGATTGGGATCGTCGAAGCGCTTTCCGATAAACAAAATGCCTTCAGCCAAGACGATAGCCGTGCTCTGCAGCGAATTGCGGACATGGTTCTCGATTCGGTGAATCGCTCGACCCGCGCGGAAGACCTTCCAGCCGTCGCTGCGCCGGCCCCGTTCACTCCTCCTCCCGGAAGTGTTTTGTTCGCAGCGGCTCGTGAGGAAGAAGAGCTTAAGGCGAAGAAAGCCGCGGCACTTACTCTGCCTCGCTCTTATCTTGTGTTGCTGACCTGCGCCGCGGCTACCATCGCGCTGGCTTTGGGATTCATTTCTGCTCCCTGGGTACAGAGTGATGTGGTGCCGTGGATGCAAAGCAAGCTGCGCGCCCATACACAATCTCACCTGGAGACGGTTCTCGCTTCGTCGAAGGCTCCCGTCGTTGAACCAGCCAGCGTCGACCAGCTTCGCCGGATGGCAGAGAGCGGAGACCCCGCGGCTCAGAATGCTCTCGGCCTGCGCTATGCCACTGGCGATGGAGTGGTGCTGAGCGAAGATGAAGCCGTGCGCTGGTTTAACAAAGCCGCAGAGCAGGGAAACGTTCCGGCCCAGTCGAAGCTGGGCTCGATTTACTACAGCGGACGCGGAGTCCCGCAAGACCCAAGTCGCGCCTACTTCTGGATGGTCGTAGCTCGACTCGGTGGCGACGATGCCAGTAAGACCTTAGCGCCCTTTGTTCGTGCTCGACTCACGCGCTCCCAGATCGCCTCCATAGAACAGGACGCCAGTCACTGGATTCAACAACACGCCAATACTACGAAGGCGACCACAGCACAGGCGAAATCCGCGCTCTAAGCCCGGTGAGTGTTGTGCACCAAGCAGCGAGTGTCAGAACCTGACCCCTGACCCATGAGAACAAAGAACTCCGTCTCACAGGAGCGTTAAAATAGACCAAAGAGGTACCCGTGCCCACCCTGCGTGAAGTTCTCGATCAGCGCGTTCACGAAGCCGATCCTCATCTAGTCGAGAACCTCGGAAACAACCGCGTCCGCTGCTATTCCTGCGGCCATTGTTGCCCGATTCCCGAGGGGCAGCCTGGAGTCTGCAAAGTTCGATTCAACCGTGGCGGGAAGCTTTATGTGCCTTGGGGATATACCGCAGGGATGCAATGCGATCCCATCGAGAAAAAGCCGTTTTTTCATGCCTATCCCGGAGCTCTTGCCTACAGTTTCGGCATGCTGGGCTGTGATCTGCATTGCGGATATTGCCAGAACTGGGTGACCTCGCAAGCTCTTCGTGACCCACAGGCCGTCTCGCCGCCTCACGAGGCCACTCCCGAGATGATGGTTCGCGATGCACTCGATCAAGGTGCTAAGGTTATCGTCAGTACATACAACGAGCCGCTGATCACCAGCGAATGGGCCGTGGCGGTGTTCAAAGAAGCCAAAGCCGCCGGCCTCGTTACCGGATTCGTTTCGAATGGCAATGGCACTCCACAGGTTCTCGACTTCCTTCGCCCTTGGATCGATCTGTACAAGGTCGATCTGAAGAGCTTCGATGACCGCTATTACCACGAACTTGGCGGACGAATCAGCCCCATCCTCGACAGCATACGTCGCATTCATGCGATGGGGATGTGGCTGGAGATCGTGACGCTGCTGATCCCCAACTTCAATGATTCCGCCGGCGAACTGCGCCACCTTGTTGACTTCATCGCCGGTGTGTCTCCAGATATTCCGTGGCACGTCACCGCATTTCACGCTGACTACAAGATGCAAGACGAGCGCGACACCACCGCCGAAGATCTCATGCGAGCCGCCGAAATCGGACGCGCCGCTGGCCTTCGCTACATCTATACAGGAAACCTGCCCGGCACAATCGACGGCGGAGAAGACACCCACTGCCCCCAATGCAATGAAACCTTGATCCGTCGCTACGGATACCTCATTACCGATTACCGTCTTACACCCGAAGGAGCGTGCCCCCGCTGCTCCACGCGAATACCTGGGCGTTGGGCTCGGGAATTTGATGGCCAGATCGCCTCTCGCCCTTTCCTTCCACACAAGCGCTCCCGTTTATTTACAATCACCAGTCGGTGAGATAACGATCCGCATTCAAAGTTCATGCGTAGCAATCGACTATGTCTTGTAACGGGTGCCCCATTTCTCGCGCGGTGCTTGCGCGAGAAGTGGGGATTTTCCTCGGCCACGCACTGGCGTCTGGCGCTCCTACTGAGCAGTTTGTTCTTGTTAGTGTCCTGTTCCCCGCGCGACTACCTGACCCGCCGCCTGGCGGGCGATTTGATTTCGGACTCTCCGGAATTTCAGAAGCAGCAACAATTCGTGCTGCAAACAGGCTTGGTCTCGAACAAGGATTACGTTTCTCCTGAATTTCTGGCCCTTCAACATCGCGGATACGTTACGGCCACCTCCGCCAAATGCACGCCGGGGATCGAGCCGCCGCCCTGCTGGGACGTAGTTCTTACTCCCTCCGGAATCGAGACCATTCGCAACCTTGTCTCTTCGGAAGAGGCCACCAAGCCCGCGATCACCGTCCCGACAGCGAAAAGAGAGTTTGTCTCTGTAACGGGAATCGCCAAACAGGGAAGCACGGCCGATGTTGAATTCACCTGGAAATGGACTCCGTTGAATGAAATCGGCGCGGCCCTCTACTCGGAAGACCATCGCTATCGTTCCGTCGTCGGATTCCGGCAGTTCGACGACGGCTGGCGTATCCTCGAGGGTGCCCCGCGCACAACCCAGTCGATTGGCGACGCGCTAAAGAACGCCGAGCCCGCACAGTGAACACTCGAACGGCGAGGGTGTTGTTAAGTGGGTATTTTTTCCGTCTCAGTCGACGAGGCATTTACGCCCGTAGGAGCGAGCGCCCATGGGCCAGACGCTGCCATTAGCAGAGCCAGAATCGGGATGCTGGTGAGATATTGGTATCGCAAAGCCAGGATAAAAATAAACGGCGCCATCAGCGCCAGGAGCCCACAAAACTTGACAGCGCGGTTAGCCGAGTTGAGCGCTACAGAAATCGGAATGAGCAGCAGAACCAAGTCGTGGTTCATAGAATGGTAACTGACCAAAATGGCCGCGGTTATTGCAACCGCGATCGTATGGTGCGCTGATTTGGCGGCTACGACGATGACCGCTACTGATAGGGCTGCCGTGACGACTAAAAGTGATGTCGAAGGAAGATTCCTGAACAGGCCATAACTGAAACCGCGAATATTAGCCATACCAACCGGATAGACGCCGAGTCTGACCATTTGCCTGTGCGAATCTAGCTGAATACTGATCGCCATCAGCGTGCTTAGATATTGCCTGATTCCGTTCCACCCAACGATGGCCAGCGATGCCAGGAACGACAGGAGACCCGCAATTGAAAATCCCGCAACGAACCTCCATCTCTTCCAAAGAAAAAACAAGAACACGATTGGCAAAGCTAATTGAAACCTGAACGAGCACAGACCGACCAAAACCCCTGCAAGTAAGTCATTTCGATCGAGGTACAGAGTTGCAAGACTCAAAAGCGTTAGGAAAATGATGGAATCCTGTCCTTCCAAAAGCGTGGCTGCAACAGGAAGGAATGTAGCGAACATCGCAAGTGGCAACCATTCATGGACGCTGGCGTGAATCGTCGGTCCAATCAAGCGGTAGCTTAGAACTAGCAGCCCAACATTTAGCAGGGCGAAGAGCGTATATGCTGCTCGGTAGGACAGGAAAGAGAATGGCACAAAAAGCGCGGCTTCATGCGGCGGGTGAAGAAAGGGCAGGATCAAGTCTCCACCCACCGTCTTTTCCTGAATTTCGTGCTGAAAATCGTAGTCGTAGAGCCGGGAGGAGTTTCCGGTTCGGAGAATGTAACCGGCCGCGTAAAAAGACCGAAAGTCCGACTGCCCGTCGATAAAGTGTGCAGCGAATGACTGGAAGGTCAATGTCGCCAAAAACGCTATCGAGATCAGGGCAGGAATAAAGAATCGCCTCATAGAACCCGGAACTGGCCCGGAATCTCCTCTTTGGCACTGATAATGATTCGATTTTACAGGCAACGTTTCCGCGTCGGCCGCGCCTGTAGTAATCGCGGTTTCTGGAGCTTGTCTTGAACTCACAAGCTTGCCTTCACCGAATCTGCCGTTGTATAAACCTTCTTCCCGCCGGTGATCCAATGCGAATCCAAAAACTGATCTCAGTTGCAGCGGTCTTACTCAGTTCTTTCTCTGTGATCGCTCAGTCCAAACCCAAGCTCACGCTCGACGACTTTTTCAACTCCGTCAGCTTTAGCAATCTCGAACTGTCGCCTGACGGCAACTCCGTTGTGTTTGCCACCGAACGCGCCGATTGGGATCAACAAATCTTCCGCACTGACCTCTGGCTCTACCGCGACGACAGGAAATCGCTCACCCAACTCACGCAGTCCGGACACGACTCCGACGCCAAGTGGTCGCATGACGGCAAGTGGATCGCGTTCCTCTCCGAGCGCAAGAATCCGGCAGGAAAAGGCGATGATTCCGATTCCGACAAGGACAAAGACGACGTCAGCCAGATCTATTTGATTTCACCTGCGGGCGGCGAGGCTTTTCCCATTACTCAGGGAGAAGAAGATGTTCATACGTTTTCATGGTCTGCCGACTCCCAAACGATTTACTACGCCACGCGCCAGCCCTGGACCAAGCAGCAGAAGGATGACTACAAGAGCCAGTGGAAGGACGTCGTTCAGTACCGCACGGCGGAGCGTGGCGACACCATTTTCGCCCTCAACGTTGCCGACTCGATCACGCACCATGCCTCCGAGCCCGCGAAAGTCGAGAAGAAGGAAGGTGAGCCTGAGAAACAGCCCGACGTTACTCCTGGCGCAAAGGCGATCGCCGCAACACCGCTTCGCGTCGAGGATCTTGAAGCGTCTCCGGATGGAAGCAAGCTCGCGTTCGTCACCAAGGCCATCAATCAGCGTCAGGAAAAATTTGATGACGTCGAGCTCTACGTCCTCGATACAAATGGAGGCGAGCCTCGGCGAATCACACACAACCAGGGCGAAGAGGGCCGTCCGCGATGGGCCAATGACTCGCGGCACATTTTCTTCATCATCGGTGAGGGAGATGTGTCCGGTCCCTACCGCGACCTGCAGCCGCATCTTTACTGGGTCAGCATCGAGGATGGCAAGATCGAGCCGTGGGGCAAGGACTTCGTCGGCCCTGTCGAGCACTATGCCATCAAATATTCCGACTTCGTGCATCCCGCGGTGCTGGCGTCTGCTCGCATCGGGACCGAAGTCCAGCTCTATACCGGCGATGCGCCCAACCAGCCGCTAAAGAAACTAAGCGATTGGTCGGGAACTTACGAGCAGATATCCACCGTTCCGTCGCATACACGCGTGGCGTTCGTGTACTCCTCGCTTAGCAAGCCGGCGGAAATCTACATCGCTGATTTTCCCGACAAACTCGATCAGGCGCGCCCGATCACCTCCTTCAACAAAAAGCTCGCTGAAGCCGATCTCCCGCAAGGCAAGCCCTACCAATGGAAGTCCGACGACGGCGCCAGTGTCGAAGGCATGCTCATCTATCCTCCGGGCAAGTTCGAAGCGAAGCATCTGCCCATGCTCACTCTCATCCACGGAGGACCCGCCGACGCTGACGGCAACCACTTCGAAGCCGATTGGTATCAGTGGGCCGGCCTGGCAGCAACGAACGGATGGCTCGTCTTCGAGCCCAATTATCGCGGCTCGACAGGATATGGCGACAAATTCCTCATGCAGATCGTCCCGCAAATCGTGTCGAAGCCGGGCCGCGACATACTCACAGGCGTCGATGCCCTCGTGAAAGATGGCATCGCCGATCCCGACCACCTCACCATCGGCGGCTACAGCTACGGCGGATACATGACTAACTGGCTCATCACTCAAACCACGCGCTTCAAAGCCGCGGTCACGGGAGCCGGAGCTGTCGAGCACATCGGCAACTGGGGCAACGACGACACCACCTACGACGACGCCTATTTTCTCGGTGGACGCCCTTGGGAAGCTCAACAGCGTTACCACGATGAAGCGGCCATTTTCCAAATCGACAAGGTGAAAACGCCGACCCACATCGTAGGTGGCGCAAATGACATCCGGGTCGCGGTGCTGGAAGACTATTTGTTGGAACATGCCCTCTACTCGCTCGGCATTCCGAACAAATTACTGATTTTCCCCGGCGAAGGTCACGGCCTGAGCAAGAATCCGTGGCACGGAAAGATCAAAGTCCGTGAAGAACTCAACTGGCTGGAAAAGTACGGAAAGTAGCGCAAACAGCCTGATCAGTCCCTGCTGCGCCTCGCAAGAGTGAACAAGTCCAAAGAAATGCTTGTGGGGGAAGAGGCTACAACGCGACTCCGCGCACGCCCATTCGCTCCTCAAGTTCCTTGCGGTAGCGGCGGCTAAGTCGTACAAGCGCCCCGGTTTCGAGCAGGATTTCGTATTCGCCGTCTTCGTGCAGCTTCAAACTGCGAACCCGGTCGAGATTCACGATGCCCGACCGATGAACGCGGCAGAACCGCCCCGGATCGAGTTCCGTCTCAAGTTCCGCAAGGCTGCGGCGTACGAGATGATTTCTCGATCCGACGTGAAGACAGGCGTAGTAGTCGGCTGCTTCGATCCAATCAATGTCGCCGATCTTCAGGAAGCAGATTTCTCCCGCGTTCTTAACAACGATCCGATCGACACTGCTCCGTCGCTTGTCCCCGCCTTTCGCTTCACGCACGCGCTGCTTGCCGCGGGTGAGCGCCAGTTCGAAACGTGCATTGTCGAAGGGTTTGAGAAGGTAATCGAGTGCTCCGGCCTCGAAGGCGCGCAGCGCGTACTGATCGTAGGCAGTCACAAAGATCACGGCAGGAGGCAGATCGTTGCCCAACATCTCGAGTACGTCGAAGCCATCGCATTCCGGCATCTGCACGTCCAGGAAGAGAAGGTCCGGCCTGGCGACCCGGATTTCACCTAGTGCTTCGCTCCCCGAACCGCACTCTCCAATAACTTCGACGTCGGGCTGCTTCCGCAAGAGTTGGATGATGTTGCTGCGGGCGAGTGGCTCGTCGTCCACAATGAGCGCGCGGATTTTATCCCCGCTCACCGTTGGCTCCCGCCGGTTCCTCTACCGCATACGGAATGGATACCGAAGCCTCCACTCCGGTTCGATGGTTGTGCAGCTGTAATTCGAATGCATCTCCGTACAGAGCTTGCAGGCGTGTCCGCACGTTCTGTACTCCGATGCCTGACGTGGTCTGCTCCCAACCCGCCGGTAAACTCGGCCCGTCGTTCGAAATGCGCAAGGTTAGAGTGCCGTTCGAGCGTGCCGCCGCGATTCCAATCGCTCCTCCCTGAACGCGCTTCGCAATTCCGTGTTTGACGGCGTTTTCCACCATGGGCTGCAGAATGAGACTCGGAACTTGCGCACCGAGAAGTTCTGCCGGTACATCCACGGTGAAAGCTAGGCGATCTGCAAAACGCATCTTCTGGATATCGAGATACTTGCGTGTGAATTCCAATTCTTCAGCCAGCGGGACCTGTTGCCGATTTTGCTCATTGACGACTCGCCGCAAGAGATCGCTCAGCTCCGCGATCATCTTAACCGCCGCTTCATTGCGCTCTTCGCGTATCAATCCGGAAATCGCATTTAAAGTATTGAACAGAAAATGCGGTTCGATTTGTCGCCGCAGAGCATTCAGCTGTGCCTTCGAGAGTTGTTCGTTCAGTCGCGCGGTTTCGGCCTGTTGCAGCGCGAAGCGTCTCTGCGTTTCTGCAATATGGGCGACCAGCAAGATGAGTCCGTAAAGGATGACAGACGACAGTATTCCGCTGTAGAACTTGCTCTGCCACATCTGAACGAAAGGGGAAGGCCCGGGATCGAGAGCGTAGGGATTGAGAAATTCCTCCCACATGGAAACCCAGGCCGACGCGATAAGATTTGTCGCCATACACGCCGCGAGATGTGAGAACCAGAACGCACTACGCTTCCAATGCAGCGTGGGGAATTTGTAATCCAGGCGGAAAGCAACGGGAGTGGCCAACATCCACGGAAGCCATGCTAAAACGTTCGTGAAGAACAGCCGCCACCAGTAGTGATGCATGCCTTCCGCACGCATTACAAATACTGTCTGCGTGGAGTCGAACAGCCCAAATCCGAGCCATAACGCAACGACCCAATACCACCGCGGCGACTCGAATCTCCTCGGACTTGTTCCCATATTGCCGAATCCTACTCCAGCCAGCGGCGAAACGGTCAACAATGCAGTGAAACGCACAATCTGTGCAGCCGACGGTGTGGTATTCGCAGAAAGTTCAGGGCAGAATGCCTCCCATGATCACCAAAGCCAAAACGCTCACTCTTGGGATATTCCTGTTGTTGATCTCGGCAGCAGTGTTGAAATCATCACCCGCTCCCGCGCCTGCCAGCGGTCCGGAGTACACCAGCGATGATCAACTCAAGGTGCCCGAGAACTACCGGCAGTGGGTTTATCTCACAACGGGTTTCGACATGAGCTACAGCGCCGGTGCGATGAACATGGACCATCACATGTTCGACAATGTCTTCGTCAATCCCGAGTCCTACAAGGCATTTAGCGAGACGGGAACATGGCCCGACAAGACGATGCTCGTCCTCGAAGTGCGCAAGGCGGAGGGCCGGGGATCAATCAATCAGAAAGGTAATTTCCAGGGCGGGGAAGTGATGGGACTCGAAGTGCATGTGAAGGATGACGCGCGCTTCGCACCGGGAAAATGGGCTTTCTTTGGATTCGACGGCACCAAGACCGCGAAGATGACTCCTAAGGAAGCTGCTTGCTATAGCTGCCATCAGGACCACGGCGCGGTCGACACAACATTCGTCCAGTTCTACCCAACTCTGCTGCCGGTCGCACAGTCGAAAGGAACGCTAAGCGCTGGATATCAGAAGGACGAGGCAGCGAAGAAGTAGAGCAGCCAAAGGAATCGAAGACGTCGCTTCCCAACCATGGGTGCCCCATTTCTCGCGCGTCCTGTGCGCGAGAAGTGGGGATTTTTTGGTTAGCAGAATCCCACTCCAATGGCTCGAAATCAGTGCTTATGAGCGCGGAGTGCTAGTCTTTTACTTCGACGCCACCTTCACGGTTTTCGCGGCAGCATACCTCGCGATCCCGCGGTATAAGGCTTCGGCGATCTGCTCACGGTACCCATCACTCCGCAATTTCTGTTCGTCAGTGGGACTCGAAACGAATGATACTTCCGCCAAAATCCCAGGCATCGCGCTTTCGGTCAGCACGACAAATCCTGCTTCCTTGATGCCCCGGTCACGCAGGCCTGGATTTTGCAGAGACAGTGTGCCGTACAGAGACCGTTGCACGGTGGTCGCGAGCCGCCGCGACTGCTCGATCCGTTCGTGAAGTTCGTTCGCCGTTAGTGTCGGTGCCGGAACGTTCTTCGGCATGGAGCGCATAGCGATTTCTTTTGGCGTCGCATTCGCCGGTAGATCCTTTGATCCAGGAGCGGAGAAAAAGTTGGTGTAATAGGTTTCCACCCCGCGGGCAGATGGCAAATCGCTGTAATTCGCATGCACAGAAATAAACAAATCCGCCTGCGACTGGTTGGCGATGACTGCGCGGTCGTCGAGAGGAATATAGTTGTCATCCTGGCGCGTGTAGATGACATCGGCTCCCAGCCGCGATTCGAGCAGCTTGCCCAAACGCTGTGCGATCTCAAGTACAAGATCTTTTTCAAGCAATCCGCGGCGGCCAACAGTTCCCAAGTCCCAGCCACCGTGACCGGCATCGACGACGATGCGCATCTTGGCAACGCGTGAACGCAATTGCAGATCTTCCTTCGTCGGTGGTGGCACGACAATCGCCAGTTTTGCTTTCTCCGTTTCGGGCGTTGCTGTCGGGAAGAGATTGACCGCGCCCTTCGGAGCAGTTCCCGGCTTGCTTACCTGGATCACGAGCCGGTATGGATCGCGCTCCAAACTCACTTGCGGAGCCGACACGTTTGCGCTCGGCCGAGGTTCCAAAACAACGCGCGTCATGCCGGAAACCGGCTGCGCAATTCGGATGCGGCTCAGCAGAGCGTCTCCCTCAAACGACTTGCCTTCGAGCCCGGGAGCCAGCTGAGTGTCGCGTAAATCGAAATAGAACCGTTCAGGATTGCTGACGTGTCCGGGCTCGTACTGAACCTGATCTTCCAGATCGAGGACCACGGTGCTCGAATCCCCGGAGGACCAGTGTCGTACCGCGGTGACCCGCGGAAATTTCGAGAGTTCCTGCGGACTCGCAGGGGTGTTCTCCGGTTCGCCCGTGGACAGTCCATCACTATCGGACGATTCGCTTGGACCGATTACGGTCGGTGACAGAGTCTTCTGGCGGGTCGAAGAAGCAGTTGGTTCGGCGATCGGCTGATTCTGTACCATCGCGCCGCCGATCTGCGCGGTCTTCATCTTCCACCAGACACCAACGATGAACGCGGCGGCAATGACGGTGCCAACCAGCATTACAAGCAGCCAGGGGCGATTGGACGCTTCTTGCTTCTGCCCAAGTGTAAGCGTCGGCTCCGGAGAAGCTTCGGCCGCTGGCGTAGCCTCGGTCGGTGGCTTGGTTTGCTTAGTTTCCTCCGCCGGCTTGCTCGCGGGTACAGCGGCTGGGATAGCCGGACTTGAAGTAGCGGCAGGAGACTCAGGTATTTTCGGCCTTGAAGCAGCGGGCTTGATTTGGGGGGCAACTGAAATCGCTGCCAAAGCAGCAGGAGTCGGAGTTGTCTTGGGTGCGTCAGGGGCAACTGGCTTTGCAGAGACTACAGCTGGGGTTACGACCTTGGGAATTACCGGTGTTGCCGGCTTGGCTGGCTCTGGCGCTTTTTGAACAGGAGCGGTGGGAACGGCGATCTTCGCAGGCGCGATTGGAGGTATTGTAGGAGCGCTCGAAGCAGTCGGAGTTGCGATCGCCGTCGGCACTGCCGGTTGAGCGACCGGCTTAGTCGGGACAGCAATCGGCGCGGCAGGAATAGTCGCAGCCGCCGGTGGAATTGTCGGGACCGGCGGAATTGTCGCCGCAGGCGCCACGATTTGCTTCGTTAAATCGAGATTTGATAATGCTGCCTTTGGGGCTTCCGGTTTTGCCGGTTCAACTTTTGCCCCAGCAGCCTTCGGGACTTCAGTCTTGATGGGCTCAGACGCTTTGAGTGGCTGGGTTACTTTGGGCGGCTCAGGTTTTGCAGTTTCGACCTTAACCGGAACGTCCAGGTTTGTGGCAGCGACTTGCGCCGATTGCGCAAAGCGGTCTTCATCTTCGGGCTTGAGCGCACCGAGAATTAGCTCGGCCAGAAGGCTCAGGTTCCGGACATCGCTCTCGTTGAACGCGAAAGGCCACGACGAAAAAGCTTCCAGCACCCCGATAACCCGTCTACGTCCGCAGAGTGGTACGGCGACCATCGCTCGCGCACCCATCTTGCGGCAGGCCTGCAGGTTTACTCGAGTGTCGGTTTCCGTGTCATCGCAGACGATGACCTGCGCGGTGCGGAAGCATGCCCCTGAAAATGCCGAGTCACGATCGATCCGCTGGCCGACATCAGGACGCACGCTCCCGGCGGCCGCGCGTAACACGATCGCATTGTTTTCCGCTAGGGCGATCGCAAGTCCATCCGCCCCCGTGATGGAGACCGCGCGCTCCGCAACAAGTTGCAGAACCTCATCGAGAACGAAAAGTTCGGCTGGCTCAAACTCAACCTGTGGCGCAGGAGAATCGAAGTTTGCACTGCGGGAACCAAGCGCCTTGCGCCGTCGAATCTGATCATGGAGTGCCGAAAATGCCAGCAGCGCCTGCAGCGCATCTTGGGGCGATGCTTTCTTCGCAGGAGCACCGCTTAGCAAGCTCGTCTCGTCATCGCGCGCAGGCCACGCGGCCGAATCTATCCCTGCGAGAGATTCAGCAATTAACATGTCAGGTTTTGTGGTGGGCGTGGCCATCGACACACAGACTCATGCTTAAGTTAACGGGCTTTGCGGTGACTTTCAATTACTAGGGGCTGACCCTTCGGGCATGTACTTTGGTGTCCCCTACAAATTCCGCAATTCAGAACAAGATTCAAAAACTCCGCCGGTCTCCCGCTCGCGGAGTAAAATCCTTCCGACTTTCTGGGAACAGCATTGAACCGACCTCGCACGCACGGAGATCCAAGACCGCCCGTCGCTGCAGGAATCGTTATCGCCATGCTGGCGATGATGGCGATACCGGCTGCCATCGCACTGCATTCGGTCGTGACTCCGGCATCGGTGCATGCCGAGCCGGGCGCTTCTCCGCATGGGTATACCTGGAGTCTGCTGCTATTCATCGTGCCTATCATCGTGATTGGAGGGTGGCTGCTGCCGAGTGAAGGTCTCGAAGTCCCACGGCGCGCTTTCGGTTGGACTCTTGGCATCACGGCCACCGTTGGCTGCCTGCTGGATGTGGTTTTCGCGCACTGGTTCTTTTTGTTCCCTGATCCGAAGGCGACCATTGGAATCCTCGCCCCCGCGTTCGGCAAATGGGTTCCGATCGAAGAATATTGCTTTTACTTCACGGGATTTACCACGATTCTTCTGCTGTATGTATGGTTCAGTGAATACTGGCTCGCCGCATATACCGTCGCAGATTATCGGGACGAGGCGCGGGCCATGCCACGGCTCTTGCAGTTCCACCCCACTTCGTTGATTTTCGCCATTGCTTTGATTGGCGGCGCATTTGTCTACAAGCGCTATTTCTCAGACGTTCGTGAAGGTTGGCCGGGATACTTCATTGTGCTGGTCATCGGTGGCCTCGCGCCCGCCGCGAGCCTCTATCCGACAACAAAGCGATTCATCAACTGGCGCGCGCTGAGCATGACGATGTTCTTCATCATGCTTGTCAGTATGCTTTGGGAGGCCACTCTCGCGTTGCCCTACGGATGGTGGAACTACCAGCAGAACGCCATGATGGGAGTCTTCATCGGTGCATGGAGCGGACTGCCCGTTGAAGCAGTTCTGGTTTGGCTGGCAGTGAGTTACGGGACGGTGATTCTGTTCGAATCGGTGAAAATCTGGCAAGCGTCAGAAAAGCGTGCAAGGGAGGCATTCTTAGGCCGAACCGAAGAGAGTCGGCAGTCCTCCACGGTCGAAAAGTAGTTCCGTGTGCCGTGACAAGCTTCAACATCACTTTTGTGACCGACGGACCCACATCCCTAGCCCGAAGCCCTAGCCCCTGACCTCTGACCCCTGCCGTTCCGAACCATCGAAGTTACTAAGGCCTGACCATCGCCCCAGGATAACATTTTCCAAAGCATTGGTCTGGCCCCAATTTGCGGCGGTGTAGTCATGGACGCTGGCGTCTCAACAGCTCGGGAAACACGTACCGGGCACCGGCATGAGCTCCGGACTCTAACTTATCTAGCCTTGGATCAGGCGAACGGCGGCGTGATCCGCAATCTCAGCCAGAGCGGGATGGGGACGCAGCTGGTGATGCCTCTCCGCACCGGAGACCATATCCGCTTGCGGTTCGACCTGCGCAATCCCAAGCTGCGCATTCAAACCCTGGGCAAGGTGATCTGGACGAAGGGGAATGGCCAGTGTGGCATTCAGTTCCTGGATCTCCCGCACGCGATGCGACAGCAAATCAATGAGTGGATCTTCAGCGATTTGCTGGAAAATGCCTGGCTTCATGCCGAGCGTTCAGGCTCGATGTTCTCGTGCCGTCCTGTCGATGTCACGGAAGTGGTCCATGAAGTCGAAGGACCATCAGCGGATGGCATTGAGGAAGAGGAAGAGGAAGAGGAAGAGGATGGCCTGTTGATCTCCGGCACTGCCGCCAAGGTGATTCCATTGCCGATCCGGCTTAACGCAGTGCCGCTACAGGAGACAACTCCCGTCGACATCCCAGAGCAGCCCTCAACTCTCGATTGGCTTTCGCAGCCTCTTTCCCTTCGGAGTACTGCCGCCCTGATTGATGCTCTTGCAGTTATCGCCGCCTATCTGTTATTTGCGCTGATCTTCTTGTCTCTTACCGGAGAAACCCCTCCCTCACCCTTCCTGATGGCGATCGGTGGGCTTGTGCTGGTGATACTCGTGTATTGGACCTTCTTCTGGGTTTTTGGCGGCGAGAGTCTGGGGACGCGACTGGCTCGGAAGGCTGGTCTGGAAAGCGAGAGGGAAGCAGAGGACTAACAAAACTCTTTGTCATTCCGAAGCGCCGGTTTTTGGCGCGAGGAATCTGCTGTTTGGATCGACGCGCCCGACTAGTTCGCCAGGAACTGCTGAGCTAGCCAGAGTTGCAGGGTTCGCTGTTGCGGCTTGCCAACTTTTGTAAACCGCATCCCAATGTTGCCGCATTGGTCGCGCCAAACTACCTCTGCTTGTGCTTTTAAAGCCGCTCTGGCGCCCGGCAACTCGAAATGGACGTCCAAGACAGCGTCGGCATCGAGGAAGTGGTCGCTATGGACCTGCATCCCACCTTGGCTCACATTGACGAGATGAGCGTCTTTACGGTCTCTGCCTTTAGCTTTCACAGAGACCGGAACCTCCAACCCGGTCCGGTGATAGCGTAACCTCCCGTCGACGATCATGTTGCGTGCTGCTGAGAGCGTCCGGACTGCATTTTCCACCGAAATTGGTTTCTCGAACGCGAACAGTGCTCCGCTCTGGTCCAGGTTGCTCACTGAAGGCTTTGCTCCCATGATGACCAGGGGCACTGTGTTTGCCTGTTTCTGCGGCGCGTTCAACTCATGCAGCAGTTGAGAGCTGCCGTTCAGGTCGCAATCCACGATGAGGGCGTCAATTTTGGACTTGGAAAGGCGGGCCAGCGCTTTCTGAGGTTCATCTTCTACTGCAACATCTATGTGAAGACCACCCAAAATGCATTCCAGAACGCTCACTTCCAGCCAATCGCGCGAGACCACCATCGAGGAAAGTGTCATGCCGACACTCTAGCGTCGGGCGTAATCCCACCGTAGATCACTAACGTAATGACGGCCCCTTGCGGTTCACTTGGGGGGATTATGCGTTGACGCGGACGCGAGGCTGAATTCCAAGGTCCGGAGTCGGGACTCAGGACTCGCAACTCGGGACTGATTTTCCTACGTAACCCTCGGAATTCACGGAACTTTCCAGCAATTGGCTGCGTACCTTTCCTTGTGACAGACGTCCAACCATAAAAGCGGAAGTTTGCCCGCGTGGCGCAATCGGACGAGAACCAGGACTCTTGGCTCCTGAATCTTGCATCAGAATGGATGAAGCCTCGAATTCCTTTTTTGTCACCTGTAATTTTCTTTGCCCGTCCGGTGTCTTTACTATTGCGGGCCATTTTTTCGGCGCTGCGAAGGGGAGCTTAGGAGTACTTCAATGCGGACCATAACCGACATTTTCAGCCAGATATTCCGCAACCTCTGGTCGCACAAACTGCGTTCCTTTCTGACCATGTTCGGCATTGCCTGGGGTGTGGGTTCGCTGTTGCTTTTAGTGGGCGTCGGCGAAGGATTTCGCTCCGGCAACAAGCGCGAACTGGCCGAGTTTGGCAAAGACATCATGTTCCTGTTCCCTGGCCGCGCCCCCGCCGTTTCTGGAAATATGACCTCCGCCCGTTCTTATCTGCTCACCTATCAAGATTACCTCGACATCCGGCATGATCCCGACATCCGAAATGCCTGCCCTCTCATCTCGCGCAGCGATCTGCATGAAGTCAGCGAATTCTCCAACAGCAGCGGCGAAGTTATCGGGACCGAACCCCAGCTGAACGAGATCAGTTACTTGCCGATCAATGAAGGCCGCTGGCTCAATGAGATGGATCTGGCTCAGCGCCGCAACGTTGTTGTATTGGGTGACCAGATCAAGAAGGTGCTTTTTCCGGGACAAAATGCTGTGGGTGGCTTCGTTCTGATCAATGGCTTGCGCTTTGAAGTGATCGGCACCACTCCACACCTCGGTCGCGGCGACAACATGTGGCTGAATAACCGCGCCTACATTCCGTTTCCCGTCATGGCTGCCAACTTCCCCTTGAAGGGCGAGAACCACCAGAATTCGATTTCGTTTGTCGAGTACCAGCCTCACGTCACCTCGCAACACAAGGTCGCACGCGCCGCCGTGCATAAAATCGTTGGCCGCAACCATGGCTTCGACTACAAGGACGAAAACGCCTTCGATGAGTGGGATTCCATTCAGGAATCGCAGATGGTCGGCACCATCTTCGACGTCATGAACATGTTTCTGGGTGCAGTTGGTCTGGTGACATTAGCACTTGGAGCCATTGGCGTGATCAACATCATGCTGGTGGCAGTTACAGAGCGCACCCGCGAGATCGGACTGCGGAAGGCCCTCGGCGCCACCAATCGCAGCATTCTGACCCACTTCTTCCTGGAGGGCTTGCTCCTCACACTGGGAAGCGGCATGTTGGGCTTAGCGTTTGCAGGTGGGCTGATGGGGTTGATGGGCGGAGTGCAAGGGCCGCAGGGTTTCGATCCACCGAAGCTCGTACCCATGTCGGCCATGCTCGCGATCGGATGCCTCACACTCGCAGGCGTCATTGCTGGGTTGTACCCCGCGCGTAAAGCTGCACTCCTCCAGCCGGTGGAAGCGCTGAGGCAGGAGTAACGAAATGCTTCAAGACCTACTGCGCGAAGCTTATGACGCGATGCGGCACAACCGCCGTCGCACGGCTCTCACCATGCTGGGCATGGCTTGGGGTATTGCAACCGTGGTTATGCTACTGGCCTACGGCGATGGCTTCGGCCAGGCTTGCGCGAACATCTTCGCTAATTTCGGCACGAAACTCGTCATCGTGGTTCCCGGGAAGACCTCTATGCAGGCCGGAGGACAGAAGTCCGGAGTCGAAGTCCGCTTAACCCAGGAAGACATAGACGCGCTGACCACGAACCTTCCTCAGATCACGCACATCACGCCAGAAGTCGGCAAACAGGTGAACGTTTCGTACGAAAACCGGTCCTTCACTTTCCCGGTCAGTGGGAATTATCCGAACGTGTATGACATTCGTTCTCTCAAACAGGATGTTGGCCGCTTCTACAACATGGAAGATCAGGTTCAGCGCGCCCATGTTGCCGTCATCGGTTCCGAGGCGAAGGAGAAATTATTCTCGGGACGCAACGCTCTCGGTGAACACATCCGTCTTGATGGCATCAGCTTTGAAATCGTCGGCGTGCTTGCCGCCAAGATGCAGGAAGGGAACGACGATATCAATCGCGTCGTCTATGTTCCCTTCACCACGATGAGCGATCTGAAGAGTACGCATTACCTGGACACGGTCTGGTTCAACTACCAGACACCGGAGTATCAAAAGATCGAGCCGGCCGTGCGCACAATTCTCGCCGGACAACACAAGTTCAACGAGACCGACCGCGAAGCAGTGCGCGTCTTCAACCTGATGAATCAGCTGCATCAGTTCGAAATCATCACCCTCGGACTGAAGGTCCTCATGGGATTCATCGGAACTCTGACTCTCGGAATCGGCGGCGTCGGATTGATGAACATCATGTTGGTGTCGGTCACCCAGCGCACACGGGAGATCGGTGTCCAGAAAGCTCTGGGCGCGAGACGAGGTTATATTCTCTTCCAGTTCCTCGCTGAAGCGTTGACCATTACCGCGATCGGCGGTCTTCTTGGAGTGGTCCTGGCCTACGTAGTCGCGCTTTCAGTCGGACGTCTTACGCTCTACAGCGCCTTCGCGAAGAATGGTGAAGCCGGCGACATCCGGCTGATCATTCAGCCTGCGACTTTGATCGCTTCGACAGTGATTCTTGGAACCGTAGGATTAGTCAGTGGAATGATTCCAGCTCTGCGCGCATCAAGGCTTGATCCAATCGAATCGCTGCGTCACGAGTAGGTGATTTCCTTCGCGACCTCAGCGCTTTCTCAGCGATCTCAGCGGTCAAAGAACGTTGAACGTCAGATGGCGCCAACCTCTGATTTCCGGTCTTTCGTCACCTGCTCCCGGTACCATTCCACTGTCCGCCGCAGCCCCTCTTCGAAACCGACAACCGGTTTGTAGCCGAGCGCCTCTTCGGCTTTGGAGACATCCGCAAGGGAATGTTTGACGTCACCACCGCGCTCCGGTCCAAACTTCGGATGCCCGTTGTAACTAGTTAGTGGCTTCAGGGCTTCAAAAGTCTCATTCAGAGTGACGCGGCGGCCCGTAGCCGCATTGAATACCCGTCCTACGACTTTTTCGGCGGGCGCCTTGCACGCCAGCAGATTCGCCGCAACCGCATTATCAATGTAGGTGAAATCGCGGCTCTGTTCACCATCGCCAAAAATCGTCGGCTGCTCGCCCCGCAACATCTGAGTGATAAACTTGGCGAGCACCCCCGAGTACGGCGACGAAGGATCCTGCCGCGGTCCAAAAATATTGAAATAGCGGAGGCACACGGTCTCCAGCCCATAACAGCGATGGAACGAGACCATGTAGTGCTCGCTCGCCAGCTTCGCAACCGCATAGGGTGAGATCGGATCAGGCCTCATCTCCTCATGCTTCGGTAACGTCGGAGTGTCGCCATAAGCCGAAGAGGAAGCTGCATAGATCACACGCTTGACGTTAGCGTCACGAGCGGCGACCAGCACGTTCACCGTGCCATCGATATTTGCCGCATTGCTGCCCAGCGGATCCAACACCGACTTTGGAACCGACGGGATCGCCGCCTGATGCAGCACGAAATCCGCTCCTGCACAGGCGTGTTGCATCGCCGCGAGATCGAGAATGTCCGCCTCGCGGAAGTCTATGCGACTCAAAATGTCGTTGAGATTACTGCGCTTTCCCGTGGAGAAGTTGTCTACACCGCGAACTTCATCGCCCTGAGCGAGCACAGCCCGGGCCAGTGAAGATCCGATAAAGCCAGCCACACCAGTGATGAGGTATACGGACATGACTGAAACATCATAGCGAAAATATCGGGACTGGTTGGGAAAGCAAAGTCTAAATCTTCGGGCCCTGGAAGGTTTCCTGCCTTAGCGATCATTTTGCGCTTTGGCTCTTACCGAGTATCCGCAGAAAGTCATCGCGCATCAAAACCTGCCGGCTCTCGAAAAAACTGACGATCGCCTGTACGACAGCGGCTGGATCGCGGATCAGTGGCGCACCTGCTCGTGGACTGCCTGAAGGCAGCGATGCGGCAATGCCGGGACCCATCACCAGACAACGCCGTGATAGCGTCATCAGAAGCCGTTTAAGCTGGTCCCGATTTTCTTCAGACATGCCTTCGAACGAGATTCCCATGCCAAGGTATGGATACGTGACTCGTACGACCCCTTTCGTCTCGACCCGCAGGTTATTTGCTTCCAATTTCAGTTGCAAAACGGTCCCAGGCGGGTATGTGGCCTGTGCCTCGACATAGCATCCGTGCAGGCTAATGTCGGTAAAAGTAGCCCAGGTCCGCACATCGCATCCTTCTTCCCGGACTTCGGCGCTGCCTTCGCACCTGAAGCGGGGGCTGCGACGTTTTTCTGCGCCCTCGTAGCGTTCCTCACCGTCAGCGGACGTTTTATCGCGCGACGCACCCAACTCCTGCGCCGCTGCGGCGCCTGCGGCGCTCGTTTGTCCCACACCTTGTTTCAAGGCCATCAGATAAGCGATACCCTCATTGATTTCCTGAGCCATAGCGCACCACATCCCGACCCCGCCAGACAATCAGAGGCGGAGATTCCAACATTGCTTATCGGCGGGAGGTGGACTTGAGATTAGTCAAACGGATGCGCGTCGGTGAGGAATTTCTAACGAAGAGCTAGGAGGCGTCGGCCGTCTGCGTGGACGCCGCGACTTGCCGAATCTGCTTCCATAGTTCATCGCGTCCCGCCCCGGTCTTCGCCGAGTAGGGAATTAGCCGGGCGGGAGGATATTCGGTCCCGAGCGTGCGCACTACATTCGTCAGTTGATTGTTCGAGAGTCGGTCCGCCTTCGTGCCCACCAGCAGAAATTCGCGCCGCGAAGCACTCAGGAATTCCAGCAGTTGCCGATCGCTCTGTTGCGGCGGAACGTTCACGTCCACCAGAGCCACGCACAAAGCTAACGACGGCCGCTCGTTCAGATAAGGCTCGATGAACTTCGGCCACTCCTCCGACACCTGTCGGGAGACCTTCGCATATCCATACCCTGGCAGATCGGCAAAGATCAGTTCCGGACGAGGCTTGCCCGGCCAACGAATCTCAAAGAAATTGATGCTTCGCGTTCGTCCGGGAGTGGAACTAGTCCGGGCCAGCTTAGTGCCAACCAGCGAGTTGATCACGCTCGATTTGCCAACGTTCGATCGGCCCAGAAAAGCGATTTCAGGCACCGATGGGACAGGGAAATGGGAGGCGTCAGTCGCCGCTGCCAGAAATCGGGATAAGACCCTCATGTCCAAGTTTCCTACGGCGCGAGACGAATTGGCAAGGTGAGCCAACCAGATGGGCACAGAGGAAGTCCCCTTCCGCTGGTCCTTCGTGAACCTTCGTGTCCTTAGTGGTTCATGATTCTTTGGAGCCACTAGTACAAAGATTGATCAAGGCCAGCGATGAGACTGATCACTGACCACTGGCCACTAACCACTGACGTAGTCAAACAGCGTCATAAACCCAAAATCCATATGCAACTGCTGGTGACAATGAAACAGCGTCATCCCCGGATTGTTCGCCACGAAGTCGAATGAGACCTCCTGATATCCACCAAGCATCACCACGTCCTTCATGACGCCGGCCGTCGCCTTTCCCATGACGTTCGTGAGTTCAAAGACATGCCGGTGCAAGTGAATCGGATGCAGATCATCACTCGCATTTCGCATGTGCACCCGATACCTTCGGCCTTCATGCAAATGGAACGTGGCCGGAGCCATCGCCCCGGTTATCGGATAAGCCGCGCCATTGATCGTCCACCGATTAAATCCGTCGACCGCAGCGTTGTCTTTGGCGATAGTCATTTCGAATGTCTCGTCAGGCGCAGGAGCAGTAGTCCCAGGCTTCGCGAACTTCGTGTAGTCCCATCGATACTTAGGTGGAGCTAGCCACTGCGGTTTCCCGGTCTGATGCGCATACTCCACGACGATCCCCATTCCGTGATGCCGGTCATCATCGGCCGTATCTCCCATGATCCAAACTCCGGGATTCTTCATTTCCACAATCGCCGACACTCTCTCCGCCGTCCCCAGCCACAAAACCGGCACCGTCGAAGGATTCGGCACGGGATTTCCATCAAGAGCAATGACTTTGAATGTGTGTCCTGGCAGCGCAAGACTTCGAATCTCGGTCGCGCTTCCGTTGAGTACGTGAAACAGCACGCGCTCGCCGGCCTTTACTTTAACCGGCTCTCCATGACCCAGCATCCGGCCATTGATCGTGAATGACGAGTAGCCCACCTCGAAGCCATGAGGCATGCCCTTCGCGAGGGATGCCTTCATCTCCGATTCGCCCTGCTCCTCGAGCGCCTTCACCTTGGTCGCGGGAGTCAGTACGTCTTGCGGCATGTCCCCACCACGGCTGAACGTCGGCTCAAATTCCTTCAGCACGAGAAAAATTTCGCGATCGTAGCTCCCGGGATCGTTCTTCGGCTCGATGTACACATGTCCGACCTGCCCGCTATATTGTCCAGCCGAAAGATCGGCCCCGGCACGATTGTGCGTGTGATAAAACCTGTATCCCGATGGCTGCGGCACAAAAGAAATGCGCCGACGTCCCTGGGCCGGAATATACGGCGTGCCCTCTTCCGCGGCCCCATCCACGTCGACCGGCACAAGCTGCCCATGCCAATGCAATTGCTCCGGAGTGTCGGTGTCATTGACGAGATCGACCGTTACCCGTTGCCCTTCCTTGAAGCGCAGCAAAGGCCCCGGAAACTGCCCGTTGTAAGTCGTGAGCGAAACGATCTTCTTCGGTGCGATCTCCACGGCGCTCGCAGCGATTCGGATGGTGTAGTCTGCTTTCTCTTCATCCGAAGCCACACCACGGCTTTTTGCCGATAAGTTCGTTGCCCGCGCGCCAGCCGGAACGAGTACACCCCCAGCCACAACACTGGCCGTCTTAAGAAAACTGCGGCGGGAAATAGTCATGACCTGCTTTGACTCCGGAGTTGCTAGAGATGGTATTTACTCACTCAGATGCATCGGAAGAATGCAGCGAAGCACCCATTTTGCGATGTTCCCACAAGCCACAGTGACAACATTTCTATCACGTCGCGCTTTACGTGATCTGGATCACATCCACGCTCCGCATGCTTTGGGAACATCAAAGCCAAGACACAGTGGCGGCACTGCTAGGAAACAGGAGCGACTAGATGGATGCACCAAGTGCAGCGGATGCAGCTCTGCAAACCCTGCGCGCCGACGTGATCAACATCGTACTCGGAACGGTTTTCTTCACCGTGGGAGCAACAGCCTTAACCATCGCCGCGATGCGGGGGCGGCGGGGCGTTCGCATCCTGGTCTGGTGGGGGATTTTTAGTGCGATGTACGGTCTCCAGACCCTGGGACAAGGCTCCGCACTGCTGACAGTCTTGCCTCACTCGCTCGCACATGTTATTCCCTACGTCCGGACAGCGATCAGATACCTGCTTCTGGTTTCAGCTTTATTTGCCTGGCGAGAGTTGACCCTGGGCAAACTCAGGCTCCTCCTCCAACTGGAAATCCTGATAGGCTCTGCCATTGCCGTGCTGGGAATCGGTACCTTCGCCCTAGGTGGCCCTGCCGACAAATGGATGTTCTACAACAATCTGCTCGTAGTACTCGGCACTCCTGTGCTGTTAGCAGTCGTGCTGGTTCCCGGATCATCCAGGTTTCTCGTGATACCCCTTCCCCGTGTACTGGCCGTTGCGATGGTCATTTTTGCGGTAGAGGTGCTGTACACGAATTTGGGCACCGTCTTGCGCTATCAAGCGCTGCCCTTGGTGGACTCGATAGCTTTTGCTCTCCTGCTGCTTTCGCTGGGATACGTAGCAATGGGCATATTGTTTACCAACGAACGCCGTCTGCTCTCCATCGAGACGGAACTGGAAACAGCCCGCCAGATTCAGTCGTCCATTCTTCCCGCGAAGGTTCCCGAACTGAAGGACCTTCGTCTTGCCGCTTCGTATCATCCGATGACCGCCGTTGCCGGCGACTTCTACCAGTTCGTTCACTCCGACGATAGCCACCTCGGCATCCTTGTGGCAGATGTTTCTGGACACGGCATTCCCGCCGCGCTCATTTCTTCGATGATCAAAGTGGCGATGCAGTCCGTCTCGCTTCACGCTCACGATCCTGCACAGGTGCTCGCCGGCTTGAATCGCATCTTGTGGAGTGAGGCGCACGGCCAGTTCGCATCAGCCGCTTATGTATGGATCGACACAGAGAATCGCAAGGCGCTCTACTCCGCCGCCGGACATCCACCGCTACTCTGCTGGCGGAATGCTAAGGGAGAACTGCAGCGTATCGAAAGCAATGGCCTTCTGTTCGGAGTCGCACCGGACTCCGAATACCCCGTCTGCAGCGTACCGCTCGAACCCTCGGATCGCTTCCTGCTCTACACCGACGGTGTGATCGAGACCGAGAACGCCGCCGGAGAAGCGTTTGGTGACGTTGAAGTGGAGCGAGTGGTGCGCGGTAACTGTTCACAGCCCGCCCCGGAACTGTCGCGCGAGCTGCTGTCCGAACTCCAGAAATGGCGCCCTGCTTCAGTGACCCAGCAGGATGACATTACGCTGATCGTCGTCGACGTCCTTTAACTATCCCCGCGATCGAGCGAGGAAGTGCGTCGCTCAAGGCTTTCTCCCAACTCCGCAGATCCAGCCTTTATGCGGCTCCGTCACGATTTCAACGTCCGAAAAGCCCGCTTGCGTGAACAGCTCCCGATGCTGATCGACATCCAGAATTGTCATTCCCATCTGCGCGCATTTGTCTGCCAACCTAGCTACGGTCGTGTTCGCTCCCTTATAGATTTCTGCAATGACTACAAGCCTTCCGCCGCTCTTCACGACCCGAAACACTTCGCGCATATCGGTGTGCAGGTTCGGCCACCAGAAGTGAGTCTCAATCGCGGTCACCCAGTCGAACATGCCTTCCTGAAACGGCAGCTGCGATACGGAACCGTGGTGAACCTCGACGCGTCCCTCACGAATCAGGCGCGCATTTGCCCGCTTGCTGGTTTCAACACTCTCCTCAGAATGATCGATTCCGTAGACCTTTCCCTGCGGAGCCATTGCCGCTAATTTGCTCAGCGTCCTGCCACCGCCACAACCGACATCGAGAACTGTGGAATTGTTCGCGATCGAAATATGCCCCAAGCCCCAGTCTGTCACCCTGGAATGCCGCGAGTTCATGTTCCACAACATCAGCCTGCCGAGCCATCCGGTGGGTTTCTGACATTGGCTTGCTAGCCCGTCGGGTTTAACCGCCTCTGAGTTCATAGGGACAGTCTAGCGCCGACGGCGAAAAAGAAGTCGGACCAGAATGACTAGTCGCACCGTGTAGCGGATTATCTCGAAAGATTCCGCGGTGTGCGGCAAAAGTATCAGACTGATTAATGAAAAATGGTTGCGCTATCCCTCAACAGCGCTCCCTTTCGCGGTATCCCAAATCATTCTCTTGCCGCTGCGATAAGACAAATTCACCATGTGCCCCGCCGCCGCAGCATGATGCCCAACCTCGGCAGTCTCATAGCTCGGCTGCCGCGTTCGAACAGCCTGAATGAAGTTGGCAATATGCAAAACCGTTGCGTCTGGCTTGTCTGCAAACTGGAGGTTCTCCGGCGTCGGATTGATGCCCGTTCCTTCGGATTCTGCCCGGTGATTTCCCTGATTCAGAAACGCCTCCTGCATCGTCTTCGGCCAGCTGTCGATCGAGTAATCGTAGCCTTCGCGCTTATATTCGGCCTGCTCCATCATGCCCGCGCCGAGCAGAAGCGAAAGCGATCCTTCAGTCCCAAGAAACTGAATCCCTTGGCCTGCCGTGCTTGCGCTGTTAAACGTCCCGGCCATGTTCACGCAGAAATTCTCATAGTCGAACAGGGCGTCCAGCGTGTCGGGCACCTCGCGGCCATCATGACGGAACAAAATCCCTCCATTCGCCACCACGCTCTTCGGCATCTCCGCGCCCATGATGAAGTTGATCGAGGTGATCAGGTGCACGAAAAGATCGGTGGAGATTCCTCCCGAATAGTCCCAATACTTGCGATAGCGAAACACGCGCTCGGGATTGTAGTCGGCTTTTGGCGCGGGCCCCAGCCACTCTTTCCAGTTGAAATTGACGCCATCCTGCAGATCGAGAGGTATGGGATAGTTCCATGATCCAGTGGAACTATTGCGGTTGTAGGACGCGGTCACCTTCGTGACTTTCCCGAGTTTCCCCGACGTCACGATTTCCCGCGCCTTTTTATTCTGCTCCGACGATACCCACTGGCTCCCGGCCTGGACGATGCGCTTGCCCTCCTGAGCCGCGCGAATGATCTCGGGCCCATCTTCGATTCTGTACGTCATCGGCTTTTCGATGTATACGTCCTTGCCCGCGCTCAGCGAGTCGAGCACGATGCGCATGTGCCAATGATCGGGAGTCGCAACGACCACAGCGTCGACGTCTTTCCGGTCCAGTAGCTTCCTGTAATTTGCGAAATTCGTTGCGATCTTGCCGTCGGTACGCTCCTTCGCGCGCTCGAGGTGTCCCTGGTAGCAATCGCAAACTTCCACCAGGTTTGCCTGCTGCGTTTGCTTCGCCGACTCGAGCAAGATATTTCCCCGAATGCCAAATCCAATGAACCCAAGATTCACGCGATCATTCGGGCTCGCCGCTTTCGGCAGGATTGCTGGAGGAACTGCAACGAGCTTCCCATTGAGAACAAGACTAAGACCCGCGGCCTGTGTAGCTGTGCGAAGGATGAACTGACGTCGCGTAGATTCTGACATGTAGGATTGCCTCCCTGATAACCGAACGACCCAGCATTCTACTTCTTCAGATGGCCAACCGTCTGAGCGCAGAGCAGTCCTCCGAAATCTAGCAATCGCGGGTGCAATCGTCTGTGAGTTCGCGCACGTGCAGCAGGTAGGCGACCGCGATTGAGCGTCCGGCATTGCAGGGCAGTGTGGTGGCTGAAACAACGCCCGTTGACATACGAAAGCTTTACTAGTAACATCTTCGTACTTCATGAAATACACGCCGCCACGGCCCACGGATGCTGAACTTGAAATCCTTGCCGTTCTTTGGAGTATCGGGCCATCAACCGTGCGCCAGGTATACGACGTGATCAGCCGCCGTCGCATCGCGCAGTACAGCACAATTCTCAAGTTCATGCAGATTATGGCCGAGAAGGGTCTGGTGATCCGCAACCAAGACCAGCGTGCGCACGTCTTTGCGCCTGCGAAACCACGCGAGTGGACGCAGCAGCAACTTGCCGGACATCTGCTGGAGCGCGCCTTTAGCGGATCAGCGAAGGCCCTATTGGTGGGTGCGCTCTCCGCGCGCCGGGCGAGCAAAGAGGAACTCGCCGCCATCCAGAAGCTATTGGACGAGTATCGGAAGGAGCGGAGATGAAGACACTTGAAATGCTGATTCGGAATCCCGCCATCGCCGCGGTCGGCTGGACCCTACTCCATTCTTTGTGGGAAGGAGCGATTGTCGCCGCTGTACTTGGCGCAATGCTGCTGATCTTGCGCACCGCACGAACGCGGTACCTCACATCATGTGCTGCACTGCTCGCCCTAGTTGTGCTTTTCACGTTCACCTTGCTGAAATTGGCTCCTGAATCAGCACAGCGCTTTTCTGTGACGTCCGGGATCGCTCCAACGTGGAATATTGTTGCCGAGGATGTTACTTCCGGCGATTGGAGGCCGAGTCTGACAGCCGCTGCCCCGTGGTTAGCGCTCTTCTGGCTGGCTGGCGTTCTGTTGATGTTCGGGCGCTATTCCGTCAGTTACATGTCAGTGCGACGATTTCGGAGCCGCGGTGTCTGTTCGGCACCCAACGCGTGGCAGAAAGAAGTGGAACAGCTGACGACGCGGTTGCGCATCTCACGCCCAGTCCGCCTGCTGGAGTCCTGTCTCGCAGAGGCTCCCACAGTGATCGGCCATTTCCGCCCGCTGATCCTGATGCCGATTGGGATGCTGGCTGGACTATCACCAATCCAAATTGAATCCATCCTGCTACACGAGTTAGCGCATATCCGGCGGCAGGACTACCTCGTTAACACGCTGCAGCGCTGTATCGAGAGCCTGTTGTTTTATCACCCAGCCATGTGGTGGATTTCTGCGGTGATCCGGACGGAGCGGGAACATTGCTGCGATGATCTTGCAGTTTCAATCTCGGGCGACCCGCATAAATACGCTCGTGCTTTAGCTGCACTGGAGCAAAACCGTTTTTCGCCGGCGGCCGTTGCCGCTACAGGAGGGAGTCTCGTGAAACGCATCCATCGCTTGCTTTACCCCAGTACCGCTAGTGCGTCGGCGCCATTTGTTGGCGTGCTCATTCTCGTGCTCACCGCTGCTGGCACCGTCGCGGCTTGGCCGACGAAATTGTCGCAATCAAATACGGGCGCGAAGCAATCGGAGACAGAACCAGTTCTCGAGCCCGAGTACTCTAAGTGGTTGCATGAAGACGTCGGCTACATCATTGATCAGTCCGAGCGGGCGGCCTTCCTGCGCTTGGCCACGAACGAGGAACGCGACAAGTTCATCGTGCAGTTCTGGGAGCGCCGCAATCCTACTCCAGGTGCGCCGAACAAGTTTAAAGAAGAACATTATCGTCGTTTCGCCTACACCAATCAGCATTTCGCCTCTGGAGTGCCCGGCTGGCAGACGGATCGCGGCCATATCTACATTCTCTACGGGCCACCCGACGAGCTTGAGGCCCACCCGCACGCCGCCGTCCCGAACGAGGTCTGGCTATATCACCACGTGCCGGGCGTCGGCGACAACGCTACCATCACCTTCGTCGACAGCACCGGGCGAGGCGACTACCGACTCTCGCCGGGCGCGCCCTTCGTGCAGAAGTCGCCCGGTGCTGGAGAAAAACAACCATAATCCAATCGCAGGCCGAGGCAGATCGTCGACAACTCCAGAGGCCAACGCGCTCTCCCCGGCGTCCGAACTGTCACAACTTACAGTTAGCAAGAAGAGATGCAATGGCGATGCTGTTCTCCTTCGAATCACCAGTGGTTTGAGGAGGGAGCATGGGATTCATCGCCTGGATTGTGGTTGGACTCATCGCAGGATGGCTCGCCGGTCAGTTGATGAAAGGTGGCGGCTATGGCGTGGTCGTCGACATTATTCTGGGCATCCTCGGCGGCATTGTTGGCGGCTGGGTCTTCGGGCTGCTGGGCATTTCGAGTGGTGGTGGGATGATTGGTTCCATCATTGTTGCATTTGTAGGAGCCGTGATCCTTGTGGGAATCACTCGCCTCTTGAAAAAGGCATAGTCCAAAAATCTCACCAGTTCAATTGCGCTCGATCCACGATGTCAGAAACCATTCATCTCTGTGCGCTGCGCTTCTTCCACGCCCATACCCCGGAGACACAACGTAGCCTTAAGGTCCAAGCACGACGAACAGAAATGCTACGAACACGCCGGCACCGAGCCCTACAGTCCCTGAGGAGAACACGAGCAAAGGCCTCATCACCTTCAAACGACGGTTCCGGCGAAATTCCTCCCTCGCGGCCTCCCTTCCGTCGTTAACCGTTCCCCGAATTCGCAGTCGGACGATTCGCAGTTGAAACGCAATGGAATCGGAAGCAAGATACCGTAGGCACAGTGCCGAGGCCGCAGAAAGCCCGAAGCTCACTGCAGCAGTAAGAACAAGCCACTTGGCTGCGACATCCATCCGCAGAGAGGCATCACTAGAAGAGCCAGTTGCTAGGACGCGTGATGCTACGTACCCGACACCACCAACACCCAGAAGCGCAAGGCGAAGGAGCTCTGCGGAGAATGCCTGGTTCCGATCGTTGATAAGAACATCTTGTTCAAAACCATCTGCCTTGATCTCGCCGAGAGTCCTCTGATCGCGCATATGAGCTTCGGTCGGCGGCTCGCCCCTGTCGTCCATGCACTGTGCTCCGGGCCCGATTTAGGCTGAGCAAGAAGTATAGCGGTTCGAAGGACTGCCCTCGGTCGTTTTGATCAGCCTGCTGGAAAGCCTCACAAGCTGGCAATGCCTACGACCTAAAATCCTCCACCGCGGGCGCACGCGCGCGATAGCTCTTTTCACTCTTAAGCCACTTCGGGCTTAACATTGACGCGACGAGATGGGCGAAAGTCTCACTGCATTTCACGTGAAGTGTTGCCGTGACCGGAATCATTTTCGCCACACTGCAAGCAAGCTATATTGTGCGGGAATGAACCTATGAAAACCGACAAATCGCGAAGAGAATTGCTCCAAGTGATGGGAGGAGCAGCCCTATCCGCTCCGTTTCGCCGCGTTGCGCTTCCGAAGTCCCTGGACGATGATCGCAAGATTCCCGACACGTCAACCATCCCCAAGGTTGCCCTGGAGCTTGGAAGCCTCGACGACGCCGGCATGCGCCGGATAAAGCAACTCGGCGTGAACGACGTTCTGACGGGCGGCCCTCCCATCCCCTGGCAGGAAGGCGATCTGCAAAGGCTCATGGATAAGCTCAAAACGGGCGGGCTCACCCTGGGCAACATGATGATCGATGGCTTCCCCAAGACGCTTTATGGCAAACCAGGACGCGACGAAGAGATCGACAAAGTTCAGCAGTCGATTCGCGCCGCCGGAAGAGTTGGGCTGCCCGTCATCGAGTACAACTTCTATGCCCACCGGCTCGTTGAGGGCTACTACGCGGAGCAGGGAAGGGCTGGCGCAGGCCTGACCGCGTTTGACTACGACCGAGTCAAAGATCTGCCTCCCTTGCCCGAGGAAGGCACCCACAATCTCGAAGAGATGTGGAGCAACATCACATACTTTCTCAAAGCGGTGATCCCGGTCGCCGAGGCATCAGGAGTTCGTTTGGCCCTTCACCCCAACGATCCGCCTGCGCCTCTGAGTCGCGGATCGCAACAGATCATGGGGAGCCTCGAGGGCTGGAAGCGCCTGGTCGACATTGTCTCGAGCAAGTCGAATGGAATCACGTTTGATTGTGGCGTGACGCGTGAGATGGGGCAGGATCCCGTGGAAGTCTGCCGCTATTTTGGCAGCAAAGACGTCATCAACCACGTTCATTACCGCAATGTTCGCGTCCAGGTGCCCGACGAAAAGTACACAGAGGTCTTCATCGACGAGGGCGTGATCGATATGTACGCGGTGATGAAGGAACTGGTGCGGCAGAAGTATCCGCGGCTGATCTACCCCGAGCATCCCCGCGCACTCGACTACGACCGCGAGCGTGCCGACTTTAGACCGTACTACCCCGGCGGCGGCGGATACGCGGCCTCTGCGTACAACGTTGGTTACACCCGAGCAATGCTACAGGCGGCGCTGGCGAGTTGAGGGTCAGTTGCTCTAGATGTCCAGCTTGCTCCAAGCACCCGCAAAATCTTCCGCGAGAGCACCAGAACCCGTCCGCAGACAACTGGGATTTGAGCAGTGGGCGTGTTGCAGATTACCCAAGTCAAAAGGCTGTTAACACCTCTATTTCACTTATCGACCACGCACTATCGATGCGTCTTCCCAAGACTGTGATCCGGATCACGGCACGGCGGCGAAAAGGGGCGCAACTTCAACGGGAGAATTGTGCTGGTGATATGACACATTCTTGAAACATGGGATGCTCCTTCGAATTCGATTCGGTCAACAACATTCTCCGCTACTCTTGGGACGGTAACCTGACAGATCGGATGCTGCTGGAGGGCGACGCCGCTGCCAGAAGACTGTTGGCGGCGAAACCTCCATGCAGGGGAATTTTGGACTTTACTAAGGTCGCGTCGATCGCCGCCTCCAGCGAGACAATAAGGAGACTTGCGTTCAAGCCGCCAGCCTATGGATTGGGTCAGGCTGTAGTCCTGGTAGCCCCTAAGGACGTGGCTTACGGCCTGTCACGAATGTTCGTGATGCTCGACGAAAAAAAACGCCCTCGCATGTGTGTGGTTCGTACGATGCAGGAGGCGTACCATCTATTGCAAATTGATTCACCCCAATTCGCCCCTATCGCAGTTCCCTAGATTGGTGAAAGATCCGATTGCATTCAAAATCCCCTCACGTGGCTTTTTGATCGAAATTGCCGGATTTCGTCAACCAGGAATCGTGTTACCATCCCCCGAAGCAGTGAGGCAAAATGCGGTTTTCCCAACTTGCCCCGTGTTTGTTGTTGCTTCTCAATCTCGGCGAGTCGCCATCCCAAGTAACGTCGATGAAATCGTCGACAAGACTGCAATTAACCAGCAAAGTTACCCTCGACTTAGTCTCACTTCCCGTTTCGCCAACTCTTTGGATGGGGCGCACCCCTGTCACCATGGCGCAATTCAGGGCATTCGTCGAAGCTACCGGTTATCGCACCGACGCTGAGAGCCCTACGGGACAGGGACCCCGCCACGTCGGTGGGCACGGCTGGGACGCAAAGCACCACCGCTTTGGTGGATGGTTTCCCCAGTACACCTGGCGCCACACGGGTTGGCTTCTTACGGATGAGCACCCCGCTTCTAACATTTCTTGGAACGATGCCTTGGCTTTTTGCAAATGGCTCAGTCTTAAGTCAGGCAAGCAGGTTCGACTGCCAACCGCTGCTGAATGGGAGCGGGCCGCACGCGCAGGTACTACGACTGCGTATTTCACTGGGGACTCACCGCAGAGCCTCGATGGTTTTGCAAACGTTGCCGACAAGTCGTTGCTGAGGGAACTTGCTGATCCCGGCTATGCAAATGGCGGATTTCCATTCGACGACGGATATCCGTTCACATCGCCGGTCGGACGGTTTAAACCGAACCCGTGGGGGCTCTACGACATGCTGGGCAACGTGTTTGAATGGTGTTCACTCGAATCCGTCCCGAAGCCGTGTGGCTGTTCGTACAACGATAGTCCCGAGATGTGTCGCGAAGCAGCTCGTGAGCGGCATGCGGAACCATACAGCCGCTATGCGTACTTCGGCTTCCGTGTAGTCGTGGAAGGCTCTGCCGAACCGCGATGACTGCGGACCGTTCGTGTCAATTGACGTAGCAGCTGATTGGATCGCCCGCTTCCTGCAAACTGCTAATTCAATCCCAGCGGCCGCTTGTTGTGCACATCCTTCTCGTCGACAGGCCGCAACCGGTGCCAGAGCACAAGCCCTCCCGCCACGGCCACCCCGATGCCAATGCTGATGAGCAGAAACCAGCGATAGGCCGGCAGCCATATCGCAGTTGCCGCCACAATCACTGCCGCAACAATCAGCGCCGCCGTCCCTCGGATCGGTATCGTCATGCAGATTTGATCGTCTGCTCCCGCCGAACGGTTGTCTCTGCTTTGTGAAGGCCGCCCGGCGCTACTTTACTCGTCTGCCGAACGGAAGTAACACGCACCTTTTCTAACGTGCCGCCCTGCCAGTGAACTTCCCGGAACTGCCGCCGATTGAACCAGTAGCAAGCGAAACTGGAATCAGCAACAAGCGGCTCACAGGACGGGAGCTTCGTATGAGAAACGATCCAGAAAGGACCCAGAAAAGCAGGCTGCAAATGCACACTCTATTCCTGTGCGCCGATGTGAGCTTTCTGGGAATCACCCGCAGCGTGCTGAATGACCTCCAAGTCACACCTCGAATCGTGAACACATCGGCAGCAGCCTTGTCGATGATCCAGACGCACGAGTTTGAAGCCATCATCATCGACTGGCGCGAGATCGACAATCTCGCGGAGTTTCTCTGCGCCGTTCGCCGCTCCAAGCTGAATCAGGATTGCGTGTTGGTAGCGATCGTCCGCGACCTGCTCGATCTCAAGCAGGCCTTCGCTGCCGGAGTGCACTTCCTGATTCACAAACCTGCATCAGCCGTGCAGATCGAGCGATGCCTGCGAGCCGCCTACAATGCCACGGTAGTTCGTCGCAGAAAACAGCATCGCGAACCAGTGACAATCACGGCTTCGATCAGCACGCACACGCATCCGCTGTTTGAGGCGACCATGGTCAACCTCAGCGAAGGTGGTGCCGCCGTAGAAATTAATCCCCGAGTGTTTCTGAGCGGGACGATCCCCAGCGTAGGTGAAGAAATTGATCTACGCTTCGCAGTGCCCGGCAGCGGGGAACTGCTCGACGTAAACGGACGAGTAGTGTGGAGCACAGTCTGGAAGTTCGGGATGCAGTTTACCTACATCCCCGATACGCAACGCACAGCACTGGAGCGCTGGCTCACCGAGTGCGTAGAACGATCCCTGGCGCAACTCTGTGGGAAAATCCGCGCCGCCTGCGCATAGAGTGCCTGAACTCTAATGACTGAAGTGCTCTAAAGCTGAGCGAAGTGAGGATGTTTCGTATTCGCGAAAGGCACTCCCGATATCCGATTGCCGCAATGCGTTCCGGTGCGCCAAAGTGACTCGTCGAACACACGCAAGCCGCCGCCTGTCTCGGAGTCCTACGGATTAAAATAAGGATCTCTTGCCATCCGAATGAACGCCGCTTCCGATTCAGGAGACGAACTGATGCGCCAATCAGCTTCCTTGTTGATGTCGAACCATACGACACATTTTATGAGCGGGAAATTTTCACGGAGAGTGGGAATAATTTCAGCGATCCACTTGCTTTTATCTCCCCCGGCTTGAGCGGAAGACATCTCGCCAATCATGATCGGCTTTTTCTTGTCTGCAAGCAGAGGGTAGATGTCCCGAAAAACCTGTTGGAAGGTCTGCCAGCCACCGTTTTTCGTACCCCAGTTGTACCCATCGACCCCGGTCCAATCGACGTAGGCATCGCCTGGGTAGTAGTCCATCGTGTGCTTGTTCCCTCCATCGATGTCCGTGACATTTGGACACCAAGCCCAGATCACGTTGGTGGCGCCCTCACCGACGAAGATGTCGTGAATATGTCGATAAGCGGCAACGTATAGCGGTGCATTGTTGCCACTCCACGCTTCGTCACCATTCATCTCCGCTGCGAAGTCCAGGAAGAACTTCTTTCCCAGCGCTTTCGAGCCTCTAGCCCGCGCTACGATCGTTGCATCGAGGCTTCCGTCGACGATCTTGTTGAAATCAACCTTGTGTGGTTCCCAATTAACCAGGGGGATGCGTCCAGCGGCAAGATCTGCTTTGGTCACGGTGCCGGTCCAGTCGTCGGTCCACGCATAGTAAGTCAGATGAACGGGAGGTGTCCGCCCAAGCTTTGCCGTCGTCTGGGCCAGATTGCCGGCGCCGTAGAATTGTCCGAGCAGCGCACCCACCGCTGGTTCCAGAATGGAAGATCCCCTGACACTAGCTGCGCCGATGAGCCAACCGTTGGAAACAAAAATTAGAACGCCCACTAGAGCGGCTCTGCCAGAGATGTTTCTCATGGGGATAACTCCTAAGACAAACTTCAATTCCAGGCCATTTTACTCATCTTGTCCCGCCGGACGCCGCCGCCTAAGAGCCGAACCCGGTAACGCAAAAAGAGCCCGAATGAGGGGCTATTCGTCGTTCAAACCAACCTCTGCGGAGTCTTTCCATCCTGGGGAGCCAAAGCAAAAAGGCCCGCGCAAGCGGGCCTTTTTTGATTTCCGCCGACGACCAACGACTGATGGCCAACGGCTGCCTTACTGATGCGCCGTCGTACTCTCCGTAGTCGTAGTAAGCGGCGGTGCGATAGGCTGCGTCACTTCCTCTTCCACAACCTTCGGCAGGGGCGCCTCCAGTGCGATCCCCAGCACCTGGTCCATGGTATCGACAAAGTGCAGCTTCATCGCGGTGCGCAGGTTCTCCGGCACCTCAGCCAGATCCTTCTCATTGTCCTTCGGCAGGATCACCTCAAAGAGCCCGGCGCGATGAGCAGCAAGCAATTTCTCTTTCAACCCACCAATCGGAAGCACCTTTCCCCGCAGCGTGATCTCGCCCGTCATCGCGATATCGCGCCGAACGGGAATCTTGCTCAAAGCGCTCGAAATCGCCGTTGCGATCGTGATGCCCGCCGACGGCCCATCCTTCGGAATCGCTCCCTCGGGAACGTGCACGTGCAGATCAAGATTGCGGTAGAAATCGCGATTCAGCCCAAGTCGATGAGCGCGCGAGCGCACATAAGACATCGCAGCCTGAGCCGACTCCTGCATCACGTCGCCGAGTTTCCCAGTCAGCGTGAGCTTGCCTTTCCCATCGACAACGCTGGCCTCGGTGCTCAGGATCGAGCCACCAACTTCGGTCCATGCCAGCCCGGTGACCAGACCCACCTCGCTCTTTTCATGCGCCAGCGTGTCCCGGAACTTGATTACACCAAGGAAATCGTTGACGTTCTCTCCAGTGATGGTGGTCGAGAAGTTCTCGCCTTCCTTCACAACCTTGCGAGCGACCTTGCGGCAAACGTTGCCGATCTCGCGCTCCAGGTTCCGGACGCCAGCCTCGCGCGTGTACGAACGAATCAGCGCAGTGATGGCGTCGTCGTTGAACTTGATGTTCTTCTCCGATAGTCCAGCCGCCAGCATCTGCTTCTTCACCAGGAACTGCTTCGCGATCTCGACCTTTTCCTGCTCGGTGTAGCCATGCAGCCGCAGCACTTCCATGCGGTCCTGCAGTGCCGGAGGAATCGTATGCATCACGTTCGCGGTCGCCACAAAGAACACCTGCGACAGATCGTATTCCACGTCGAGATAGTGGTCGACGAACATGAAGTTCTGCTCGGGATCGAGCACTTCCAGCAATGCCGCCGACGGATCTCCGCGGAAGTCCATCGACATCTTGTCTACTTCATCCAGCATGAAGACCGGATTCTTGGTGCCAGCCTTCTTCATCATCTGGATGATCTGGCCGGGCAGGGCACCGATATAAGTCCGCCGATGTCCGCGGATCTCGGCCTCATCCCGCACTCCGCCTAGCGACATGCGCACAAACTTGCGTCCGGTAGCCTTCGCAATCGACATTCCCAGCGACGTCTTGCCAACGCCTGGAGGCCCAACGAAGCACAGGATCGATCCCTTCGGATTCTTTACCAGCTGCCGGACCGCAAGGAATTCCAAAATACGTTCCTTGATCTTCTCCAGCCCGTAATGATCTTCGTTCAGAACCTTTTCCGCCCGGCTGATATTGCGAATCTCTTTCGACCGCTTCTTCCACGGCACGGCCAGCAGCCAGTCAAGATAGTTGCGCGAAACGGTCGACTCGGCCGACATCGGCGGCATCGCTTCGAGCTTCTTCAGTTCCTGCAACGCCTTGTCCTTCGTCTCCTTCGGCATGCCCGCGGATTCGATTTTCTTCTTCAGTTCGTCGAATTCGCTCTTCTCGCCACGCCCGAGCTCTTTCTGAATGGCCTTGATCTTCTCGTTGAGGTAATACTCTTTCTGCGCCTTCTCCATCTGCCGCTTCACGCGCGACTGGATGGTTCGATCCACATTCAGCTTTTCAATCTCGATGTCGAGCACGTCGGCGATACGGGTTAAGCGTTCCGCCGGATCAAAAATCTCCAGAAGTTCCTGCTTCTCTTCGATCGAAAGCTGCAAATTGGCCGAGATGACGTCTGTCAGCTTCGCCGGATCTTCCATCCGGACGGCCGAAATCATCGTCTCGTAGTTCAGAGCCTGGCAAAGCTTCACGTACTGCTCGAACAGCGACGTCACCCGCTGCATGCTCGCTTCGAGCGCTTGATTCGTTTCCGTCGTGAAACGCGCCACCCGCACCGTGGCCTGCATGAACCCTTCGGTGTCGGTGACCTGGAGAATCTTTCCGCGCTCAATGCCTTCGACCAAAACTTTGATGTTGCCGTCGGGAAGCTTCAAGCTCTGCACGATGTTGACGATCGTGCCCACCTGATAAATCTCGTTGGCCTTCGGTTCATCGATGGACGCATCGTGCTGCGTTGCCAGGAATATCTTCTTGTCCGCTGCCAGTGCCTCTTCAAGAGCGCGCACGCTCGATTCCCGTCCCACGACGAACGGCGTCATCATGAAAGGGAAGATGACGACGTCCCGAATGGGCATCATCGGCAGCTTTTTCGATTCGTATTTTTCCTTGGATGTGGTCACTGATTCTCCTGGGCTGAAGCGCCAAACGATAAAGGGCCAAAAAAACGGACTATCTGAATTTTACCTTGAGCGGTGGGTCCCGCGAAATGGCATTTAAGTGGTAAGGCTTTTTCGGTCCGCAGGCCGGACTCTAAAAGGCAATAACCACAAAGGACACCAAGGTTCACGAAGCAGTTTCAGGGGATTTCTTCGTGTACCTTCGTGTCCTCTGTGGTTGAAGATTTTTGCGGAACTTACCCAGCCTTTTCCATGACCGTTGCGAATGATGCCGACCGCTTCTCCACCATCTCGCGGGTCACTTCGAACTCTTTCAGCTTCTTCTGGCTAGGCAGGTTGAACATCAAGTCGAGCATCAACTCTTCCAGGATCATGCGCAGGCCGCGAGCACCCACCTTCCGGGCCATCGCCTGCCGCGCAATCGCGCGCAGCGCATCATCCGAGAATTTCAGACGCACGTTCTCAAACTCAAACAGCCGCTGATACTGTTTCACGATCGCGTTCTTCGGACGGGTCAGGATCTCAATCAGCGCGAACTCGTCCAGATCCTCCAGTGTGCCGACCACGGGCAAGCGTCCCACGAATTCAGGGATCAGCCCAAACTTGATAAGGTCTTCCGGCTGAACGTCTTGATAGAGTTCCTGCGCTTTCTTCTTGCTAAAAGTCTCCTCTTTTTCGGCGTCCTCGCCCGAGCGGAAGCCAAGCGACTTCTTCCCGATACGGCGAGAAATGATCTTGTCGAGCCCAACGAATGCCCCACCGCAAATAAAGAGAATGTTCGTCGTATCGACCGGTGTGAACTCTTGGTGCGGATGCTTCCGTCCGCCCTGCGGCGGAACATTCGCAATCGTTCCCTCCAGAATTTTCAGCAGCGCCTGCTGCACGCCCTCACCCGAAACATCGCGGGTGATCGACGGATTCTCATCTTTTCGTCCGATCTTATCGACTTCATCGATGTAGATAATGCCGGTCTGCGTCCGGCTCACATCGCCATCGGCCGCCTGCAACAGCTTCAGGATGATGTTCTCTACGTCCTCGCCAACGTACCCGGCTTCGGTCAAAGTCGTTGCGTCAACAATGGCGAACGGCACATCCAGCATCCGAGCCAAAGTCTGTGCCAGCAGAGTCTTGCCGGTGCCCGTAGGCCCAATCAGCATGATGTTCGACTTCGAAAGCTCAATGCCATCGCCGGTCTTTTGGCGATTCATGAAGATCCGCTTGTAGTGGTTGTAAACCGCAACCGCCAGCTTTTTCTTGGTCTGCTCCTGCCCGATGACGTACTCATCCAGGAACGCTTTTACTTCTTGGGGCTTGGGCAGTTGATTGGGTGTGCTGCTGGGTGGAGTGGCCGTGCGGTCGTCTTCGAGGATCGAGTTGCAAACCGCAACGCACTCGTCACAGATGTAGGCGCGGGGGTAATCGCTGGGAGAGGAGATCAGCTTGGCGACTGCGTCCTGCGATTTGTGGCAGAACGAACAGCGTAATATCTCTTCTGTTCCCGACTTATTTTTCACTCTTCTTTACTCCTTAAGCGGTTCCCGCGGCGTGATCACGACCCCATCGACTCCCTTGTCCGTCATGCCGTTCCCGGTCTCGAACCGTCAGGCGCGAAGGGCGATCATACCGCTTTTGCCGTCTTGTAAATGATATCGTCTATGATTCCGTATTCCTTAGCCTGTTGCGCGTTCATAATGAAATCGCGCTCGACATCTTTTTCCACTTTGTCCAGTTTCTGTCCGCTATGTTTCGAAAGTAACTGGTTTGTGATCTCGCGCATGCGCAAAATCTCGCGTGCGTGAATGTCGATGTCCGTGGCCTGTCCGGATAATCCACCCATAGACGGCTGATGTATTAGAATCCGCGAATTCGGCAGTGCCAATCTCTTTTTGGGTTCGCCTGATGCCAAAAGTAACGCGGCCATGGATGCCGCTTGCCCAACGCACAGCGTCATCACATCATTCTTCACATACTGCATGGTGTCGTAGATGGCCATGCCGGCCGTGATCGAGCCGCCCGGAGAGTTGATGTAAAGCTGTATGTCTTTCTCCGGATCTTCCTGAGCCAGAAACAACATCTGCGCGATCACCAGGTTCGCGATATTGTCGTCAATCGGCGTGCCGATAAAAATAATGTTGTCGCGCAGCAGCCGCGAATAGATGTCATAGGCGCGTTCCCCTCGCCCGGTCTGCTCGATGACCATGGGAACCAGCATCATGTGCGGATTCTTATCATTACGATCTTGATTGTTCACGTTTACCTGCCACACTCCGCCCCAACGTAATCGCTTGCCTTGCCAGGGGAGCCTTTGAAAGAGTCTGTGTATCTGGACTACGCAGACTGATGATACAGAAATTCGAGGGTCTTTTCGCTGCGGATTCTGTTCCGGATTCTATCGAGGCCCCCATCCTGTGTCAAACGAGTGCGGACCGTCTCCACCGGCTGTTTCGTCTGATGCGCGAGCGCGTCGAGTTCCTTCTGCAACTCGTCATCGCTCACATCAATCTTTTCCAGCTCAGCGATACGATCCAGTAACAACGACGACTTTACATCCTGTACAGCCTGATCATGCTGCCCCGCACGCAACCGCGGCAGGTCCATCTTCTTCATGTCTTCCATCTTCATGCCCTGCGCCGCAAGCGCACGAAGCCCGCGCTCCAGCCGCAGATCGATCTGACGGTCTACCAAGGACTCTGGGACTTCAAACTCATTCCGCTTCACGAGCTCCGCCACCAGCTTGTCTTTCGCCTCGCGCTCGGCATTGTGCTTGCGCTCCGCTTCCATGTTCTCGCGGATCTGCTTGCGCACGGCCTCCAGCGTCTCAAACTCTCCCAGTTCCTTGGCAAACGCGTCGTTGAGCTCGGGCAAGTTCTTCTGTTTGATTGCCTGAATTTTCACCGTATAAATAAAGGTCTTCCCCGCAAGCCGCTTGTCGTTCGAATCTTCGGGATACACGACTTCAAACTCACGAGTCTCTCCGGCACTTGCGCCACGCAGGTTCGCCGAAAATTCCGGGACAGTATTCTTCCCGCCCATCTCGATCAGCACTTCATCCATGTGCACAGGCTGCGTCTTGTCATCCGTATCCTTCGGACGCCCGTCCATCGACGCCTGCGCATAGTCTCCATCCGAAAGCGTGCTGCCCTCGACAGTAGTAAAGGTGGCGTGCTGCTCCCGCACATTATTTAGCGCCTCTTCGACCTCTTCATCCTTCACTGCGATCTCCGGATGGTCCGCCCGCAGCTCCTTGTAGCCCTCGACGATGATCTCGGGCATGATCTCGAAGCTAGCCTTAAACTTCAGCGGCTCGCCATCATGGATGTGGAGATCGGTAACCCGCGGCTGGGAAACGGGCACCATGCCCAGCTTCTCGGTCTCTTTGCGGAAGTATTTCGGGATCAGCGACTCGACCACATCGCTCTTCAGATCTTCCTTAAACCGCTGCCGGATGATCGTCGCCGGCACATGCCCGGCCCGGAACCCGGGCAGCCGCGCCACCTTCTGATACTTCGCAATCAGCGCCTCCGTCTCGCGCGTAACCTCCTCGGCCGGGATCTCAACGGATATCTCGCGCTTCACGCCGTCTTTCTTCGTCTCAGTAGTTTCAGTAGGACTCACAATTTCCTTCGCACGGCGCACAGGGACATTCGCATTAACACGCCGTTCATCTGAGTTTAAAGAGAAGTGAAGAGAAGCGTCAAACGAGGTAAGGGGTGGAAGGAAGGAACGGCAAAACTGCCACATCCTTTCCGACAGTCGTGATGGACGAGAAGGAGCAACTATACGAAGGCTAGCGTGCCTCAGGCAACGATAAGAGTCCGAATGCGGTCATTTACTCTCACAACATTCGTTCGGGTCCATACGCATTCTGAGATTCCATCAGACCTCACGTTTTCACGCAGCTCCCGAGGTCGCTTGACTCTCACAATTGACCGCAATCGGAACGCGAAGAGTGATCTCGGTTCCTGTCATAGGCTTCGAGGTGATCGAGATTGAACCTTTCACCAGGCTGGCTCTTTCCCGCATACTGATAAGCCCAAGACCGTGTCCGCTCAAAGCCGCCGCGGCATCAAAACCCACCCCACGATCCCGAACCGTGAGCTGGATCTCGTCCGAAACTCCGCGTAGATGCACCTCGAACTGCTGCGAGCCGCTATGTTTGATCGCGTTGTTTAACGATTCTTGTAAGATCCTGAAAACACAAAGCGACACATCCGGTGGCACTCCTCGTGGGGTGCCCTCTTCCGTGAAATTCACGGTCACTTTGTTCCGTTCAGCGACCTCTCGGCAGAAGCTCCGGCACGCCGCAATCACGCCGAGGATCTCCAACTTTGAAGAATGTAAGCGGTGTGATATTCCCTGAACCTCCACTCCGATATCCGATATGCGCTTCACTAGCGCCTTCACCCGCCTTCGAGCTTCACTGTCTAAATTCGGACTGCTCTGCTGAAGTCCTTCGAGCTCGATGGCCGCCATTGCAATCTGCTGATTGATATCGTCATGCAGTTCTCTCGCAATTCGCGTACGTTCCTTCTCCTGGGCCTCAATTAACTTGTGGCTGACGCCGGCAAGGGCCTCCTCTGCCTGCTTGCGCTCGGTGATGTCGGCAAAGACCGAAAGAGCGCAGGGCTCGCCCCCAACCTCAATCAATTCGGCTGAACCAAGAGTTGTCCGAATCTGACCGTCCTTTCTGCGAACCCTGATCTCCAGGTTGCGCAGGCTGCCCGCTGCGAGAAGCTGTTTCAGGAAAGTCGACCTATGTTCGGTGTCTACCCAAAGTTTGATGTCCGAATGGTTCCGGCCGGCGACCTCATCTCGTCTCCACCCGGTCAACTCTTCGAAAGTCTCGTTGACTTCAAGGTAGCAATCCTTGTTCGTACTGACGATGCTGATTGCAAGAGGGCTGTGTCGAAAGGATTTCGAAAACTTCTGTTCCGATTTTCCGAGCTCGATCTCTGCCTTCCGTCTCCGCGTCCGTTGCCAGAAGAGGCCAAAGATCAACAAGGCCTGAACGACGATCACCGCGATTCCGGTAAGGAAGTATTTCCGACCCTGTTCCCAGAGAGTGGGTTGACGGTATAAGACCTGGCTACCTCGAGGCAATCGTGACTCGGGGATATGCCACCGGCTGAGTGCTCGTGAATCCACTTCCACCTGGAGATCGGGACCGTCGACAATGGGAATATCATCCGGGCGCGTGCCGAGCAGTACTCGCGAAGCTATTTCAGCTGTTCTTAAGAGCAATTTCGTCTGATCTGCATATACTCCGCCGATGCAACCATGATCCAAACACAGAAAGTCCCACGCGGAAAACGTGGGTATCCTCTCCGAGACCGCATCAATGAGGTCCCGCCCTGCTAGGGCCGGCTGACCGAAGACTGGCGAGGCAAGATGGAAAAGGACCACGGTGTGGGGAGGGAGCGCAACAACCTTTTTGAACAGGTCGTAGCTGGCAGGGCCCAGCAGGAGGATCTCCCTTACGCGGCCGTTGTAGCGAAGAATTTCTTGTTGGGTGGCTTCGATCCAGAATGGATCCAGTGCCGAGATGACCGCAACGTTTTCGGTATCGGGTTCAAGACGAAGTGCAAGATCGATTGTCTCTCGCAAACCGACGGGGAGCATCACGCCTGTAACCCCTGCGGGCCACGTCTTACGTGCGTATTGCCTGCTGCCGAGGCCCATAAAGACAATGGGCACGCCCGGAAACATTTTGTCTCTGTACTGCACGCTGAACTGAAGTGGCGTGGGACTCGTCGCGACCACGAGGTCGAGTTTCAATCCGGCATACCTGCGGCGAAAAGTCTCCGCTTCACTGGCGAGGAAGGAATTGATCTCCTCGTCTGAAAAGTTAGCCTGCACGCCACGCGCCGGGGGATCGATATAGTCCACGTGAAAAGTGATCAGTCCGGGGACACGCGCCCTCACGGCGGGTGCAAATGTCCCAAAAACGAGAGGTAAATTATCTGGCGAACGATTGTTAAACAGCAGCAGCACATGTTTCTCGGCGGGTTCCGGCGTAGCGGTCGCGCAAGGAACGGCGCACAGCAAAATGCAAACGATCGATGCCCCAAATTGCTTCATTCCTTACTCTTTCGGATCTTTCGCTCCGACAAAAAATACGGAGCTAGAATCCGACGCGCAAAGCCAGTTGCATGAGTCGCGGGCCTCGATCCGCAGTGATCCTTCCCAACGCGGCGTTTACCTGGACTCCCGTCGACGGATCGAATTGAGCCGTGTTATTCACGCCGGACCACTGGGGATGATTAAACGTGTTGTACGTTTCAACCCGCAATTGGGCGTCGACCCCTTCTCCGAAGCGGAAGTGCTTTGCCACCGCTATATCCCAGTTATTCACGCCAGGCCCGTAGAAAGCAGCCCCATTCCATGCCGTTCCAGTCTGACCTTTGGCCGGCAGTGCAAACACGTTTGGGTTGAAATAGCGGTCGAAGGTGCGCTGGCTCTTGGGCAGTACCGGATTTCCAGTGAGGATGACCTGGGCTCCATCGCCCCCGCCGGTGATGTTTTCATTGTTTGTCGTGCTCAGGTTGACATTCATGGGCTGGCCGGAGATGAAAGAGGCTATCCCCGAAAACTCCCAGTTGTCCAGTGCCCAGTGGCTGAACCAATTGTTCCAGCGCGTGCTGACTTTCGGCAATTCCCATAACCAGTAGGGCGTTAGACGATTCCGCATGTCGGTGCTGCTAGGACCGTACGTAAGGGAGTAGGGTATGTAGGTCGTGCTCCTGCGATCATCGAG
>Ga0335082_10000071_pt1 | contig 97242 bp, 85 predicted proteins | sample Lox_Sample_41_FD_206718 | JGI IMG/M metagenome (GOLD analysis project Ga0335082, IMG submission 206718) | Soil microbial communities from Loxahatchee National Wildlife Refuge, Florida, United States - Lox_Sample_4.1 | ecosystem: Environmental > Terrestrial > Soil > Wetlands | place: USA... | reverse complement strand
CGCGCTGTTTTTCACAAGCCTCTCCCGTGAGGCCATTATTGTACGCGAGCCATATCGCTGTGCGAACTACTGCCTCGTTTCATGCACTAGCTCTCCACGAAAGCGGTCATACACCAGTGCGATCGGTTGCCCCTTCGCCCCTCGTTCGATGCGAACCTCTTCCCAATACGATCGGTCCAAGAATTGGTCGCTCTTCATTGGAATCAGCGCCGAACGGTCTCCGGATGGCCACACGAGGAACAACTCGCCGCCCTCGACACGAAGGTTCACCCGCGCATTGGCCTGGTAAAAATCCGCCCCAAACTGGAAGTCCCCGACGCTGCTCTTCAGGCTGTCCGCGCCTATTGTGCCAACTGTGAACTCTTCATGCGGCAATCCCAGCGCAATCGCAGCAATGTCGTAGCCCATCTTGGTCGTCGCCGAAGAATATATGTTGCTCAGCACTACTACCGTCGTGTCGCTTTCGGGCAGATACAATACGAAGGAAGCAAATCCTGGTGCCCGACCATTCATGTAGTATGCAGTCCCGCCAAAACGCTCGCTCTTTCCTCGCATCCAGCCGTAGCCAACTCTCATTGAGGTGTCGAGGATTGCGTCGCGAGCAGTCGCGCTCAGCTTGCCGCCGTGGAACAACTCTTGCACCCACAACCTTTGGTCACTGGCCGTTGTGAATGCTGATGCGTTCCCAGTCTTTGCGGACCAGTGGATCGTTTTACCTGGTTTCAATCCGTATGTCCCCTCGGGGGCATAGCCTTTCGCCATCTCCGCGGCACGGGCGGCATCGTCGTCTATCCCTGAATGAGCCAAGCCAAAAGGCTCAAATACAAGCTGTCGCACTGCCTCCTTGAACGTCAGCCCCGTCTTTTTCTCGATAATCAGCGCCAGCAGGTTATACGCGGAGTGTTCTTCGCGGACGAACTTTGTTCCCGGTTCGAATTCCAATGGCTTGCCCTGAATGTGGCCAATCAGGCTCTCCGCGGTTTGATGCTGTTGGAGCACTTCGTCATAGTCGGGCATCGCATTGATGTCGGGTAGCCCCGAGCGCTGCACCAGCAGATCCCGTACCGTGATCTTTTTCCGCACCGACAATGCCCGGCACATACTCCCCGACAGGATCCTCCAATCGAACGAGGCCACGGTCGATCAGTCGCAAGACGGCCACGGCTGTGAACTGCATCGAAATAGATGCCACGTGGAACCGCGTCGTGGTGCTGTTGCGTGTCTTTCTATCTTGGTCCGAGAACCCGTACGCCCGTTCGAAAACGGTTCTCCCCTTGCTCTCCACCAGCACCACGCCAGAGAAGTTTGCGCTCTGTACATACGGTTGGAGATAGGAATCAATCGACGACGATGGCTCGGCACTTGGGGGTGGCGCAACCAAGCCGCACAGCACGACGATGCCGAGAATCAGCGATAACTTGGCCGACATAGCGCACTCCCACCCGAGTTCCGAGGGACCCGAGGTCTTGCGAGGGGATACGGATGCTTCGCTTCCGTTGTTCCCGAGCACTCAGCCGGATACAATCAAACGAAAGGACCAGTGGGTGTTTCCACCGGCCCTTCGAGCAAATTGGTCTCTGAAATCAGAGCTTCTCGAAGAGGTGTGCCACCTTCTTCCCGCCCTCTTCCGTGTAATAAACAGTGGCCTTGCCGCCCTTGGTCGCCCCGGTCGCGATACCCTTTCCGGCTACCACAAAGGTGTGTTCGGTGCCATCAGCCGCTTTAACCGTGACGGTCTTTCCGTCTGCTCCCACCTTTTCCACAGTGCCGTCAACGTATTTCAAGCCGTCCTTGCCGACCTTATCCACTTCGGTGGCGGTCTTCTCACCGCCTTTTTCAGAGTAGTGCAAAACGACTTCCGACCCGGTCGCGATACCCTTCAAGGAATCCTTCGCTCCAGCTGCTGTTTTGTCCGCGCCCAGCACGGCCGTCTTTTCCGTGTAGCGGACGGTATGCTCCGTTCCGTCTTTTGCCTTCACCACAATGGTCTTGCTTGTCGAGTCAACCTTCGTGACCGTGCCGTGCACGGTCGAGACCACATCGTCCGCCGCGTAAGCAGCAAACGAGAGCAGCGTAGCGATCGTGAGAAATCTGGACAAGTTCTTCATGCGAGTCTTTCCTCTCAGAGATGCGTTGAGACCGTCTTCCAAAAGCCTGAAAAAAAGGTTAGCGCAAGCCCTATCGAAAACCTAATGGAAATGCGCCGGAGGCTTCGCCTTCATTGACCCCACCGCCTGCCTCCCCTATAATTTTTCTTGCTGGTTATCCGTAATAGCCCGCCGAATTGCCTTACGGTAATTCCTGACAATCCGCAGATGGCGCGGGAATACGCATGCGCCGCGTGTACTTGATCGCGTTAAGGGAGAGCATATGGCTGAAGCAACATGCCGCAAGGAACTGGATCTGGAGATTCCCGCGGAGGAAGTCTCGCAGGCTACGGAACGAGTCGCGAAAGAGCTTGCCCGCGTCGCTCGCGTGCCTGGTTTCCGACCTGGTAAAGCTCCCATCTCTCTCATCAAGCGCCGCTTCGCCGACGATATCAAGGGTGAAGTGCTGCAAACGCTCGTGCCCGAACACGTCGAGAAGGCCGTTGCCGAACAGAAGCTGACACCCGTTTCGCAGCCGCAGGTCGACAAGTTGGAGTTCAACGAGGGCCAGCCCCTGAAATTCCGCGCTTCCTTCGAAGTGCTCCCCGAGTTCCCGCTAGCCGACTACAAGAGCCTCGAGATTGAAATGCCCGAAATGAAGATTAGCGACGAAAGCGTCGCCAACACGCTCGCCGAAATGCAACAGCGTGTCGCAACTTTCGCTCCTGTTGAGGGCCGTCCCGCCCAGGACGATGACTTCGTCCAGGTCAAGCTCCTCGGTACGCCCGAGGGCGGTGGCGATCCCCTCCAGGCCGAAAGCGTCCTTTGCCACGTCGGCGCCGAGGAAACCATGGAGCCCTTCAACGAGAATCTCCGCGGCGCGAACGTGGGCGACCACAAGAGTTTCGACGTCGAATATCCCGCGGACTATCCCGACGCCAAGCTGGCCGGCAAGAAGTTTCAGTACGCGGTCGATGTCCTCGGCATCAAGACTAAAAAGCTCCCTGAATTGAACGACGATTTCGCCAAAGACGTCAGCGACGCCACTTCTCTCGACGAGCTCAAAACGAAGGTCCGCGAAGGCCTCGAGCATGAACGCGATCATCGCCATAAAGACCTGCAGCGCGAGAAAATCATAGCCGAACTCGTCAAGCTCCACGACTTTCCGGTCCCCGAATCCCTCGTTGAGCATCAGATGGATGTCCGCCTCGAGCGGGTGGTTCGGTCTCTCGCTCAGCAGGGCGTGGATCCGCGCGCGGTCAACGTGGATTGGGTCAGTCTCCGCAAGCGCCAGGAAGAACGTGCGCGCGATGATGTGAAGGCTGAACTAGTGATCGACCGTATTGCCTCTGAGGAGAAGATCGACGCCACTGAAGAGGAGTTGCAGCACGAACTCGAACACATGGCCGGCCACACCGGAGAATCCGCCGAGGCAATTCGCGCTCGTTTGACAAAGCAGAGTGCCCTCGATAGGATGAAAGCGAAGCTGCGGAGTGACAAAACCGTCGATTGGCTAGCTCAAAATGCCCGGGTCAAGACGGTAGCCGCGGCCGGCGCCAAGTGATCCCAACCCCGATCCGGCAGGCAAACTCTCTCACATGAAAAACTTCGACGATTCGAACTATCGCGCCACCACTCTCGTTCCCATGGTCGTGGAACAGACCAGCCGGGGCGAGCGCGCCTACGACATCTATTCCCGGCTCCTGAAGGAACACATTGTCTTCATCGGAACTCCGATCGACGATCATGTCGCCAACTTGGCCACTGCGCAGATGCTCTTCCTGCAAGCTGAGGATCCGGAAAAGGATATTCAGCTCTATATCAACTCTCCAGGCGGCTCCATCACCGCGGGCTTTGCCATCTACGACACCATGCAGTTCGTGAAGCCCGACGTGGTTACCACTTGTGTCGGCCAGGCCGCTTCCATCGCCGCAGTTCTCCTTGCCGGCGGCGCGCCGAAAAAGCGGTTTGCCCTGCCGAACTCGCGCATTCTGATCCACCAGCCCTGGATGAGTGGCCTCGGTGGACAGGCCACCGACATCGACCTCCATGCCAAAGAAATTCTCCGTATGCGCTCGACGATTAACGGCATTCTCTCGCAGCATACCGGTCAGCCCGTCGAGCGGATCGAAAAGGATGTAGAGCGCGATTACATCATGAATCCGGAGCAAGCCAAGGAATATGGGATGATCGATGAGATCATCTTCAAGCACCGGTAGCGTTTCAGCATGAAGGGATGTTTGATTTCGGCTCTAACTTGAACTCCTGCGTTTGCATCCAATGGTGGCCCGGGACAAAATGCACTCGGCAGGCGCTCTTGCACTCGTGGACAAGTTTTTCGTTGCCCCTTTTCCGTTCCTGTTGCGACTTTCCACAGATGTTTCTGTTTGCGACCATGGGGCATGATATTCTGGTTTTTCGGGGATAGTTTTCGGCCTACAATGAGATTACGGGTTGGCTCCGGGTACCACCTGGAGAAGGGGCCTCTGCACACGTGAAAAAATATAGCCCAGACGAGCCGTTGCGCTGTTCCTTTTGCCATAAGACACAGGAACAGGTCGAAAAACTCATCTCTTCGCCGTCCGATTACCCCCGCGCGTACATCTGCAACGAGTGCGTCGGTGTCTGCCAGACGATTCTTGAAGACGAGAAGCGTGAACAGGCCGCCGCTCCGGCGCGTCGCCTGCCCCGTCCTCCCGAGATTAAGCAGTTTCTTGACTCCTACGTCATTGGCCAGGACCGGACAAAGAAAAAACTGGCTGTCGCCGTCTACAACCACTACAAGCGCATTTTCCTCAACAAGCAACCCGGCGAAGTCGAACTCTCCAAGTCCAATATTCTCTTGATCGGCCCGACGGGTACGGGCAAGACGCTTCTCGCGCAAACCCTTTCCCGCATGCTCGACGTCCCCTTCGCGATCGTCGATGCCACCACCCTCACGGAAGCGGGTTATGTAGGTGAGGACGTTGAAAACATCATCCTCAAGCTCCTCCAGGCTGCGGATGGCGACGTCCAAAAGACACAGCAGGGCATCATTTACATCGATGAGATCGACAAGATCGCCAAGAAGGATGAAAACCCTTCGATTACCCGCGATGTCAGCGGTGAAGGCGTGCAGCAGGCTCTTCTCAAGATTCTCGAGGGCACCGTCGCCAACGTGCCTCCACAAGGTGGCCGCAAGCACCCGCACCAGGAATTCACCCCGGTTGACACCACGAACATCCTGTTTATCTGTGGCGGCGCTTTCGTCGGCCTGGAAAAGATCATCGAGCGCCGCGTTGGCCACCGCTCGCTTGGCTTTCACACTGACGCCCAGCCGGTCTCCGCGCAGCGCCGCAATACGGAACTGCTCGAACAGGTTCAACCCAGCGATCTCATTCGCTACGGCTTGATTCCTGAGTTCGTCGGGCGCCTGCCGGTTGCCGGAGTCATGAGCGATCTCGACAAGGCTGCTCTCATGAAGATTTTGACCGAGCCCAAGAACGCCCTGCTCAAGCAGTACCAGCGGCTCTTCGAGTTTGAAAACGTTCGCCTACGCTTTACGGACGATGCCCTTGAAACCGTTGCCGAGTTGGCTCTTCAGCGCAAGGTCGGCGCTCGCGGCTTGCGTATGATCCTCGAAGACCTCATGCTGGAGTTGATGTACCACTTGCCGATGCAGAAGCGAGTGCGCGATTTCGTTGTTACCGCCGACATGGTCCGCGGCCACGAAATCAATTGGAGTTTGCTCGAAAAAGCTGGATGACAGCCATTTCGGGCAACTGAGGGCGGTTCAGCAGTTCAGGGGCCTGCATGTTCAATCGAGAGAAGCAGGAATTAAAACGCGTGCCCATGATGCCGGTGCGCGACATGGTCATCTTTCCGCAACAGATGACCCCATTCATCGTCGGCCGCGAAGCCAGCGTTCGTGCACTGGAAGAAGCACTCGCTGGCGACAAGAAGATTTTTCTGTCGACGCAACATGACGCCTCCATTGATGACCCCAAGCCCGAGGAAATCTACGCGGTCGGCACCCTCGCCAACATCGTCCAGAGCGTCAAACTTCCCGACGGCAACATAAAAGTTCTCGTGGAAGGCGTCGAGCGCGCTCGTTCCCTTTCCATCTCCACCGAAGAAGGCTTCTTCCGCGCGAATATTCGCTTGCTGACCGGCCGCATCGAATCCACTCCTCAGGTGGAACAACTCGTACAGAAAGTCACCAATCTCTACGAGCAGTTCATCAAGCTCTCTCAGAGCTTGAATTACGACACCATGATCGCCGCCGCCCGCGTCGACGACCCGGCCCGCCTCTCAGACACCATCGCCGCCAACCTCCAGCTTCCCGTCGACGAGAAACAGGATCTTCTCGAAACCGGCGATCCCCTCGAACGCCTTAATCGAGTCGCCGATATCCTTGAAATCGAGCTCGAGAAGCTCAACGTCGACCGCAACATCAACACGCGTGTCAAGCGGCAGATGGAACGCGCCCAAAAAGAGTACTACCTCAACGAAAAACTCAAGGCCATCCAGAAGGAACTCGGTCGCGGCGAAAAGAACGAATCCGAGGAGCTGAAGAAGAAAATCGACGCCGCCGGCATGCCGAAGGACGTGCATGAAAAGGCCATCACCGAGCTGAAGCGACTCGAACTGATGCCTCCGATGTCGGCGGAGTCCACCGTCAGCCGCAACTATATCGACTGGCTCCTGGCTGTGCCTTGGAAGAAACGTTCCAAGGAGATTCGCGACATCAAGGCCGCCGAAGAAATCCTCAACAAGGAACACTACGGCCTCGAGAAGGTCAAAGAACGTATCCTCGAGTTCCTAGCCGTTCGCCAACTCGTCAAGAATCCCAAGGGCTCCATCCTCTGCTTCGTTGGACCTCCAGGCGTCGGCAAGACTTCGCTCGCCATGTCCATCGGCCATGCCACTGGTCGTAAGTTCGTTCGCGTCTCTCTCGGTGGTGTCCGTGATGAAGCCGAGATTCGCGGTCATCGCCGCACCTACATTGGCGCTCTGCCTGGTCAGATTATCCAAATGATGAAGAAGGCTGGCACCACGAATCCGATCTTCGTTCTGGACGAAGTGGACAAGATGTCCACTGATTTCCGCGGCGATCCGTCTGCCGCCCTCATGGAAGTCCTCGATCCTGAGCTGAACCACGCCTTTACGGATCATTATCTTGACGTCGAATACGACCTCTCCAAGGTCATGTTCGTCTGCACCGCCAACGTACTCCATACCATTCCGCAACCGCTGCAGGACCGCATGGAAATCCTGCGCCTCCCGGGTTACACGGAACAGGAAAAGCTCGAAATCGCCAAGCGCTTTCTGGTCAAGCGCGCGCGTGAAGCCACGGGGCTGCACGGAAAGAATCTGACCTTTACGGATGACGGCCTCCTGCACCTCATCCGGCATTACACGCACGAAGCGGGCGTCCGCAATCTCGAACGCGAAATCCAAAACATTGCCCGCAAAATGGCTCGGCGCGTAGTGGCCGAAGGCGCCAACACCACCGTGGAGATCACCCCGGACAACGTCAAGGATTACCTCGGCGTACTGAAGTTCCGCGAACTGTGGCTGGAAAAGCACAACGAAGTCGGTCTCGCCACTGGCCTGGCGTGGACCGAAGTCGGTGGTTCTGTCCTCGCTGTCGAAGCCACCATCATGGAAGGCAAGGGCCGCATGACTCCCACCGGGAAACTCGGCGAAGTCATGCAGGAATCCGCCCAGGCGGCGATGAGTTATGTTCGTTCGCGCACGTCCGCGCTCGGCCTCGAAAAGGATTTTTACCGCACTGTCGACATCCACGTCCACGTGCCCGAAGGCGCTATCCCCAAGGATGGCCCTTCCGCCGGTATCACCATTTGCACCTCCATCGTCAGCGCGCTCACGAAGAATCCCGTTCGCTGCGATGTAGCCATGACCGGCGAAATCACGCTGCGTGGTAAAGTCCTCCCCATCGGTGGCGTTAAAGAAAAGCTCCTTGCTGCCCACCGAATGGGCTTGCGTACCATCATCCTTCCGAAGGATAATGAGAAAGACCTTGCGGAAATCCCCCAGGAGATACTCTCCAGCCTGAAGATACACTTCGTGGAAACCATGGATGAAGTGTTGCAGATCGCGCTGGAACGGCCGATCGTGCCGGAAGAACATCCCGGGGTTGCGCCTGCGGTTACGGAGACGTTTGTCGCCGGCGCTGACAAAGACACGAGTTTGACCAACTAGCGGCTTTCCCAGGCACGGCCCGCACCCGCGGGCTGCTGCAAGGTTCTGGCCTGGAGTCGCTTCCGGTTGCAGGCAGTTGGTTCGCGCCCACTGGCGGTGCTTCTCGCCGTCGGAAGGTATACCACCACACAGTCCGGTCCCCGGAGATCACGGTCAAGGTTCATCACCACTCAATCACTAAAGTCAGGATATATGGCAAAAGAAACTCAATCGGAAGCTAACAATAACCAGCCGAGCATCAGCCTCGCTGAGCTCAAAGAAAAGAACATCACCGACCTCGCCAAAATTGCCAAGGAACTCAACATTCCTGGTGCCAGCGGCATGCGCAAGCAGGAACTGATCTTCCAGATCCTCCGTGCGCAGACGGAAAAGTCCGGCCTGATCTTCTCGGAGGGCGTTCTCGAATGCCTCCCCGACGGTTTCGGCTTTCTCCGCGCACCGGAATACAACTATCTTCCTGGTCCCGACGACATCTACGTGTCGCCTTCGCAGATCCGTAAGTTCGATCTGCGCACCGGCGACACCGTCTCCGGCCAGGTCCGCCCGCCCAAGGACGGCGAGCGCTACTTCGCCCTCATTAAAGTGGAAGCCGTCAACTTTGAGGACCCCGAAGTCGCGCGCAACAAGATTTTCTTCGATAACCTAACTCCTCTCTATCCACAGGGCCGCCTCAAGCAGGAAACCACCAAAGAAAATCTCACGGGACGCGTCCTCGATCTTCTCTGCCCCATCGGCAAGGGCCAGCGCGGCCTCATCAACGCACCGCCGCGCACCGGCAAGACCGTAATGCTCCAGTCCGTGGCAAACTCCATCACCACTAATCATCCGGAAGTCGCGTTGATTGTTCTCCTTATCGACGAACGCCCCGAAGAAGTTACCGACATGCAGCGCACCGTCAAGGGCGAAGTCATCAGCTCCACTTTCGACGAGCCGCCTCAGCGCCACATTCAGGTCGCCGAAATGGTCCTGGAGAAAGCCAAGCGCCTCGTCGAGCACAAGCGTGACGTCGTGATTCTTCTCGACTCCATCACTCGTCTCGCTCGCGCTTATAACGCCGTCACGCCGCCTTCAGGCAAGGTGCTCTCTGGCGGTATCGATGCCAACGCTCTCCAGCGCCCGCGCCGTTTCTTCGCCGCCGCACGCCACGTCGAGGAAGGTGGTTCGCTCACGATCATCGCCACCGCGCTCATCGACACCGGCAGCCGCATGGACGACGTGATCTTTGAGGAATTCAAGGGCACCGGCAACATGGAAATCTACCTCGACCGCCGGCTCGCCGATAAGCGTGTGTTCCCTGCGATCGACATTCAGCGCTCCGGCACCCGTAAGGATGAATTGCTGCTGCCGCCCGACGAACTCAGCCGTGTCTGGGTTCTGCGCAAAGTCCTGAGCCCGCTCTCCACCGTCGAAGCGATGGAATTGCTCCTCAGCCGGCTCACCAAGACCAAGAGTAACGCTGAGTTTCTCAATTCGATGTCCGCGCCCACTTAGCGCAAGTCTTACTCTCTGCGGAATTTCCGAAGGCCGGGTCTGACATCCGGCCTTCGCTCTTTTCGCAAACGATACTTTCCGTAACACCTCGCCTTCCTGATTCCATCGAATGCTTTCAACATCGGCTCACTGTAAGCCGTATCGGTGCCCACATTTGCCAGCGCCCATTGGCCTCCGCTGTGAAACCTATCCCTTTCCTGCATCTAACTCTTATGTCAATCTATTTCTGGGATACTGGGTGCCGCATGCCAGAAAAATTCATTGCCCGCCAGCCGATCTTCGATAAACGTCTCCGTGTGTTTGCCTATGAACTCCTTTTCCGCGGCGGTCCGCAGAACTATTTCGTCAAGCCTTCCCAGAATGCATCTTCCAGCGTTATCGCGGACTCCATCACGCTGTTCGACCTGCACAGCCTCACCGGCAATGCGCTTGCCTTTATCAACGTGGATGAGCTTGCTCTGCGGCTCGACGCTCCCCGCCTCCTCCCCCCAGACGGCGTCGTCATCGAGATCCTTGAAACCGTCACTCCGTCCGACGAAATCGTGAAGATTTGCAGGAGCCTCGTCGAATCCGGCTATACGCTGGCCCTCGACGACTTTATCGACCACCCCAGATCCTCCCCCCTCGTCGAATTCGCGCAATATCTGAAGGTTGATTTCCAGTTGCTTGATGTCGAGGGTCGTCGCCGCATCGTCGAGAAGTACGCCAAGACGGGCGTCGGGCTGCTCGCCGAAAAAGTCGAAACCGCATCGGAGCTCTCCGAGGCCCGCAGCCTCGGCTACGCTTATTTCCAGGGCTACTTCTTCTGCAAGCCTTCCATGATGGAGACCCGTGAAATCCCGGGCAATAAACTCCTGCAGCTTCGCCTGCTCAACCTCGTCTCTGGAGCCGAACTCGACTATTCCGCTATCGAGGAACTCCTCAAGAATGAGCCTTCTCTCCTTTACCGGCTCCTCCGTTACCTCAATTCCCCCCTACTTGGTTTGCGCTCCGAGGTTCACAGCGTTCGCCACGCGCTCACACTCCTTGGCGAACGCGAATTTCGCCGCTGGGTCGCTGTTTTCGCAGTCATCGCCCTCGCCAGTGGCAAGCCGCCCGAACTCATCCGCACTGCTCTGACCCGGGCATATTTCTGCGAAGCTTTCTCTCACGCCGCCCACATGGAGAACGAACGATCCAGCCTGTTCCTCATGGGCCTCCTCTCCATCACAGATGCTCTCCTCGATAAGCCCATGGTCGATGTCCTGCGCTCGCTGCCCGTTGGCGATGAGATCAAAACGGCCCTCGTCGGCGGCGGAAATCGTCATCACGACGTTTACGAGCTTCTTCTCGCCCTCGAACGCGCAGAATGGCCTCGGCTCTCCGCCTGCGCCGATCGACTCTCCGTTCCGGAAGAAGCGGTTCCCGATGCCTTCCAAACTGCCTTACGGAAAGCCGCTGCCATCGGCACTTAGTCCGTGGCGCATCGATCTCTTCCCGCGATTGCTTCGATCGAAATGAGTTAAGGGAGCTTTCTTACGGTCGCGTAATCGAACAGACTCCGAGACCGGTCCGCCTTGTCCTTCGTTCCTTTGTCGAACGCGAAGGGCCCAAGGCGATCAACGATCAGCCGCAGGTGAATCGCGATCAGGCCGCAGAAGCTCGCAAAGCGCATCGACGGCAAGCTCGCCGACGGGCGCGCGCCCCTGATCCAGATGTTCCACGCGCTCACGATCCAAGTAAACCAAGCCGTCGCCGACAAACTCACCCTCGCTGACATCCACAAGAAAGTCACTCTACTGGAATACGAGAAGCGCCTTGCCGGCGATGATCGTATGCGCATCCGCGATTTCCGGGGCGGTTTCCTCTACCCCGCGATCGAGCGCGCCTACCAGGAGGCCACCTGCACCCTCAAACCCGAGTCCATGGGCGAGTAGATGTGCTCCTTGCTGCTTCGCGCAAGAGACATTTGTATCGAGATGATTCTCGGCAAAAGGTGGGCTGCTGCGACTTCAGACTTTCAACTTTGCTTTCTCTTCGGCCAGGAACACAATCAACCGAGCCGTTTCTTCAATCCCCATCGCCGTGTTATCCACCAGCACCGCGTCCTTCGCCTTTACCAGCGGCGACACTTTTCTCTCCCGGTCCCGTTTGTCCCGCTCTTTCACTTCCGCCAGCACTTCGAGCAGCGTCATCTCCTCGCCCTTTTCCTGATGTTCTTTCCACCGCCGCTCCGCTCGAGTCTCTGGCGACGCCTCCAAAAAAATCTTCAACTCCGCACGGGGGAAGACCACCGTTCCGATATCCCGCCCTTCCATCACCACGCCGCCACCCTGCCCGGCCCGCTGTTGCTCCGCCACCAGCACTTCCCGCACACCCGCAATCGTCGCCAGTCGCGAAGCTGCCTGCGCCACTTCCGCTGTGCGAATCTCCTGGGTAACCTCACGCTCATCCAGGAAAACCCGGTTCTTCAATCCCGCCACCTCTTGCTCCATTGTCGGGGCCTTCAACTCGATGCGCGTCTCCTGCGCTAAAGACTCTAGCTCCGTCTCCTGCTCTAAAGGTATTCGGCGCTCCAGCGCCTTCAACGCTACCGCTCGGTACATCGCGCCACTGTCCAGATACAAATATCCGAGCAGTGCCGCCACGCGTCGCGCCACCGTGCTTTTCCCCGAGCCCGCCGGTCCGTCAATCGCTATTGTCAACTTGCTCATCGTAAACGTAAGGGGCCTGCCGCCTTTAGAATCCCATGATGTTGTACCCGCAATCTACGTACAACGTCTCTCCTGTGATCCCCGAACCCGCCTCCGACAGCAAAAACACGGCTGTCCCGCCCACTTCTGCCGGATCCACATTCCTCTTTAGCGGCGCTCGCTCCGCGTGCGACTTCAGCATTTCCCCCAGTTGCGAGATCCCGCGCGCAGCCAGCGTCTTGATCGGCCCTGCGGAAATCGCGTTCACGCGAATCCCTTTCGGCCCCAGGTCGTTCGCCAGGTATCTTACCGTGGCTTCGAGCGCCGCTTTCGCCACTCCCATCACATTGTATTTCGGCACAACCTTTTCCGCGCCGTAATACGTCAATGTCACGACCCCGCCGCCCTCTGTCATCAACGGAGCCGCTCCGCGCGCCACCGCAATCAGCGAAAATACGCTCACGTCATGCGCAATCCGGAATCCCTCGCGCGATGTGTTCACAAAATCACCCTTCAAATCCTCCGCCGGCGCGAACGCCACACTGTGAACCAGCCCATGCAGTACTCCGTATCTCGCCCGGAGTCTCTCAAATAGCGCCGCGATCTGTTCGTCATAGCTCACATCACACATGAATCCTTCGGCGCCCGGCAACTCCGCAATCAGATCTTTCGCCTCCTGCTCCAACCGTTCATTTTGGTAGGTGATCGCCAGTTGCCAGCCCGCTGCATGCATCTTTTGGGCAATCGCCCAGGCAATGCTGCGCTTGTTTGCCAGCCCGAAGATCACTGCCGTCTTCTGTCCTTCGCTCACGATCCCCCCGCTGATTCAATCTTAACTTGAACCTTTTGCCTGACGCTTCGCACTTCATACGCTCTGCCCGCTCGCCCCTCGCGGCTGACGGCCCAGTCAGATCCGATGAAACGCCTTCTCAATCTCCCTCACCGAGTACCGCAGCACCACTGGCCGCCCGTGCGGGCAGCTCATTGGGCAATCCGTCTTTGACAGCGCTGCCAGCAGCCATTCCATCTTTGTCTGGTCCAACGGCATGTTTACTTTGATCGCCGCGTGGCACGCGGTCGACGCCGCAATCTTGGACTGCAAGGTATCGATCGAAATCGCCGCGTTCTCCCGTTCCAACCCGTCCAGAATCTCCATCAGCAAGTGCTCCGCATCGTTCGCTACGACACCGGCCGGCACCGCCTGAATCGCCACGCTCTTTGGCCCCATCAACTCCACTTCAAATCCGTTTGCTCCCAACTCCTCCGCGATCTTCTCGAACGTCACCAGTTGCCGCGGCGATAGCTCCACCACCATAGGCATCAGCAGCCTTTGCGATTCGATCTTCCCGGCTCGCCTCGCATCGAGGTGCTGTTCGAACAGCACACGTTCATGCGCCACGTGCTGGTCCACGATCCACAATCCTTCACCATTTACGGCAACGATGAAACTCGCACTTACCTGCCCCAGTGGCTTCAAGTCCGCAATCTGGTCCGGATGGGGCAACGTCGCCGGTGCATCTGCCCCGTTCCTCGCGAAGTTCTCCGCCCAATTTGGCTCCCGCGCTGCCCCACCCGGCATGGCACCCGGGCTGAACGACGCGCCTGACTCAAACGAAAATCGCTGCGGCACTGGTTGCGTCGGCGCGCCACTCAACTCATAACCAGCCGAAGCATAGTCCGATCCCACGCCCGACCCGACGCCCATTTCTTCCATCGCGGGGATCGCCGCGCGGGCCACCACGCCGTTGCGGTTTGCCACGCCGTACGCGTTGTCAAACGTTGCTGGCGGAGCCGCCGGGTTCATCGCCGCGCCTCCCAACGTAGCGGCTGCCGCAAAATTCGCGATGGGCCGCGTGGCCACCAATGCCTGCCGGATCGTATCCCGAGTGAAATCGTGCACAAACTGCGACCGTCGGAATCTCACCTCGATTTTCGCCGGATGCACATTCACATCCACTTCGTCATACGGCATCTCCAGAAACAGCAGCGTTGCCGGAAACGCATTCGGCGGCAAGATATTCCTGTAAGCTTCGTGGATGGCATGCAGGATCAGCCGGTCGCGCACCAGTCGTCGGTTCACAAACACATAAATCCCGTTCCGGTTGAGCCGCTGCACCGCTGGCCGCGAAGTGAAACCCGACACGGTCAGTGTTTTCGCCTCTTCCCCGGGCTCCATCTCCGGTTCGGTAATCGCTCTGCGGAACGCCGCCAACGTCGCCGGAATCTCCACCAACTCGTCCAGCGCCTGCTTTCCGAACAGCTGATACACGCGGTCCGCTACCTTCTCCGTTGGCGGGCAATTGATGATGTCCTGCGTCGGCGTCGTCAACGTGAACTGCTTCCCCGGATTCGCCAGCGCGTAGTGCGTCACCAGTGAAGCGATGTGTCCCAGTTCGGTCGTGTCGGATTTCAAGAACTTTCGCCGCGCCGGTACACAATAGAACAGGTCCGCCACGCTGAACGTCGTTCCCGCTGGCAATCCCGCTGGCTTCACGCCCACCAACTTACCGCCAGCGAACTCCACACGCGTTCCCTCTGCTTCACCCGCATCGCGTGTTTCCAGCAGCAGCCGCGAAACAGCCGCGATCGACGGCAGCGCCTCGCCGCGAAAACCCAACGTCGCAATCGAAAGCAGATCATCCGCATTCTTGAGCTTGCTCGTCGCGTGCCGCTCGAATGCCAGCAGCGCGTCGTCGTGGCTCATGCCGTGGCCGTCGTCGATCACACGGATCATCCGCTTCCCGCCCATCTCCGTTTCGATCCGCACCGACGTCGCGCCCGCGTCCAGCGCGTTTTCCAGCAACTCCTTCACCACCGACGCAGGCCTCTCCACCACCTCGCCCGCCGCGATCTTGTTCGCCACCGCCTCTGGCAATATACGTATCCGGCTCATGCAGTCTTCTCGCTTCCACGCCGATTGTAACGCTGCACTGAACGATTGATTTGCCATGAGCGAAATCCAAACCACAGGACTAAAGGAAGCAACAGAGGTGAATTGACACGTAGTCCTCGGATAACATCCGCCCATCCGCGCGACAAATACAGCGTCATCGCCAGCACCACCAACGTTCCAGCGAGCCAGCCTGCCATGCTAATTGGCAATAAAAAAGCCTCTCGTTCTTCGCTCGACATTTCCGGCCATTCATTCGATCCATCCCAAAAACGTACCCTGCAATGCCAGCAAGATCTTTCGCCGCCCCCCAGCTGAGTGTTCTTCGAGCCCCAGGTGATCTTGAATGGCCACTTACAATAAGGACAGCTGTAAAGCATGCACCGGAAGATCGGAAGAATCCCGACTGCACCGCCAATTCCAGGAATCACTCCCTTGAACGGTTCGATCTCGCTCTTTGCAACCCACAAGCGGTCCATTGCGCCTGCCTTGGAACGTCACTTGCTCGGCTTAATCTGTATTCCCAACTGCTCCAACTGCTCTTTATCCACCCCACTCGGCGACTCCGCCATCAAATCCTGCGCGGCCGTCGTCTTCCCGAACGCAATCACCTCACGAATCGACTTCTCTCCCGCCAGCAACATCACAATGCGGTCCACTCCCAGCGCAATTCCGCCATGCGGAGGCGTCCCATGCGTCAGTGCATCCAGGAAGAATCCGAATCGCCGCCGCAACTGCTCCTCGGTCAGCCCCAGCGCCTTGAACAGCCGCTCCTGAATGTCCTGCCGGTGGATTCGGATGCTTCCCGAGCCCAGCTCATATCCATTCAGCACCAGGTCGTAGCCCTTCGATCGCACTTCCCACGGCGCCGTTTCGAGCTTCTCCAGATCTTCATCCACAATCCCTGTGAACGGATGCTGCGCACTCACCCACGTCTTGTCCGTCTCGCTCCATTCGAACAACGGGAATCCCGTAATCCACAGGAATTTCCACGTCGTCTTATTGATCTGCCCGAGTGCTTCGCCCAGCTGCAATCGCAACTGCCCCGCGATCAGCGCCGCTGCTTCGGTGCCTTTAATCTGCTCCTTTGCCGACACGGCCACCACCAGGTCGCCCGTCTTTGCGCCGCACTCCTCCGCCAGTTTCTTCACGTTCTCCGCGCCAATGAGCTTCTCAACCGTCGAAGTTGTTCCCTCGGCTGCCAGCTTGACGAAATACGCTCCCCGCGCGCCAAGTCCCTTCGCCTTCTCCGTCAGTTCGTCCAGCTGCTTTCGCGAATACCCCGCGGCCGCCGGTGCTGCCAGCGCAAATATGTTCCCTTCAATTCCCAGCTTCTGTTTCGCTTCCTCGGGGAAGCAACTTGTCACCTCGTGCAATTCCATTCCAAACCGCAGATCTGGCTTATCACTCCCGTACTTGCGGATTACATCTCTATACAGCATATGCGGAAACGGCGCACTCGCTTCAATTCCCGCCACCTTGCATACCCGCACCATCACGTTCTCGATCACACCGAAAATATCTTCCTGCCGCGGGAACGACATCTCCAGGTCCAATTGTGTGAACTCCGGTTGGCGGTCCGCCCGTAAATCTTCGTCCCGGAAGCATTTCACCACCTGGAAATACCGGTCCAGCCCGCCGATCATCAAGATCTGCTTGAAAATCTGCGGCGATTGCGGCAGCGCATAAAACTGCCCGTGGTGTACGCGGCTCGGCACCAGATAATCCCGCGCCCCTTCTGGAGTCGACCGTGTCAGCATCGGTGTTTCTACTTCGATGAACCCCATATCGTCCATCGCTCGCCGCATTTCCAGCACAATCTTGTGCCGCAGGGCCAGGTTCGCGTGTGGCCTTGGGCGCCGCAGGTCCAGATACCGGTAACGGAGCCGCGTCTCTTCCGCCGCGTTGATCTCATCTTCGATCGGGAAAGGCGGTGTCTTCGCGTTATTCAGAATATGCAGCTTCGACGCCACCAGCTCGACCTCGCCGGTCGGAATCTCGGGATTTGCCTTTTCCCGCTTCACCACCTTTCCTTCGACGGCCACTACAAACTCGCTTCGTGCCTGTTCCGCCTTTGCGTGCGCCTCGGGTTGTGTCTCTTTGTTGAACACCACTTGCACCAGCCCGCTCCGGTCCCGCACGTCCAGAAACAATAGATTGCCCAGGTCGCGGCGGCGGTGTACCCATCCCATCACGGTTGCATCACGTCCCGCATCGTTTGCCCGCAACATCCCGCAATAATGTGTCCTCTTCAGATTTCCCAAAAAATCCAGCACGTTCGTGTCCTCTCAACTCCCAAATTTAACTCGTCGTTATCCCGAGGAAGCGTCTTCCGCGGCGGAGGATCTCAACCGTTGGATCTTGGCCATCAATCCTCGCGTTCTCTGCTTTGTTTCCTCTGTTCCCTCTGCGTTAGCGCTTTGCTCTGCTCTTCAGCCACGGCACAACTTCGCCTGCTCCCACTTTCTCTTGCGTTCCATCCGCCAGCGTCTTCACCGTCCACATCCCGCTCGCCACTTCATCCTCACCCAAAATCAGCGCGCATTTCGCGCCAACCTTGTCCGCCTGCCCTAGCGCCTTGCCAAATTTCTGCTCCACCGGTGGTAATTCCACGCGCAATCCGGCTGCTCTCAGGGCTTGCGTCGCTTTGATAGCCGTTTCCTGCGCCTTTTCTCCCATCCACGCGATGTACACATCGCGTCCGGGCGCCACATTGCCCTTCCCCGCTTCCTGCAGCGACAGAATGAGCCGGTCTTCCCCAATCGCAAATCCAATCCCCTTCGTCGCCTGCCCACCCAACAATTCCACCAGCCCGTCGTATCGGCCCCCGCCGCACACCGCGTTCTGCGATCCCAATCCTTTCGCGGTAATCTCAAATGTCGTTCTCATGTAGTAGTCCAGCCCGCGCACCAGCCGCCAATTCTCTTTGTAGGCCACGCCCCGCAGCTCCAGCTGCCGCTTCACTTCCGCGAAATTCTTCCGGCAGTCCTCGCACAAACAATCCGTGATCCGCGGCAGTCCTGCAATGATCGCCTGCTCGTGCTCCAGCTTCGAATCCAGCACCCGCAATGGATTTGTCTCAATCCGCCGCCGGCTGTCCTCGCCCAACTGGTCCTTCACCTCAATCAGCGCCGCCCTGAGCTTCTCCACGTAGCCTCGCCTGCATTCCGGCGCATTGTGCCCGATGGAATTAATCTCCAGTTGTACGCCTTCTAACTCGAGCCTCGCAAAAAAAGTCATCACCATCTCGATGACTTCCGCGTCCACCGCCGCGTCCTTCGCAACATCTTTCGTGCCGCCCTGGCCCTGCTGCAGCGTCTCCAGCACTTCGGCACCAATTTGATAAAACTGCCGGTAACGCCCCTTCTGCGGCCGCTCCCGCCGGAACATCGGCCCGATGTAGTACAGCTTCACCGGCTGCGTCCACGCATGCATGTTGTGCTCAATGTACGCCCGGCACACCGATGCAGTGGCCTCCGGCCGCAGGCTTACAGAAGTGTCGTCGCGATCCTCGAACGAATACATCTCCTTTGACACAATATCCGTCTCGCCGCCCACCGCCCGCGCAAACAGTTCCGTCGGCTCAAAAATCGGCGGCCGAACCTCCCCGAACCCGAATGTCCCAAACACTTCGCGCGCCGTCGCTTCCACCCGGTTCCACAACTCTGTCTCCGGTGGCAACAGATCCCGCGTACCCTTGATCGCTTGGAATCTTCTCTTTTGCCCCGCCTGACTCACTTCGGTCCGCTCCAGTCCACCCGTTCGCCGCGCTGCACGGCTTCACCACGATAAATCTCCCGATACGCCGCATACCGCTTTGCATAATCCTCGATCGAGGCCAGTTCTTTCTCGTTCAATTCCCGTTTCACTCTTCCCGGTGATCCCATCACCAGACTCCCCGCGGGAATCACCGTCCGTTCCGTGATCAACGTCCCTGCTGCGATGATGCAGTTCGCCCCAATCACCGCGCCATTCAAGATCGTCGCTCTCATCCCGATCAAAGCGCGCCCTTCAATCGTGCAGCCATGAAGCGTCACCGAATGGCCCACCGTCACTTCGTCCCCCATCACCAGCGGGTACTCGTCCCGCATCACATGGAGCACGCTTCCGTCCTGGATGTTTGTCCGCGCCCCGATGCGGATGAAGTGAACGTCGCCGCGCACCACTGTCATCGGCCATACACTCGACTCTTCCCCAATCGTCACGTCCCCAATGATCAGTGACGCAGGGTCGATGTACGCTGACGCCGCAATCTTCGGCCACTTTCCTTTGTACGCTCGAATATCTGGCACACGGCTCACGGCAATCCTGCCTCGTCGGGCCAGCCTTTTCGGGCGGGCCACCAAGCTGTAAGTGATTGCAGGGCTTAGATATAGCCAGGCCCGCAGGTTCGCGCTCATGCTTCGCGAATATCCCAAGATATCATCCGCTTCGCCCCTGTGACAAGGAACGGCCCCGCGCACACCGCGCCCTCAACGCGCGCTGGCCATCCCCGGCCAGGCACACGACCCGCCTTCTATCGTTGCACTTCGCTTACGCTTTATTCTGCTCAAACAGTGCGTTGTACAGCACACCCGCGATGATCCCGCCCAGGATCGGCGCTACCCAAAACAACCACAATTGCTGCAGCGCCCAGCCACCCACGAAGACCGCGGGCGCCGTGCTGCGCGCCGGATTTACCGAAAGATTGGTCACCGGAATCCCGATCAGGTGAATCAGCGTTAGTGACAATCCGATGGCCAATCCCGCGAACCCGGTCACCCCGCGGTGGTCTGTGGCTCCGTGAATGATCAACACAAAGAAGAACGTCAGTACAACTTCCGCAACAAAACACGCCACCAGCGAATATCCGCCCGGCGAATGCGCTCCGTATCCGTTCGACGCAAATCCCCCGGCGAGGGAGAACCCTTCTTTGCCACTAGCAATCAGACACAGCACCGCGCTGCCCGCAATCCCGCCAAGCACTTGCGCGATGATATATGGCACAACCTCGCCGAATGGGAATCTCTTCCCCACCGCCAGCCCCACCGAAATTGCTGGATTCAGGTGGCAGCCCGAAATATGTCCGATCGCGTACGCCATCGTCACCACCGTCAATCCAAATGCCAGCGCTACTCCGACAAAACCGATCCCCAGCTGTGGGAACGCCGCCGCTAGCACCGCCGCGCCGCATCCTCCAAACACCAGCCAGAACGTGCCGAAAAACTCTGCCGCCAGCTTCTTCGATAGAGGCATGGACTGTTTCCTTTCGACTTGCGCAGATTGTCTATGGGCGGAAAAACGAGGTCAACCTTCACGTACTGGCGGGGATTCTAACTGAATGCTATTTGCGAACACAAGGGCGCTATGCAGCGTATCGCTGCCTTCACGACTGGCCAGCTCGTCTGTTCTCGTAACGAGAACCGGCGTTCCTGCAATCCGGCGCCGTGAGCTGCATTCCTGTGTCGCCCGTCATCCCCACCGCTTGATCTTCGGCCAGACCGCTTCGAGCGTCCCGAACTTTGCCCTTCGGCATACGTATACATCAAAATGCTGGTACGGCATCGACAGCGGATGCTCCACGCGCCCTGCGAGTTCCACGCTCTCAAACAATTCGTGCAGTCGCTCCGGCCGGTCATCCATCACGACCATGCACTCACCGGTATAGCCGCGCGGTCCCCAGTAGAAATAGTTCTGGTGGCCTGAAATCGCCGCCGGCAAGCCCATCTTCGCACCAAAGAAATCAATCGCACCGGCCTGCCCATAGTTCTGCCCAAAAATCGCACACGACTTCTGCTCTTCGGCAGGTAGCTTGTGGTACACATCCGCAACCACCTGCGCCATCTCTTTCCACCCGAACTGGTCCGCATAAATCTGTGGCAGCGGCCCCATCCGGTGCGTCTCCAGCCGCGGCGGCTCAACACGCAAGAATTTCGCGTACCCGATGTATTGATCAACGGTAAGCATGGGGAAATACGCGAATGGCGCGATCAATATTCCCGTTATCGCAACAATCGCGACGTACGCCGGCCGTAACCATCGCCCGCTCCTGATGACAGCCAACCATCGTTCGAACGCCACTCCTCCGCCTGCAAACAACATCGCATATGCCGGGGCGGGATAGTACATCCTTCCGTGCATCGTCAGCATGCAGAGCATGATCACCACATATGTGATCCCCAGCGCGCGCCACCCGCGCTCTTCACGATCTCGCAGTAACTCCACCAGCCCTGCAATCCATACCGGCGCCGCCAACGGATTGAAGATGACTGCCTGAATCACCAGAAACTTCAACGGTCCCATCTCTTCATTTCGCCCGCTCGCCTGCACGTTTCGCAGCAATTCAATTGTTGGAAAATGTCGATTCAATTCCCACACAAGGTTCGGCAAAAAAATCAACAGCGCGGCCACTCCACCCGCCCAGATCCAGAGCGACGAGAACTGCCTCCGCTGCTTTGTCAGCAGCAGCCCCACAAACAGTCCAAATCCGAAAAACAACATCGAGTGCTTGTTCAGCAGCCCTACCCCGCATATCACGCCGAACAGCAGCCACCATTTCTGATTCGCGCCGTTGAAAATCCTCAAAGCGATCAGCGCCGCGCCCATCCAGAACAGCGATTCGAACACATTCATCGTCAGCAGCGAATCGAGCCCAAGGTACATCGGCGCAGCCATCACGCACACGCACGCCAGCACCACTCCGAATCGCCGCGCGCCCAGTTCTCGCGCAATCAACCCCGTCAGTAGGACCCGCAAACCCGCTGCGACCGCCGGCAGGAAGTGCAGTGCCGGCAACGAATCCCCGAGCGTCACTCGCTCCAGCCACGTAATCACCGCGACCAGCGGAGGCTGATCCACATATCCCCATGCCAGATGCTTGCTGCACGCGATGTAATACAACTCGTCGACAAAATAGCCGTACCGCCCGCTCACCAGTATGTGCGCTACAAACACCGCAAAGGAAAGCCCGCCCAGAAGTGCCCATTCTCCTGAGCGAGCCTGCCGAGTTCGTTCTTCTGGCCGATATCCGACCGGTGCGGATCCTTCCATCGAATCGCCCTCACTGTTGTTAACGAAGCAATCTGCGCAAAGGTTCCATCTTCACCTTCGCGCGTCGCGCACTATGCTCCCACCCCATTCACCCTCGACGTATGCTCACGGAACCAGATGCGTTTCCCTTCCTCAATCGCTTTGTGACCCAGAATCACCGCTACCGCTTCGGCCCAGCCTTCCCGCTCGTCGGCTTCCGGCTTCTGACGATTCACAATCGACCGGACGAACGACTCGCACGCCAGGTAGTTCGCATTGCCCTCCACGTCTTCCGGTACGGGGACTTCCTCGCCTTTTCCTCGGTACGGCATCTCCGCCATGTAGCTTGCGCCCGTCATCACGCCATGATCGATAAGCAGTTTCGTCACTGATGACGCTTTCAGCTTCTTCGCCTCTGAGTACAACACGGCGTCCCCTTCAGTCAGCACCGCCGTTCCTTCGGTTCCATACACGCGGATCTGCGCGCCTTCGTGCGCGTTGCTGGTGATCGCCGAGAAGAACAGCGTTTGTCCGCCCGGATAACGGTATGTCACCTGCACATTGTCATACGTCTCGCGTCCATCCTTCCAGTAGTCCACGCCACCACTGCCCACCACTGACTCCGGCGCTCCTCCAAAAATCTCATTCGCGAAACTGATGTGGTGCGACCCAAGTTCCGCCAGCAACCCCAGTGAATATTCTTTATACATGCGCCAGTTGATCAGCCGTTCCAGTTGCACATCGCCGGAGTTCGGCACCGGTCGGCGCCAGTCGTTATTCCGATGCCACTCCGCGTATACATGCGTGATCTTTCCGAGCTTGCCCTCGCGAACCCGTTGCAACGTATCGCGGTACCACGTCGCGTAATGATACTGCACCCCTACTTGGTAGTTCTTTCCCGATCGCCTGACCGCGTCCACGATCCGGTCGCACTCCTCCACTGTCATGGCCATACTCTTCTCGCCGTATACGTGTCGCCCGCTCTCCAACGCCGCTACCACGTGCTCCCCGTGAAACTTCAGCGGCGTCGCCACAATCACCGCATCGATGTCCTTCGCCGCCAGCAACGCCCTGTAGTCGCGGAACGTCGGGGTATCTTCGCGCGTAATGTCCCGTGCTTCCGCAAACCTCGGCTCGTACACGTCGCAAAGCCCTGTGAATCGCACACCCGGCACACGCAGAAACGTCCGCATCAATTCCTGCCCCCGGCTTCCCGGCCCGATCACTCCCAATCGCACCGGTTGTCCCGCCGGAGCCACCGGAGACTTGGCACGCTCCTTGCACCCTGCGGCCAGCCACGCGCCTGCCAGCGCTCCCGCCGCTGCGCCTACGAACTTACGCCGATCTATTTCGCTCATCGCCTTGTTGACTTCCTTTCTCCGTTCGCCTCGAGAGATTCCCCGCAGTCCCCCGCGCAGCCCGGCCAGTTCCATTCCGCACTCCGTGCCTTGCCGAGCTCGCCCAGTACCCAGAAGCCCGCTGTGCCCGGAACATTCGCCAGAAATTTCGCGCCTTTCGCCGCTCCCAGCACAAACACCGGCTTCGACAATGCCTCCGTCGTCGTTCCATCTGCGCCAATCACGGTCGCCTGCAGCACTCCCTCCACCGGTTCGCCCGTTCGTGGGTCCATGATGTGGCAGTATGTTCGCCCGTTCAGCTGGAAGAATTTCTCGTAACTTCCTGATGTCGATAGTCCCTGATCCTTCAGGAGCACAGTCGAAATTGCCAGACTCCGCCTTCCTGGTTCGTGCACGCGAACCAGCCAGCCTTTCTTCCCCGGCGGCGCACCAATCACGCAGATCGTGCTCGAACCCGCGTCCACCATCGCCGCCTTCACTCCCGCATTCCGAAATTGGCGCGCCACACGGTCCGCGGCATACCCTTTTCCGATTCCACCGAGGTCCAGTTCCATCCCGTCCACCGTAAAATGAACCGTTCTCCTCGTGGCATCCAGACGCACCTTTTCCCAGCCGACCTTTTCGCGCGCCTTATCCAATTGCCAGGGTGCGGGATACTTTCCCTGTCCGCGAAAGAATCCCCAGGCTCGCATCAGCGGTCCGACTGTAATGTCAAACGTCCCGCCGCTCTTTCGGCTGTAGTCCATGCATGTTTGCAACAACGAGAACATTTCCGGATCCGTCGTTACCGCTTCGCGTCCCGCCAGGCGATTGATCCTCGAAAGCTCGCTGTCCGGCTTGTAATTGCTGAGCGTCGCGTCCAGCCGCTCGATCTCAGCAAATGCCCCATCAAACAACGCTACCGCTTGATCCTCGCTCCCGGCATACAGATAGATCTTGAACTCCGTCCCCATCGCCGGCCGCGCCTGCACGTACAGATTCGTCGGCATCGGGTCCGTTCGCGCCTTGTCCGGCCAGGCCATTGCCATACCAAGGCACACCATTAGCGTGCAAACTCCTATCCGTCTGCTGATTCTTCGCTTTGCTGGATGGGCTAACCTGGCTGCAGTCTCGCCCGCAATTCCTCGCATTGTCCGGCACCCTCTCGGGCAGCTATTCCCGCGAGAACTCGGAATGGAGCGAATCTGCCTGTCGCATCAAACTAGTCGATCTGAACCGTTGGTCCACCTGACGTCGCTGCCACCACTTCCAACCGCGCCGTCACTGCCTTCGCTACTTTATACAGACTCTGCGCCGCAGGAGCCGTCTCTCCCTGCGCCGCTACCGGTTTCCCTGTGTCTCCGCCCAGGCGGATTCTGGGATCAATCTCGATTTCCCCAAGCACCGGCACTCCATACTCGATCGCCGTCTTCGCGCCTTCGCCATGCCCGAAGATATCCACGGGCTTCCCGCAGTGCGGGCATGCGAACGTACTCATGTTCTCCACCACGCCCAGCACTTCCACATTCACTTGCCGGAACATCTCGATCGCCTTCCGGACGTCCGCCAGTGCTACGGTCGACGGTGTCGTCACGACCACCGCTCCCGTTACGGCTACCGTTTGAATCAGCGTAAGCTGCACGTCTCCCGTTCCCGGTGGCAGGTCGATCACCAGGTAGTCCAGCTCGCCCCACTCTACGCTGCGCAAGAACTGCGTGATCACGCTGTGCAGCATCGGCCCACGCCAGATCACGGGCTTGTCTCCGGGATTCAGCAGTCCCATCGAAATCATTTTTAATCCCTGCGCCTGCACCGGAATGATCCGCTGCTGCGGTGTGGCCATCGGCTCGCCCGTTGCACCCAGCATGATCGGCACATTGGGGCCGTACACGTCCGCATCCAGCAATCCAATCTTGTTCCCAAGCTTCTGCAACGCCAGCGCCAGGTTCACCGCCACTGTGGTCTTTCCTACGCCGCCCTTGCCGCTTGCCACGGCAATCAGATTCTTCACTCCTGGAATCGGTTGGCGCTCCGGCACCGCTTGCTGCCCGTGCATCCCCGGTGGCATGTTATTCCTTTCTCTGGCTCACACTTGCTCAAACGAACAGACTCTGAACTCTACGCAGTTGCTCCGTGGCACTTCTTGTACTTCTTCCCTGACCCGCAAGGGCAAGGATCATTCCTCCCCACCTTCGCTCCGGCGCGCACCGGTTTCGGAGCTTCCGCCTGCGCCGCACCCGTCTGGTACTGCAGATCCTTCTGCTGGCGCTCCTGCTTGCGTTCCAGAGCCCGCGCAAAATCCGGCAATTTCTGCGCCGGAGCTTCCTCGGCTCGCGCTGCCGCACTCGCCACCGCCGCAGCCGCGCTGTGGACCTGTGGTCTCGCCCGCTCCTGCACCTGAGGAGGAGGCGCTTCTCCCTGTTGAATCTGTACGTGGAACAGGTACCGGATCGTTTCGTTGTCGATGCGCGTCATCATGTCTTCAAACAGGACGAACGCTTCCTTCTTGAACTCCACCAGTGGATCCTTCTGCCCGTATCCCCGCAGTCCGATTCCTTCCTTCAAGTGATCGAGCGACAGCAGGTGATCCTTCCACTGCGTATCCACGACGTCCAGGATGATCCGCCGCTCGAGCCACCGCAGCAGGTCCGGCGAGAACTGCTTCTCTTTTTCCGCGTATCGCGCCAGCACGGCTTCCACGGTCTTGTCCGCCAGCTCTTCGTGGTTCAGTACTGCCGGGTCCGCGCCCGCTGCTTTCGCGTCAATCCCGAACTGCGTGTGTGCCTCCGCCAGGAACTGCGCTGTGTTCCACTGGCCCGGATGCTGCTCGCGTGGGCAATATGCCTCCACGATCTCCCGTGCCACGTCGTCCGCGATGCCCAGCACGTAATCCCGCTGATCCTTGCCTTCCAGCGCTGAGCGCCGGATCGCGTAGATCGTCTCGCGTTGCTTGTTCATTACATCGTCGTATTCCAGCAGGTGTTTGCGGGCGTCAAAGTTCTGCGCTTCTACGGACTTCTGCGCGTTCTCAATCCGGCTCGAAATCAGCCTCGACTCAATCGGCACGCCTTCGGTCATTCCCAACCGGTACATCAGTTGCTTCACGCGCTCGCCGCCGAAAATCCGCATCAGGTCGTCTTCCAGCGACAGGAAGAATCGCGAGGAGCCGGGATCGCCCTGGCGTCCCGCGCGCCCGCGCAACTGGTTGTCGATGCGCCGCGCCTCGTGCCGCTCCGTTCCCAGAATGTGCAGGCCGCCGAGCGCCACTACCTCATCGTGCTCGGCCTTGCACTGCTCCGCAAACTGGTCGTAGACCGGCTTCCACTGTTCCTGCGGCACCTGAAAGATCTTCCCTTCGTGCTGGAACAGCACCATCGGCGCCGTCGGGGCCGCCGCTTCTGCGCTCCCTTCACCATCCGCGGGCTCCGCTCCAATAACCGCAGGAGCCGCGGCGTATGGTAGGGCCAGCTTGTTCTTCAGGAAATGTTCGCGTGTCAAGAATTCCGGATTCCCGCCCAGTAGAATGTCCGTTCCGCGACCGGCCATGTTGGTCGCGACGGTCACCGCACCTTTGCGTCCGGCCTGGGCCACAATGCGGGACTCACGCTCGTGCTGCTTCGCATTCAATACTTGGTGCGGAATTCCCGACTTCTTCAGCAGGTCCGCGATCGTTTCTGACTTCTCAATCGAAATTGTTCCAACCAGGACCGGTTGCCCGCGTTCGTGATAGTGGCGGATTCCGTGGGCGACAGTATTATCGTCCTGCAGGATTCCATCCACCACAGCCTCGAACTTCTCTTTCTCCGTTCGATACACCACGTCCGGATTCTCGATCCGGATCAGCGTCCGGTTCGTCGGAATCACTACCACGTCCAGGTTGTAGATCTTGCCGAATTCCGCCGCTTCTGTTTCCGCTGTACCGGTCATGCCGGATAGCTTTTTGTACATGCGGAAATAGTTCTGGAACGTAATCGTCGCCAGCGTCTGGTTTTCCCGCTCGATCTTGACGCCTTCCTTCGCTTCCACAGCTTGGTGCAGCCCGTCGGACCAGCGCCGCCCTGGCATCTGCCGCCCTGTGAACTCGTCGACGATGATCACTTCTCCGTCTTTCACGACATAGTCCACATCCAGCTTATACAGCGTGTGCGCGCGCAACGCCTGGTACACGTGATGCATCAGCTCCACGTTGCCCAGATCCGACAAGTTCGAAATTCCCAGCAGCCGCTCCACCTTGTTGAATCCTTCCTCGGTCAGCGTCGCTTGCCGGTGCTTTTCGTCCAGCGTGTAATCAATCTCTTTGATCAGCTTCGGAATGATCTTGTCGATCTTGAAATATCTGTCCGTCGATTCCTCGCTCGGGCCCGAAATGATCAGCGGCGTTCTCGCCTCGTCGATCAGGATCGAGTCGACTTCGTCCACAATGGAGAACTGGTGCCCGCGCTGGACGCAGCTCGCCAGGTCATACTTCATGTTGTCGCGTAGGTAATCGAACCCGAACTCGTTGTTCGTTCCGTAGGTCAGGTCCGCTCCGTACGCCGCCCGCCGCTGCGCGTCGTCCAGGTCGTGCACAATCACACCAACCGTCAAACCCAGCCCACGATACAACGGGCTCATCCATTCCGCGTCGCGCCGCGCCAGGTAGTCGTTCACCGTTACGATGTGCACTCCGCGTCCCGCCAGCGCATTCAGCGCCGCCGGCAGCGTCGCCACGAGCGTCTTTCCTTCGCCCGTCTTCATTTCCGCGATCTTGCCTTCGTTCAGCACCATCCCGCCGATGAGTTGTACATCGAAGTGCCTCATTTTAAGGAATCGCCGCCCCGCTTCACGCACCAGCGCAAAAGCCGGTACCACCACGGGCTCCAGCGCCTGCCGCAAACTCTCCTTGTACGAAGGTTCCGCCGGGTCGGCGTCCTTCAGTTGCTCCTGTACCTGCGTTTTTAGTGCCGCAAACCGGTCTTTCAATTGCTCATCGCTGAGCGCCAGCGCTTCCTGCTCTTTGGCGTTGATCGCCACCACCAGCGGTTGCAACCTCTTGATATCGCGTTCGTGCTTCGTTCCGATGAACTTCGCTACGACGCGGTCCAGTATCTGCGCTACTTCCATGAATTGTCCGTCGTTTCCTGTTGTTTCGGCTGTATCTACGCCGCCCACACTAGCCACGCCAGCGGGCCCGGTGCAAACAGTTAATTGTAACTGGTTGGATGCGCCACCGCCAACAACCGCCACGTGCGGCAGTGCATTCGGGCTGTGGCTCCCTCCACTTCAGGCAGGTCACCCCCATGCGCTTCGCAGGCGTATACTATCGGCATGGACCGCTCTAAACTGGCTGTCGCTCACGAATATGCCGACCGGATCGACGCCGAGCTCGCGGTTGCCACTCTCTCCGAGGCAGGCATCAACGCCATGATTCAGTCCGACTCCGTCGGCGGGATGCGCGACCATCTCGCCTGGTCCGGTGCTGGTTTCAAGGTTCTGGTCCTTGATCCCGACCTGGACAGCGCCCGCGAGATTCTGGAACCTCGAGTTACGCCCGAGATCGAAGACTTCGGCTCGGCTCCAGGCGACCCTGGCCGGCCCTCCGTAAAGCGCCTCCCTTGAGGCTTTGCGTCTCCCGGATTTCCCTAAACGATCTGAACCAGCTCCGGCGGGCAGTGGCGCAGTGTGTCCATCGTTATCGGCTTCTCCGAGTTGTACACGTTCGCCGTCGGCAGCAAACCATACGCTCGGTTCCGCCCTTCCTTCTTGGCCAGGTACAATGCCCGGTCCGCCATCTCGATCACATTGTCGATCGACAGCATATTCACGTCATCTTTGAACCACGGGAACGGCGCCCACCCGATCGAACAGGTTTTGTGAATCTCTACGCCATTTCCTACATCGAACGGCTCGTTCCGCACCGCGTCCAGCACGCGGCTGCACAGCAGCGACGCATTTTCCCGGTCCGTCGTCCGGCATACCAGCAGGAACTCTTCGCCGCCCCACCGCACCAAATCATCTGACCGCCGCATTACGGATTGGATGCGCTTCGCCATTTGGATCAGCAGCTCGTCGCCGGCCGCGTGTCCCATTTCGTCGTTCACCCGTTTGAATCGGTCGATATCTGCCAGCACAAAAATCAATTCCTGCCGCGGTGCCGGCGTCGCCGTCGGATCCAAAGTCTTCAGATGCGACCGCACGGCCTGGGCAATGTCTTTCGAAATCGTCTCGTAGAAGTACCGCCGGTTCCGCGTCCCCGTGAGCGGGTCCGTCAACGATACTTCTTCCAGTTCCTTGTTCTTTTGCAGCAGCTCAGCGCTGCGTTCCGCTACGGCCTTTTCCAGTTCCAGCCTCCGCCGGTTCAACGCGCGCGTTCGAAGGAACACATACATCCAGAGGCACCCGATCAGCAGGACCGCACCGGCTACTTGCGCCCACCACGTCTGCCAGAAGTTCGGCAATACCTGGAACCGGAAACTCGCATGGCTGCCTTTCCCGATTGCCGTTCCGGGTTGTTGGCACTGCACCCAGAATTCGTAGTATCCCGCCGGCAAGCCTCCATACTGCACTTCCCGCAACTGCGTTTCCGTCGGCTGCTTCTCCAGACCCTTTAACTGATAGCGGCATGACACGCGTTCGGCGTTCCCCAGAATCATCGGCGTGAACTGCACCGACAACGCCCCTTCCGCCGGCCTCACCTTCGGCGATTCGTCCACGTTGCGCTCCACGCCGCCCAGGGCCACATACGTCAACACCGCGCCCATTGGCCGCGCGTTCTCTGCACGCACTTGCGGTCGGTAGCGCGCCAGTCCCCGCGACGTCGCGATCAGAAAACTCCCGTCTTTTTCTTCACGCACTCCGGTCCACGGGCTTACGTCATCCCAAAGCAATCCGTCGGTATGCGAAATTCTCTCCAAGCTTCCGTTCGGTGACAGCACCGAGAGCCCCTGCGGCCCATCAAACCAGATGCGCTTCTGCGAGTCCCGCCCCACGATGAACCAGTCCCACGCGTGGTGTTCGAATCGCGCGTTCCCGTTTTCATCCATCGTGATGTGCGATACTTCCACCACATCGTTGTAGCCCACCCACACTTCCTTCCCGCTCACGGCCGCTAGGCTGGTAATGGCTTGGCCCTGCAACCCGTCTTTCACGGTCAGCATCCGCCATCTTTGCCCGTCGTAGCGGTACACCGCGCCTGTTCCAGCCGCCCACAGCGTCCCGTCTGGCGCAAATGTCAGATACAGGATCTCGCCCGCTCCCGGCGCCGTCACTGGTACATCTGTTGGTTCCACTCCAGGATGGTTTGTATCGAAACGCACCAAGTGCTCACGCGATGTGGCCCAGATCTCTCCGGATGGTGACGCGTACACCGCCAGAAACTGCCGCCCCCGGTAATTCGCGTGCACCGTCATTGCGAAACTCTCCGGATCGATTCGAATTACTGCTCCTGTGACCGTCATCGCCCAGATCGACCCATCCTTCGCCACCTGCAACTGCCGCACTTGCATCCGTTCGTTTTTGCTGTCGAGCGGGACGTTCAGCCATCGGTGCCCGGGGCCGTCCCACACTCCAATTCCCCGCGACGTGCTTACCCATAGCCGCCCACGCTGGTCTCTCTGCGTCGCCCACGTCGAGTTGTCCAGCAGCCCTTCTGCCGTCGTCCATCCCAGCCACGCCCGAACTCCCGGCAGCCGGTCCAGCCCCGTACCTGATCCCCCAACCCACAGCGTGCCTTCGCGATCTTCCATCGCGAATTCGATGTTGTTGCTTGAAATCCCCTGTTTATCCGTAATGACTTGCCACTCGCCATCTTCTCCCTGCCAGTACAGCCCGGTTGACGAGGGCACCAGCAGTTTTCCGCGTTGGTCCAGCACCGGACGGCCTTCCTCCGTGTCCGCCAGACCCATCCCCACCTTCTCTTCAACGAGCTTATGCGCCACGGTATCCAGTTTTGCCAATTTCGTCGCCGTTCGCAGCCACAAAGTGCCGTCCCCGTCCCATACCAGCGCCACCACCCGGTCTTCCGGCAGTCGAATCTCGTGGTCGACCCGCACTTGGTTCGAGCCCGCCTCCAGGTAACCCAAGTGGGTTCCGAACGTGAACCACACCGTGTCGTTTTCGCCTCGCGCGATTCCGTTGACTTGTTCGGTGATTCCTTCTGCCGCGCCAAGGATCTTTGTGTTCGCCGGATCCTTCGGATCGATCCTCACCAGGCCCTGTTTGTACAGCGTGGCGTACACCACTCCCTTGGTATCTACTGCGAACAATTGGGTCCCGCTTCCCAGCGGCATCGCCGCGGAAGGTATCCCCGGGCTCTCGAATCTGCCGTTCCTGTAGTGTGCGATTCCCCGGTTCCCGGCGAACCATGGGGTTCCGTCCGGCGCCACCACCATATCCAGAACGTAATGTCCGATGAGCCCTTCCACATCCGCCATTTTCCGCGCGCGCGTGCCGTCGTAGCGGTACAACCCGGTCTGCGTCCCGATCCACAGAAACCCGTCTTTATCTTGGCCCATCGCGGTTACGGTTACTGCGCCAAGCCCATACTGATCGGCCAATCTTTGCACCGTGAATCGCGGATGGTCAGGATAGCTGACCGCCGTCTGGCCCTGTGCCCACACCCCTCCTGCACTGCTCAGCACACACAGGCATGCTGCTCTCTGCCAGGTCTTGATCAGTCTTCTCACAGACGGATACACCTGCACCAATCCTCTTCTTCAGCTGGCACGGGCGGTCCAGCAGCCGACCCTTCGTTGTAATTTGAGCGTAAACTTCCGAACTGCTTGAGGTAAATCCAACTATCGTACTTCCGTATAGTACTCGTGAAGAGTTACTACTTGTGCATCATAGACCTTTTACCGCTCGACTTCGCTGCCGCCGGTTGCGCCCTCTACTCACTTTTCTCCATGTTCTCCAGCAGAAGCTTTCTCAATTTCGTCCGCTCCTCCATGCTGATATCCACGAACTCAAAGGCCATGTCCTGCGCTCGATAGTCGCGCATCAGTGCCGTCGCCTGCAGATTCCTCAGCCCCAGCTGCATTTTCAGCGTCACTTGTGTTCCCGGAGCCAGGTGCATACTCGTGCTTGCCACTCCTCCGCTCAGGCTCGCCGTCCGGATATCCAATTGGCAGTTCTGCTTCAGGTTCGTACTTACCGCCGTGATGGATTTCCTCAGCCGCACCCGCGTGTGCCGCCGGTTCCTGACGAATTTCGAATTCTGCGGCACATCCAGTGGCGCCAGCTGTAGATCCGCCTCTTCGAGCCCGCTCACCGGCAGGAACTCCTTCACCCATTCCGGCTCAAGCTTTTCCAGCGCCTGCAGCGCCGCGATCCTCATCTCTTGCGGATGCTGCCAACCGAATAGCTTCCTCGCCTCCAGGATCCGCTTCAGCGCGTTTGCGGATTCCGGCGCGCGCAATCGCCCCAGCGCCTCAATTGCCTTTACACGAAGAAAGGGTGCCGCTCCCGCCGGAAGGTCTCCGTCCACCAGCGTCAACAACCTTCCCAGTGCTTCACGGTCCTCCGCCATCCCTACTTCATCGATCACCAGAGGCATGATCACCGGCTCCACGAAATCCAGCACAGCCAGCAGGATTCGCGCTCGCGCGGCTGCTCCCGAAGCCGAGATCTGCCTGACGATTCGGTCCTGCGCCGCTCGCGGGAAATCCCGGATACGGTTCGGCAGGAAGACGCCGGCGGCTGTCGGGTCGAGCCGCGCCAGCAGGCCCACCATCTCCACTGCTTCCGCCGCTGGCCCGCCCTTTACGGTAGTCCGCAAATATTGGAGCGCCTCTTCGCCCAGATCGTGCGCCAGATTTGCCACATTCTCCAAGTCGTCGCGAAACTGGCATCGGTTGAATCGCGTTCCCAGCTGCTCCATCGCCGTCTGCGGCATTTGCTTCAACACGCCGGTTAGTCCGGCCGATACCTGCCGTGCCCGCAACGCCTCGTCGACAAATTCCGGGACCCGCTCCTCGATTCCCATCTTTACCCGGAGAGATCGCGCGATTCCTGGCCTCTGCGACTCCACTCCCGCCAACAGGTCCAGTGCTTGCGCCATCGCGCCGAAGTGCCTCTTCGCCGCGGCTTCCTGGCACAAACGCACGAACGCGGCGCTCACCAGCGACTGCAGATCCTGATCCTGCTCTACGCTCAGCCGCAGCCCGACATGGCGCAGCGCCTCTCCCAACAGCTTCGGGTTCGTCTTGGCATACAGCTCTGCAAGCTCCGCCAGCCCCGTTGCCGCTCGCTTCCGGGCGTCCGGCTCTTCGCTGTCGGCGCACCGTGCGTAGTTTTCCAAGATGCTGTTCGCATCCGCGATATCGCCGTGTTCGATCAGTTGCGCGACGTACGATTGCACGTTCTTCGGTGGGATGCACCACGCTTCGTTCGACAGCAGCACTTCTCTCTTCGCGCTCTCGGGAATGTTCGCCCAGAATTGCCGGTCCAGAATTTCCCGGTGCGACTCCACCATTAGTCCTGCTTCCGTCATCCGATCCTCGTGCTTGCCGAGGATTTGCCGCAGCATTTCGATCTCCTGGTTCAAGCGGTCCAGCATTTGCCGTACCGCGTCCACTTTCACTTCCCCGCGCTCGAACTGTTCCAGCGCGAACTTGATTGCCAGATGCTCGGCCAGCTGCACCAGCACGCCCTGGTCCAGCTTTTTGTCCTTCCCTTTCTCCGCCATCTCCGCGAGAGCGTTCCGCAGAAGATTCTGCGACGGCCCGCTCAGATTGTTTACGTGATCTTGAAACTCCACCGCCGCCGCGGCCGCATTCTGCGTCATTCCGACTTTCCCGAACGCCGTCAACGCCTTCAAGATGCCGATGATTTGATCGTCCGACGGCTCATTCCCGATTCCGCTCCCCGTGCCGCTTCCTCTCCCAAACCCTGCTCCACCCATTCCACCCGTTCCGGGCCCTGCTCCCCTACCCGCTCCGGCTCCACCGCCTCCCGGCAGTCCTCCCATCCCCGGTATGACTCCAACCGTCCCATTGCCGCTCCCGTACCCCCCGCTTCCCGCTCCTGCGCCAAGTGACTCGGCTGCTCCCGGACCCCCGCTTCCTGCGGCGACTAGCCCCACGCCTGGCGTTGTGCCGCCCGGGCCAGGCCCGCCCCCGCTCCCCGCCAGACCATCTCCAACGCTTCCGCCCTTCGATCCTTCCGCCGCCGCAATCAGTTCCAGAAGTTTTTGTGGATCGTTCAGCATCTTCTTGAACGAATCGTGTCCTTCGCCCAAAGACGCTGCCGCAATCTGCGCCGCCATGCTCGTGTCTTTCAATCGTGAGTCTGTAGCCACAAAACAGATTTCGTTGACGTGGATTCCGCGCGCGCCGGCCAGCGCCGCCTTCATTTGTTGTGCCAGCTCCGCCGGCTTTGCTTTTCCGGTGGGAAATGCGCGCGTGAAATTCACCAACTCTTCTTCCGTCACGCACGGATGGAACTGGATGCTTGCCAGTCCTGCGGTGCTCAACAGTTGCGCGAACTGCTTCTCTGCCGGAGTTCCTTCCAGCGGCACGCCGTCCAGCAGCAACTGAGACCCGGTCGCTCCCAGGAGCAGTCCACTCTCAGACCCTTGCGGGATCGCCGCCTGCAATTCGCTCCACGCAATCTTCAACTGCTCGATAGTGCGCACATGGTCGTAACCGTACAGACGCGCGAACTTCAGCAGAATATTTAGACTTCGTACGAAGGCTCGACCGGCCGTTGCTCGAGGGTCCGTTTTCATTCCTGTTCCGTACCCCGCGGCGTCCATAGGACCTCGCGGTCCGCCGCTTAGGACTTCATCTCTAGTACGTTAGGGTCAAGACCTGCGTCCCACAATGGTACAGGCGTCCCATGTGACTCTCGCGTCAGCTAGCCCTTCGACCAGTCGCGCTTCCTGCTCTCTCGGGCGGTTTTGTTCTTTCTAAGGACAGGTCTCCTTTTCTTCGTCTGTGCTCACGCCCTGGTTTGCAACGCTTGTGCCACACCCGCGCCGGTGTTTCACCAACAAGTGTTTAAGCACACTCGCTGTCGCCTTCGGTTGGCTCGTCGGCAACTGCCGATTGACACTGCCTGTAACGGCGGGAAGTTTATTTCATTAGCGAGACGCGGCTCTGCCGCCGGCTTCGATTGTTCACGCTCGCAGGTTGCGGCAGTCCGCCCAGTTCCAACAGCAGCTTTCGCAGCCGCCCTCTTTCGTCCAAATCCATATCCACAATCTCAAACGCCATCGCCTGCGGTCGCGCTCCGCGCACAATCGCTTGGGCGCGAATGTTCCTGACCCCATGCGACAACTTCAGCGTCAGCAGTGACCCTGGCGCAAGGTGCCGGTCTGCCGCCCCGATTCCGCCGCTCATGTTCAGTTCCGCTATCGTCAGCCGCAAGTTCTCGCGGAGATTCGTCGTTACCGCCGGCACATGCTTGCTCAACTTCAGTCGCGCATAGCGCCGCTGCCGGATCACCGGCGCGCCTACTTCCGGATCAAGTGGCTCCAGCACCAGTTCCTTCCGGTCGATTCCGCTCGCCGCGATTTTCTCCATGGCCAGGGCCGGCTCGATTTTCTGTAGTGCTTGCGCCGCTGCGATTCGTAGTTCGCTGGGATAGGCCCAGCGCCACACCTGCTTTGCTTCCATCATTTGTTGCAAGATCGGACTCACCGCCGAGGCGCGGAGTCTCCCTGCCGCCTCGATCGCCTTGATGCGCGTGAATCCCGGTGTGCTGTCGTCTCTCACCAGGTCCACCAGCGTCGCTATGCACTCCACTTCCCCGCTCATCCCCATTTCATCCAGGGCCAGCGGCTTGATCAGTGGGTCCAACGTGTCATACAACGCCGTCAGCAATCGCGCACGCTGCACAGCCGGCGCTGCCGAAAGCTGCCTCACCGCTCGGTCATGCGATGCGCGCGGCCACTGCGCCAGTCGCGCGGGCAACATCTTCTCGACCGCTTCCGGAGCCAATTGGCTCAATAATCCGATGACTTCCGTGGCTTCTGTCGCCGGAGCCGTGTGCAACGTCTCCACCAGCCGTTGCACCGCCTCTTCACCCAGGCTGCTCACGATGTTCCCCAGCAGCTCGCAGTCCTCCCGGAAACCGCAGTTTGCAAAGCGGTTCGTCACATACTGCAGCGTTGCCTTCGGCATCAACGCCAGGATGTCCGCCAGGCCGTCCGGTACGTGGCCGCTTCGCATCGTGTCTTCTACGAACTCCGGCAGCCGCTCTTCGGCACCGATCCTCTGCCGCAAGCTGTTCGTCGACCCCGGCCTCAATGCTTCAACGCTGTCGAGCGAGGCCAGCGATTGCTGCAGTGCGGGGTAAAAGCGCTTGGAGCCGGCTTCCTGGCTCATCCGCACAAAGGCGGCGCCTACCAGCGTCTGCAGGTCCGCTTCCCGCTCTATCGCTAACTGATTGCCCAGTCTCTGGATCACATCGATCAACGCGCTGCCGTCGCCGCTGCCGTAAAATTCCGCTAGGTCCGCCAAGCCAATCGCCGTCGTCCGCCGCGCTTCCGGGGCATCCAGTGCCACGCACGCCGCGTACTTCGTCAGAATTTCGTTCACTGTCTTCAGTTCGCCGCGCCTCAGCATCTCCTCCAGAAACGCTCGCACGTTCCTGGGCGGCACGCACCACGCCTCGTCCGACGTCAGCACTTCTTTCTTGTTTTCTTCCGGCACCTGCACCCAGAATTCCTGGTCCAGCAACTCCGTATACGACTGCACCTGAATACCCGCCGCTGCCATCGTCTCTTCCTGCTGGCCGAGAATCTTCCGCAGCGCTTCAATCTCCGCGTTCATCCGGTCGAGCAGTTGCTTGACCGCGTTCACTCGTAGCTCCCCGCGTTCGTAACTGTCCAGAGCGAACCGGATCGCTACGTGTTCCGCCAGCTTCAGCAGCATAGGCTTGTCCGGCTTGTCCATCGGTGCCTGTGCCGCCAGGCCCGCCAGCGCTTGCTGAAGCGTGTACTGCGCCCGCACCGGCAGCGACGTCAGCCGGGACTGAAACGACGCCTGATCCATTCGCGCTTCCGGATCTTTTCGCGACTTCCCCAGCTGCGCAAACAGGCCGATCATCGACCGCACTTCGTCTTCAGCAACGGAAAATTCTGCGGTTCCGGCTCCCACACCGCCGCCGAGTCCGCCTCCGGCTCCTCCCATCATATTGCCGCGCAGCATCGCCGACGCCGTCATCCACTTCCCAGGCTCGCGGCCTCCACTGGTTCCGGCACCTGCACCTCCCCCGGCCCCCGTGCCACCGCCGCCTCCGCCGGGCCCGCCACCACCCGGACCACCCCCTCCAGGGCCCCCTCCGGGACCGCCGCCACCAGGACCACCTACACCAATGCCTCCGCCTCCGCCGGGTCCGCCACTCCCGCCGGATCCGCTTCCGTCCCCCGTTCCTCCTCCAGTTCCGACTCCTCCACCACCGCCGCCGGACCCTGGTCCACCAGCTCCACCTCCGCCGCCGAAACCACCACCGCTTCCGGCCCCTCCCGCTATACCGCTGCCGGCGCCGCTGCCACCGCCCGAAGCCTTTCCGGCTTCCCACAAGCTCCCGCTGCTGTCCGTACCACCGCTCCAGCTCGCGCTGCCGCCTCCACCTGTACCGCCGCCACCGCCACCAAAACCCGGTCCGCTCCCCCCACCGCCTCCGCCTCCTCCGGCCCCGCGGTTGCTTTCCGCTGCCAGGATCAGCTGCAACATCTTCTGCGGATCCTCAAAAAAGTCCTTGTACTTGTCGCCCTGCCCTCCCAGCATTTTCGCCGTGAGCTGTGCCGCGACCTTGATGCCCGCCACGGAACTGTCTTCCGCAACGAAGCGAATCTCGTTGATCTTGATGCTGGGATCCCCCGCCAGCGCGGTCTTCAGTTGTTCCGCCAAAGAGCTCGGCTTGGAATTGCCGCTGGGAAATGCGCGCACAAAGCGCGAAAAACTGGCTTGCGTTGTGTTCGGGGCGAAATGAATGCTGGCAATCCCTGAAGCAGTAAGCAGCTGCGCGAAGCTCTTTTCCGCCGCCGCTCCCCCCAATGGTACGCCGTCCAGGAGGATCTGGGAGCCCGACGCGCCCAGCAGCAAGCCCGTGTCCCCGCCTTCGTCCAGCGCGCCCCGCAGTTCTTTCCAGGCAGTCTCGAACTGCGCCATCGTGCGCACGTGTCCGAACTCATACAATCGTGCGAACTTCAGTAAGATGTTCAGGCTGCGTACGAACGCACGCGCCGTTCCTCGGGTATCGCCAGCCATGTTCTGCGGACAGGCCTCCGCCTTCTTTTACTACACTAGGCCGCTCCAGCCTACAAAAACAAGCCCTCCTCCTCCTCCTGTACCCTTATCGGCAATGCAACCCAACTCGCCGACCTTCCTTGGTCCGCCATTCTGCAACTTTTGACTCTCACTCTTCATTTTCAACGTATAATGATCCAGACGTCGCTTCATCGTCCCGTCACTCTCTTGTTTTCGGGTGACCCAGCTTCTCCGAATCTTGGCTGCTGATGACGGAACATCCCACTCCTGCGCGCTTTAAGGCCGACATGCCCGACATCCCTGGTGTCTCTGGACCCAATCTGCGTCCACGCCGCACCAATCCTCTCCTGCCGCTGATCGCCGGGATTGTCCTCCTGGGGGTGGTTCTCTTTCTTGCTACGCGCTGGCTCTCTCACACCCGGCCTTCGGAGCATACCTCGCAAACCGAACCTGCACCGCAGATTGAAGTCCCTTCACCTGCGCCGGACCCTAATTCCCTCTTACCCCACGCAGACGAAACTCATTCGACAATCGCCCAGATCAACGACCTCGCCAAGCCCTGGTCTTCCATGGACTTTTTCGTTCGCAACAAGTTGACTGGCGAAAGCGTCCCAGCCACCATCGTTCGCCTTCCCAACACTCCCGGCACCACCATTTCCGGCTATTGGGCCTTCTCTCGCAAGGCTCCCTACGGCAATTGCCAGTTGGAGTACATCACCGACCTCGATAAACTGCGCACCGACTATGACTACCGCCGTGCCACGCATCCCCTGGTTGGCAATCCCTGCAGCCACACGCTCTATGACCCGCTTCGCACCGTCAATCTTCCCGGCAACATATGGATCCGCGGCGCTATCGTCCAGGGCTCTGATATTCGCCCGCCCCTCGGCGTTGAAATCCACATTCAAGGCAAAGAAATCCAGGCCATCCGCTCCGAGTAGTCTCCCGGAACCTCGGGCATTCTCTTCCTACTTCTTCCTCATCCCCTCTTCTGCTTTGTCCACTTCAGCGCCCATTCGTCCGGCGATCATCATCGCCACCATCTTCTGATCTGCCCACCATGACCACAACGGGTGCTCGAACGTCGCCGGCCGGTTGTGCTCCACAAAAAAATGCCCGATCCAGGCCAGTGCGTAGGGCACCGCGAACGCCGCAACAATCCACCACCAGTGTTTCGTACTGATCGCAGCCGCCAGGATTCCCCACCCCAGTATCGTTCCGGCAAAGTGCAATCCGCGTGTTGCCGGTTCGCCGTGCGCCCTCACATATTCCGGCCAGAATTCCGCAAATGTCTCCTCTGCCATTCTCCCTCCACTCAAAAAAATCGGGCACGCCTCCCCCAAGGCACGCCCGATTCTATGCTTGTTGTTCGATCGGCAACAGCTAGAACTGCAGCCGCAGCGACATTTGCAGAATTCGTGGAGTCGACACGGTCCGCAAGCTCTGCCCGAACCGCTGGTCGTTGATGTTCATAATGCTGTTTCCGTTCGTATCCAGCGGTGGTGCAAATGTCGGATGGTTCAACATGTTGAACGCTTCCGTGCGGAACGTCAGTCTCCATCTCTCACTCAGGTCGAATCGCTTCGCCGCCGACAGGTCCCAGTTGAAATACGAAGGCCCCGAAAACGCGTACGATTGCAGATTGCCCACTTCTCCCGGCTGTGGATTGCAGAAGCCACCGGCAACGGCTGGCTCACAGCTGAGCTGCGGTTGCGAGGGCGCTCCCGTTCCGTCCGGGCTGACCAGTTTCGGATTGATCAAGTACACCACACCATCCGGCTGTACGAACACTCCCAGGTTGTTGCTGATTTGCCCGTGTGACAGCGTCCCGAACGCGGTGTTCTTCAGCGATCGTGTTCCCGACCGGTTGAACGTCGGCTGCGTTGACACGATCGAGTACGCCGGCCCGCTCTGCCACGTGAAGATCGACCCGGTCTGCCATCCATTCAGCAATAATCCCCAGAAGTGGCTCTCCGTCGAAAGGAAGCGCTGCCCCTTCCCGATCGGCAGTTCATACGTGAAGTTCGCTTTGAACTGATGCGTCAGGTCAAATGGTGCTCGCCCCTTCTCGAGCCTTGGCCGCGCGTTGTCCAGATACGGCTGGAACCGGTTTTGATCGTTGTTCACCGACGTCCCATAATCCGTCATCACTTTGCTGAACACGTAGTTGGCCTGGAAGTACAATCCCTTGTTCAACCGCCGCCTCAACTCCACCAGTCCCGCGTGATACGACGAGTACGACGCGTTCTTCAGCAGGTCTCCGCCCACGATCAGATCGTTCGGTGCAAAAAATCCGGGTGTCGGGCCGCAACCGAATTCCTGGTAGATATGCGCCAGGTCTCCCGTGAAACCCGATTGCACGTCATCGTTGATGAACCCCAGCCCGCTGTAGTCGGGTGGCCCAACGAACCCGAATGCTCCCGATCCACAAATGTCCGGAAACAACGTCAGTGGCTGGCTGCCCGGCAGATTGGGGTTGAACAACGGGTTGAATTGACCGCACTGCGTCGCGGTGCCCGGCCCCGTGCAACGCGGATCGCTCGCAGTCACTGACTGCGCAATGAACCCGTTCTGCCTGGCCCGGTTGAAGTCGTCCAGGAACCCGTTGGAGCCGATGATCACTTGATTCACGTCCAGTGCTCGGAACAGGCCCACGCCGTGGTTCCCCGCATATCCCACCGTCAGCGATGTTCCCGCCCCCAGGTCCCGCTGTATGCTCAGGTTCCACTGCTCCACATAGGGTGGCCTCAAGTGCGGGTCGATGGCATAACCCACGTTGTTCGGTACTCCCAGAATCGCCGCATTATCCGAAAACTTGAACGGCGGCTTCAGGAAGGGTGGCGCCGGCACCGCTGCCGGGCTGCTCACCGTAAACGTCCCATCCAACCCATTCGGATCAGCCGTGTTAATCGTCGACAGCCCGGCATTCCCGACGAACGCGTTTTGCGCCGCCGTGAAGAACGAGTCATTCACGAAATTCATGCTGAACCCCGCGCGCACTGCTGTCTTGCCATTCCCGAACGGATCCCACGCCACCCCGATGTTCGGCGAGAATCCCTTCCAGTACGAGTTGTACAGCTTTCGTCCGCCCGGACCGCCTGCGAAATCCACGGTCGCATCCGTCAGCAGCGTCTCTGCCGCCGTCGACCCTTTGGGTATGACCGGCAGCAATGTCAATCCATCCCTCTCGTTCACCGGACTGAAGTATTCCCAGCGCAGCCCTAGATTGATCGTCAGTTTCCGCGTCGCTCGCCAGTTGTCCGCGATATACAGCGCGGTGTCGTTCTGCCGGAAATTGTTCTTCGCCGGCTGCAGCGGCACATAACCTGATGTCTGCGTCTTCACGTTGAACGTCTGCGATACGTTGTCCAGAATTCCAGACGCGGCCGCCAACATTCCGACCGCGTTGTTGTAGTCCGCTGTGCTGATCGTTGTTCCCGCCGGTGCCGCCGTGAAGTCGCTCCGTGCCGGCGTGTTCTCCGCCTGAGCGCTGAAGCCGATCAGAAGATCCGGGTAGATTCCGCCTGAATTCGCCTCATAAATGGTCACGCGTTCGAACTGGTACCCGAACTTCACCGTGTGGTTGCCGTGCACCCAGCTCGCGTTGTCCTGGAACACCCATGTGTGCGTGTCACGCCCTTGCGGCAGGAAGTTAGGATCTGGCCCCGTGAACGGAAAACCGGTATCCGGGAATCCGGTTCCATCGATGATTCCACTCGGGCTGAACTCTTGTGCCGTGTAGAAATATGCCGGCGCTATATTGAATCCGAATCGCAGTTCGTTTGTCAGCACCGCGCGGGGATTCCACCGCCAGGCCAGCGAAAGAAACTTTCTCTTGTCGTTGTTCGTCACCAGCGGCACCGTGTTGAACGTCGTGTCGATGTCTGGCCGGTCCACCAGTTGACGGTTCCACGCGAACGTGGCCGTCAGCGTGTTCTTCGCGTCCGCGTTGTAATCCACTCGCGTGCCCCAATTATCCAGGTCGTTATCCGCCCGCGCGTTGAATTGATACCCCAGCAGGTTCACACCGTCACCCAAACGGTTATTGTTCGAAGTCGTGGGCACCCGCTGAATCAACGCCAGCATCTGTGGATCCACCGAAAATCCCGCTGTGGGATTTTCCAGCGCTCCGTTCGGCAACGCCAGCAGGTTCTCTGTCACCGGCGCCCCTACCGGCGCTCCCGTATTGATGTCCACCGGCTGGAACGTGAATGGAAGCGTCGGCGTCGGACTCGCCAGCGCATTCTGAATTGCCGGGCTGATTGTCGTCGTGTTGTTCGGCGTCTGCGTCCTGAGCCTCAACAGTTCGTAATATCCATAAACGAACAGCTTGTCCTTCACAATCGGCCCGCCTATATTTCCCCCGCCCTGGTTCTGCAGCAGGTTCGGCAGTGGCGTGCCGCTGGCATTGTTGAACCAGTCGTTGGCCGCCCACCCGTTCGTCCGGTAATACCAGAATCCTTCGCCGTGCCACGCGTTCGTTCCCTTCGGCGTCACCAGGCTGACTCCCGACGACCCGCTCTTCTCCACATCTCCGTTCTGCTGCGTGATGGTGAATTCTTCGGTCTGGCTGATGAACGGCAAGTTCGGCGAGAAATCCAGCGCGTTTTCCCGGATGAAGTTGTCCTGGATATTGATTCCGTCGAGCGTTACCGTCGAAAACGTCGACCGCTGCCCGTTGATCGTTGTTACCGACGCTCCATTCGGGCCGCTGTTCGCTACTCCCGCCTGCAGGCTCAGCAGGTTCAGTGGATTCCGGTTCAAGATCGGCAGTTCGTCGATCTGCTTCTTTTCCGTCGTGCCTGTCACTTCGGCGTTGCTCGTGTTCAACGTCTCCGCGCCCGCTTCCACGGTCACGGATTCCGATCGCACTCCCACCTCCAGCTTGATCGGCGCAACCGTGTATTCCGTCGCCGCATTCAGCCGGATGTGTTGGACCACGCCCGCCCGGAATCCGTCTTTCGTCACGGAAATCTCATACTCGCCGTGATCGATCCTCGGGAATTGATAACCGCCGTTCGACGCGGTTGTGGCGCTGTACCTGTAGTTGGTCCCCGAATTCGTCAGCGTCACGTCTGCCCCCTCAATGGGCAGTCCCTGCGCATCCACCACCGTCCCCACGATCGCTCCCGTCGCCACTTGCGCCCGCGACGGTTCCGTACTCACTGCCAGTCCCGCAAATAAAACCAGAATCGCCCCGACCGCTTCGATGGTTTTTCCCAGCGTTTTCATTTCGCCTCCCGCCCCGTTACACACATCGGCCCGTCGCCAAAGGCTCGCGCCCGCCGACTTCCTGTCTGCCTCCAGCCTCGATGCTCTCGGAGAAACGGACAACCGCTGGCAATGCTGTTTGCATTTTTTTTACCAGCACCTGCGCACACCCGTGCGCTTCGCGGACCAACTAAGTCGTGCTGTTTGTGATGGGTATCGCCGCTTACACGAACTTTCCTGTCGCTTATTTCTGCTTTACTTCAGGTACTCGTAGTTTCTACGGCTTCCTGAAAGCAATTGCGCCCAGGGGCACGCTAGCTAGAAACAGAAAGGCGCTCCGGTTGAACCGGAGCGCCTTTTCGAACTTCGCTGCCACCTCAGTGGCAGGCTGAATTGTTAGAAGCTGAACTTCAGCGCCAACTGCATCGTTCGCGGGTTGCTCGAGAACTGCGATCTCGGATGGTTGAAGTCGGGGTTGTTCGGTATCAGAACGTTTCGCTCTGTTCCGGTGAACCCGATCGATCCGATGTCGCTCAAGTATCCGCCGATGTACTGCGCGTGATTGAATAGGTTGTATGCCTGCGCTTGGAATTCAACCTTGAACCGCTCTGTGAAGTTGATGCCCTTCGAGATGGTCAGGTCCCAGTTGTTGATGGCGTTGAGCGACAGGAGGCTCCTGCCGGCTGTGCTCTTGGCTCCCGCACCCGCCACGATGAACCGTGCCGACGGGTCGTCTGCAACATACGCTACCAGGTACGGCAACGAGTTGAAGTTCCCGGGCCCGGGGGCTCCGTTGGCGGCTTTAAAGTCGTTCTCTCCGCAATAGGCAAATGACGGTAGGGCGCTAGTGCAGAGTGGTGACGATCCTGTACCCGTGCCTCCCGCACCCGCTGGGTTGTAAACCGGCCGATCACCGGCAGAGTCGCCGTTCAGGTTGCTGTCCACTCCGCTCTGCGGCGTCGTCCATTGCCCGGATTGAACAATGTAAATCGGCGCGATCGTCCAATTGCCCACCACGTTCTTCAGCACCCAATTGCTGTGCTTAAACGCTTGCACTTCGTACAAGAGCGCAATCGAGAACCGATGACGGTGGTCCAGAATCGAGTTGGAGCGGTCCGCCGGCAGGTTCAACCAGTCTTGCGCACGACGGGGTGCCAGCACCGTGCTGAACACGTCTGCGGTTGCGTTGTCGATCGTCTTGCTGAACGTGTACGCGGCCACGAACTGTAGTCCGTTGCTCATCTTCTTTGTCACTTGCGTCGCCAACCCGTTGTAGGTCGAGGAAGCCCAGGGCTCGAAGGAAACCACGTTCGTGCCCGTGAAATTCCCTGCTTCCCACGCTGGTACGAACGAATCGCCATTGCCATACGCGCCAGCCTTGATGCCGGCAAGATTGAACGGCAACGAATCGAGCGCCGATTGATTCGGCATCGTCAGGTAAGTCGGCAAAAACACCGAACTGGTCACCTGCGGTTGCCGGTTCAGGCGGATTTGCGACGGCAAATGGATGCCGCGCGTCCCGACGTAACGGATCTCCACCGTATAGTCTTTGGCGAACTCATGTTGTACGCCCAAGGTCCAATCGATTGATTTCGGAGTCTTCTGATCGACAGGAACATAGGACGCCGTTGCTTGCGCTGCGCCCTCCTGGTCTGAGAACGGTGGCGCTACGCTTGGCAGCCCGCCGCCGGCAAGGAATCCGTTCTGGAACCGCGCATTTGCCGGATCCCACGACGTGCAGTCGTAGGTATCGCCGCAATCGAACGTGGTCGAAAACTGCGGTGGCGTCGACAAAATGCCCAGGTTGTCGTACAGAACGTCGTAAGCGATGCCGAATCCGCCGCGGATCGATGTCTTCCCTGTGCTTCCCGGCGAATACGCAAAACCGATGCGCGGTGCCCAGTTGTTGTGCGCCGGCGAAGGTTCTTTGAAGTCGACCAGTCCAGGCACGCTGGCGATGGAGTTCACTTTCTGCAATTTCTGGCTGTACGGGATCGTCGTGTACTCGTACCGCAATCCGAAGTTCAACGTTAGGTTCGGCCGTATGCGCCAATTGTCTTGAGCGAACCAGTACCACGCCGTCTGGTCTCCATAATAGGGAGAAGTGCCCGTCGACCGCTCGCCGAAGTTCGCCGGCTGATCGTCCGCCAGGTACTGATAGAAATTGTCGTAGTAATAGTCGCCGCGCTCGCGCTGAATGAACAATTGCGGCGAAATCACTTTCCGGGCTTCAAACCCGAACTTCATGCTGTGCTTTCCCTTCGTCCACGCCACCGCGTCCGACGCCTGGTAGGTGTTCTGGATCGTCCCTTGTGGCGCGTTCCCGTCTGGACCGATCTGAAGGAAATTCAAGTCGTTAAATGTCACATTGGGAAACGCATCGGGTCCCGGTCCGTTCTCCCCATAGCCCGGCCACACCTCATTTCCGGCGCTATAGACCGCGTAATACCGGTTGTATCCGACGCGAAATTCGTTCTGCACGTTCGGCGTGAACTGGTGGTATTCGTTGATCGTCACAAGGTAATACTTCGCTGGCAGCGTTGTGTAGAAAATGGGCAGTGACGCCGCCGTGTCTAACCCGGCGAAATCATTCCAGACGTACCGCGCCCGCAGCTGATCCTTCGACGAAATGTCCCAGTCACCGCTCGTCACCAGATTCTTCGTGTTTGAATACGATGGCGCCGGGTAAGACAAAGAACCCAGTTCCACCGGAACCTGCGTGTCCGTGTTGTAGCCCAGCATTGCGGCAGGGCAATTTTCGGGGTCTGCTGCGCCTGGCACCGGCACGTATTTGGTGAACTGCGACAGATTCACTGAACTGATTGGCAAATCGCCCGCCGATTCCGGAGTGTATGCGTTGATTGTCGCCAATCCCGCTGCCGTTGGGGCGCAAGACCCCACCGTCGTTCCAGTCGACCCGACCGGTTGATACTCGAAGTTCCCGAAGAAGAACAGCTTGTTCTTCAGAACGGGACCGCCGATGTTTCCGCCAAAACGGTTGTTGTCGTAACGTGGCAGAGGAACCGCGCCGCTAGAATCCTTAATCAGTGTGTCTTCCGCGTTGTAGTTGCGGTTCTGGTTGTAGATGTATGCCAAGCCGTGGTATGCATTCGTTCCGCTCTTCACCACCGTGTTGAACTGGCCGCCTGAAGAGTGGCCGAATTCCGCCGCAAAGTTGTTCTGCAACAGCGAAAATTCTGCGACTGCGTCGTTGGGAATCGCCACCAGGGGCCCCGTGACGCTCTTGTCGTTATTATCGACGCCTTCCACAGTGAAGTTGTTGTTCCGTGGGCGCTGTCCACCAACCGATGGCCCCGTTCCGGCTCCCACACCGCCGCTCGACGCAACTCCAGAGCTCAACAGAGAGAGATTCAGTACTCCCTGCCCGGATGTCGCGATCGGCAGTACTGCGGCCGCTTCATTTTCGAATGTCGTGCTCAACTGCGACGTTGTCGTGTCCAGGGTCGTCGCGCCACCGGTCACTTCGATTGACATCGACGAGGACGTCACTTCCAAGGTGATCGGTAAAGTGGAGGTCTTGTTCAGTTCGATCTTAAAGCCGTTTACCGTCGTCGTGGCAAAGTTCGCGGCTGTTGCCGAAACGTTGTAAGTTCCTACCGGAAGGTTGCTGAAACGATATTCGCCAACCCCGTTCGCTGCTCCTTCACGCACCACCCCTGTTTCGGTGTTCGTGACGGTGACCTTCGCGTTCGGAACTGCCCCGCCGCTCTTGTCATAAATTGTTCCCACAAGGTCGCCGCTGATGATTTGCGAGTTCGCTGGACGCGAAAGCAGCAGTCCTAGCCCCATCACTGCGACACAAACCCAAACGAACAACCTGCTAAAGCTTTGCTTCATACCCCCTCCTGGGCGCCTAGAATTTCGTCGCCAACATCTCAATCGGTTGCCCGGTGAATCGGCTGTTTCGTTCAACCTGTGCATTACGTCGACTGCTCGGAGATTCCACCGCTGGGTCAGTATTTGAGGAAAGCTACCCTAACCTGCGACTTCCCCGAGAAGACATCGGATCAGCAACCGTTGGCCACCCAAATTGCAATCTACGGCCCAAACCTCAGGAAACGCCTATTTTCGCCGCCCACTAAACATCTTCTTTATATTGAGTTACGAAAATTTTCAAAACTTGATAGGCGGCAACCAACCCGTCCCTCAAGCTTTCCTCCGTTAACCAGTAATTTCTATGGTTTTTAATAACTCCGCCGTTCTAACCTGGTTTTAGTACTTGCACCTGCACAGCTTCTTCAGTTGACTTCACCTTTGTCTCCGTCATCTTATTTTCCACGGAGGATTTCGAATGACTCGTCGCAACTCGCTTGTCGTTATCTTGTTCGCAGTTCTCGCTTTCATAGCGGCTTGCGCCCACCGGTCCGACGACGCCATCACCACCGATATCAAGGCCAGGATGTTCTCCGAGCCGTCGCTCAAATCGGCTTCCGTCAACATCTCCGCGAAGGATGGCATCGTCACTCTGACCGGAACGGTCGCCGACGACTCCGCGCGTCTCGCCGCACAGCGCATCGCCTCGCAAACCAAGGGAGTCAAGCAGGTCATCGATTCCACTACTGTCGCTGCGCCGGCGCCTGTCATGGCGGAGAACACTCCCCCTCCCGCTGCACCCGAGCCCGTTCCGCAGACCGCTCCAACAAAGCCGTCAACCGCCTCCAAAACCCCGATAAAATCCCCGTCTGCCGCTCCTCCCATCCCGGTTTCTGCTCCTCCCGCCCCTGCTTCCGCGGCCGAACCTGGCCCCGTATCAACAACATCCACGCCCCCCACCCCCACTCCTCCCCCTACTCCTCCTCCCCCTCCCCAACCCATCACCCTCACCATCCCCGACGGCACCATCATCACGGTGCGCACCGTCGATTCGATCGATTCCGCCACCAACACCACCGGACAGTACTTCAAGGCTTCCCTCGATAACGCAGTGGTTGTCGATGATCACGTTGTCCTGCCCAAGGGACTGAACGCCAAACTCAAACTCGTGGAAGCCAGCTCAGCGGGAAAATTCAAAGGCACCAGCGAACTCACCGTCTCTCTCGAAAGCATCGCGTATCAGGGCAAGACGTACGTCCTCTCGACGAGCGACGTTCAAGAGAAAGGCGGATCGCGCGGCAAGCGTTCTGCCGCGGTCATCGGCGGTGGCGCCGCGCTCGGCGCACTCATCGGGGGGCTCGCCGGCGGCGGCAAAGGCGCTGCTATTGGCGCGGGTGTTGGTGCAGGCGGCGGCACAGCGGTCCAAGCCCTCACCAAGGGCCAACAGGTGAAGATCCCATCGGAAACACGTCTGGACTTCACGTTGCACGCTCCAGTCGATGTCACTTATATTCCCGGCAAGAAACCGTCGCATCGTCCGCCGGCATCGACCGATCAAACGCAACCGGCCCCTGATCAGACTCAACCGCAATAGTCGCGATTCCCATAATTCGTTGTCGCTTTCCAGCCAGGTGGCCCTCTCTTCATGCGACTCCGCCCGTGTTCGTTCCTTGACACTCGGCCTCGACTCGCCACATTCTTTTACGCCATGCCCCCTATGACAAGCGCCTCTTCCCGGCGCGATTTCCTTCTCGGCTCAGTCGCGTCCGCGGCGGCCTGCACCATCCCCGCCTCTCCCCGGTCGCCCGAACTGCCGCCACGATTCTCTTCGCTGAAGCCGCTGGGCGACCGTGTCCACCCCATTACGCCCGATGAATTTCGCGCTCGTCTCACTCACGCGCAGGAGTTAATGTCGCAGTTAAATCTAAAATTCGACGGGCTCATTCTTGGCCCTGGCACTTCGCTCTACTACTTCACTGGCATCCGTTGGGGGCTCAGCGAGCGCTTGCTCGCCCTCATCCTGCCTCGTTCCGGCGAACCTGTTCTGATCTCGCCTGCGTTCGAAGAAGGCCGCGCGCGCGAGCAGCTCCGCTTCCCAATCGAAGTCCGCGTTTGGCAGGAAGACCAGAGCCCCACAAAACTGATCGCGTCGATCCTTGCGGACCGCAACATCCGCAAAGGCCGCATCGGCATTGAAGAAACGCTGCCTTTCACTTTTTATGATCACCTGCGAATCGCTGCCCCCGCTTTCAAGTATGTCTCCGCGGATCCCGTCACCATCGCGTGCCGCGCTCGCAAGTCCGCCCATGAACTCGAACTGATGCGCCTCGCCTGCGATGTCACTATCGACGTCTATCGCGCTGTTTTTGCTTTGATCCGGGAAGGCATGTCCGAGCAGGACATTGGCCGCTTGATCTCCGATGGCTTTGCGAAGCTGGATCTCCGCGGCGGCGCGCTTGTGCTACTCGGCGCCTCCGCCGCCCTGCCGCATGGCACGCGACAGCCTCAGAGACTGAAAGAAGGCGACGTCATTCTTATCGACGGCGGTTGCAGCGTCGAAGGCTACGAATCCGACGTGACCCGCACCGGAATTCTCGGCAAGCCCACAGATAAGATGCGGCGAGCATACGACGCCGTCCGCAAAGCACAGGATGCCGCCCTCGATACCGCGCGTGCTGGAAAACTTTCCGGCTCCGTCGATGACGCTGCGCGTGCCGTCATCACCAATGCCGGCTTCGGACCCGGCTACAAATTCTTTACCCACCGCCTCGGGCACGGCATTGGGCTCGATGGCCACGAACACCCTTATCTCGTTCGGAGCAGCGACACAATTTTGGAATCAGGGATGACGTTCTCGAACGAGCCCGGCATCTACATCCCCGGCGAATTCGGTATCCGCTGCGAGGACGTGATGGCCATCGCCGCCGATGGCCCCGCGCAACTCCTCACACCGGGTTTTCAGCACTCTCTCGAGAATCCGATCGGCTGATCACTGTCCGATTTGTTTCTTCCACCCACTCCACAATCCGCTGCTCGGCCCAGAATCGCTCCGGCCCCGCAAACCTGGAAATGAATCCGCAATGCCCGCCGTGATCGGGCGCCACAAGCTGCACCAGCGGATTTTCTTCCACGCGCGCCGCCAGAAACGACACATACGGGACAAATGGATCGTCCTGCGCGGTAATGAGCAGCATCGGCACGCGTACGTTCGCGATCACCCGTTTCGCTCCTGCCGATTCATAGTATTCTTCCGCATCTCGAAATCCGAATGCCGGCGCCGTGATGGCGTCGTCGAATTCACGCACAGTGCGCACGCGCCCGAATCCGTTCTTTGTGTAGCGCTCCGGAAACAGCTCGGCCTTCCTGCGGTAGCGCTCCAGCAATCCTTTCACAAAGTGCCGCTGGTACAGGTAGTTCTCACGCCGTTCCAATGCATCCGCGCAGCGCGATAAGTCCAGCGCCGGGCACACGGTCGCCACCCCCCTCAATTCCTGGGGCGCCCCCTTCCCCGCCTCCCCCGCCATTTTCGTCACCAGGTTCCCCCCCATCGAGTACCCGACGAAAAAGATTCGCTCAAATCCTTCGGCGATCAACTCGTTCAGGACCGCCCGATAGTCTCCGCTGAGTCCGCTGTTGTAAAGGGTCGGCGTCAACCGCTCCGTTCCCCCGCAATTTCTCTGGTTCAGGCGGATCGCGTGAAAACCGTGCTGCCACGCCTTGTCTGCAATGCCACGCACATAGTTGGAATCACACGATCCCTCCAAACCGTGGACCGTCACGATCACCGGCGAATCGCGGCGTTTTCCCCGTTGCCAATGGCACACACCACGCAGCTGTGTTTCGCTCTCCACGCGAAAGAGCCGTTCGTCCCCTCCCGGCAATGTGAATTTTCTTTGCACGAATGCGGCGGCAATGGTTTGCGCGTGCCCACTTTTTATCCACCCATTCGGCACGAAGGTTTTTGGAGTTTGTGCCATCCTCAGACTCTATGAGAACCGAATCGAGCACGCAACTTGCCACGCAGGCATTTTCCTATGATTTTTCGTATTGTTCGGCCAATTTGGATTCCATTTCTTGTTACTCGCTCGTTAAGCGACGCATAAATCGGACTTAAATCCACTAATTTCTGCGCCTTTATTTCACCTCGACCTGGCATTCCAATTGCCTGTCAACACCCCATCGGGGGGCCAAGCCCTTTCAGTGTGAAATTGGTCTTCAGGCCGCTCCTTTTCAGGTTCGCAACAAATTGTGATGAGTACGAGGTAGAAGGCGCGCAGCTCCGCCGTGGTGTTTGCGGATTTTTCTCGCCGTCGCGCAGTCGCTTACGCCTATCTACAGCGTCCCTCACAAGGTTCAAACTGTCGGGGTGGCGTGAGCGTCGAGTTCGCCCTGCCCGGCGCAAGGAGACAACGGAGGTTTATGAAACGAATCACCTACTTCATGGTTGTCGCCGCCTTCCTTTTAACTCTTGGAAGTCGCGACGTTTTCGCTCAAGCCACAGCGGCCGGTACCATCCAGGGCACGGTTCTGGATAAGTCGCAAGCCGCAGTAAGTGGGGCTCAGGTAGTCGTCAAGAGCAAGGCAACCGAATTCACGCGCACCACAACTACCAATGACGTCGGTTACTATCGATTCGAGCTGCTTCCCAGCGGAGCCTACACTCTTACCCTCACAAAAACGGGCTTCAACACGACGACCCAAACGGTTGAGCTCTTCGTGGGCCAGTTGATCACAGCCAATGTCGAACTCCAGGTTGGATCGGCTTCGGAAACAATCGAAGTGACCTCGGAAGCTCCCCTGATCGAGGTCGCCAAGACCAGCGTCAGCACGAACATCACGCCCAGTGAAGTCGAGCAACTCCCTCTGTTGGGCCGCGACGTCGCAAACCTCGCTTATCTGGCGCCGGGTGTCAAGGCCACCGACTCCTACGATCCCACGAAGAGCCGCTACGCCATTCTCTCCGTCAACGGCGGCAATGGGCGCAACGTCAACGTCACGGTGAACGGCATCGATAACAAAGACAATACGGTCGGCGGACCGGTCATGCAACTGCCTCTCGAAGCGGTCCAGGAATTTCAGATCAGCACGCAGCGCTTCTCTGCCGAAAACGGACGTTCCGAAGGCGCCGCAATCAACATGATCACCAAATCCGGCACCAACAGCTATCACGGTTCTCTCTTCAGCTATTTCCGTGACTCGGCTCTGAATACCGATCAACAGGATCCGGACGGTCACGGCGGTCACATGAATTCACACCCGGACTACAGCCGCCAGTTCTTTGGCGGTTCCATCGGCGGCCCCATTCTGAAGGACAAACTCTTTGGCTTCTTCGCCATCGAACGGGAACGCGAAAGCCAGGGCCTGGCAGAGGCCCCGAAATCGTACGACGAACTCGTCATTGCTCAGGACGCAGGTTTGGCTGCCGAACCCGCCCTGATCATTCCGCGTCCGTTTTATGAAACCCGTTACAACGGCCGCATGGACTGGAACATCAACAAGAACAACACCGTCTATGTCGCTTACAACTCGCAAGGCAACAACAGTAACAACGACCAGTCCGACGGTACCGGCGACCTCACCAACGGCAACTTCACCCGGAACCAACTTCAGCTGGCCAACTTAACTCTCAGTTCGATTCTGCCGGATAATCTTGTCAACCAATTCACGTTTGGTTACCAGTATTGGAACAACCTGATCGACAGCGGCATCAGCGCTCCTCTCGTTGTGTTCCCTTCGGCTTCTTTCGGAACCAACACTAACGTTCCTCAACAATCGTTCCAGCGTAAGTGGCAGTTCCGCGACGATATTTCCAAGACGATTGGCAGCCACACTCTCAAGGGCGGCGTTGATTTCATTTACACTCCTGTCCAGGGAGGTTTCTTCAAGTTCAGCTCCACGCTGGAAGTCGACTTTGCCGATGACCCAAGCGCGATTGTCGGTGACACCGAAACCTATCCCAATGGTTTTTCCACTCCGGGCGCGGTCACGGGCATGACCATCGCCAACGGCGATCCGTATTTCAAGGTTGCCACCAAGCAGTTAGGCTTGTATTTCCAGGACGACTGGAAAGTCAACCGGCGCCTTACTTTGAATCTCGGTATTCGTTGGGACAAGGACTTCAACATGCTTGGCTCGTCCGACATCCCCAACAGCCGCACGTACCAGGAACTTGTCGAGCTCAACGATCCGTTCTCCAACCCTTACGTACGGAAGGTCGCCAGCGATGACAACACCAACTTCAGCCCCCGTGTTGGCTTTGCCTATGATGTGACCGGCCAAGGGAAGCACGTCGTTCGGGGCGGCTTCGGCCTCTACTTCGGTAACGTCTTTCAGAACATCCCGTTGTTCATGGAACAGCAAGCCAACGACACCGTGTTTCAGACTCTATTCAGTCTCCAGAGCCCCACGGATGTCGTCCCTGGCACTGGCATCGCCCTTGGCGACTGGCGCTACGGCGTCGATCCGTTGCCGACGATCGATCCGCCATCCAGCCAACTGAATAGTGGCAGCACGGGTCGCCTGATCGATCCCGATTACCGCAACCCGGTGACCGAAGAGTTCAACATCGGTTACAGCTGGGCTCTGAACGCCAACTCGGTTGTTGAAGCCGAGTATACCCACGTCTTGAGCTTGCACGAGAACAGGACGATCAACTTTGACCAACGCGTGCCAGTCAATGGCGCCTGCTGCACGGCGCCGCTCGACCAGGCCTTCCTGGATGCGGGTTTGCCGCGACTGGCCACGGTTCGCGATGAGCAGTCCATCGGCCGCTCGCACTATGACGGCATCAACTTCAGCTACCGCCAGCGCATGACCCACCACTTCACCTTGAACGCCAATTACACGCTGGCTTGGGCCAACGGCTACGGTACGGGTGCCACTTCATTTCGCAACTATCCGAAAGTGGCGCTCCAGCCATTCGCTCCCTGGGAATGGGGACCGTCGCCGAACGATGAGCGCCACCACGTGACCGTCAGTGGCCTCGTCGACCTGCCCTGGGGGATTGAGGTCTCTCCCATCCTGCAATTTGGTTCGGCGCGTCCCTATGATGTGGTGAACTCTTCGAATACGCTGAACACGGGCGGCGGCACATTCGTCTACCCGGTCATTGTTCCGAAGAGTGATCCCACGAATTTCTTTGCCTTTGCCGGCAACAACGCGGGCGCACAGAACTGCTTCTACGGGCTGAATGGCTCCGGCGCAGACTGCACGATCGCGAAGTACGATCCGCTGCGTGGCGATCCGTTCTTCCAACTTGACCTTCGTGTAGCGAAGACCATCAAGTTCGGCGAGCGCGTCAACCTGCAGCTCGTCGCCCAGGTGTTCAACCTCACCAACCGTGCCAACTACGGCGCCAACTACGGCAACAGCATCGCCAGCTCGGATACCTTCGGCCATCCGGTTGGCTACATCAACCCGACCACCACCGTCATTCCTCGCTCACTTTGGAGCGAGTTTGGCTTCCGCCTGACCTTCTAATCGAAGTTCGGCAACAGCAACTCGGGCTGGCTCTCGCGAGCCAGCCCTTCTTCTTTTTCTGCCCGTCCCCTCGGCGTATTGTTAACACCTGCCCGGCTGATTCCGTCTACCACAGGAGATGCCGGTATTTCGATGGAACCACCGTGGCCGCATGGCATGAACTCGTGTCAGTACACACCGGAATTTTGGTCGTGAATCCTGCCCAAGACAAAACCGCCGATGCAGCCCTTGTCAGGGCCGCGCAACAAGGGGACCGCGCCGCCTTCGGCCAACTGTATTCCCGGTACGCCCGTATGGTGCACGGTCTCATCCTCGCTCGCGTCGCGCCCCATCACGCCGAAGATCTCGTCCAGGACGTCTTCCTTCAGGCGCTCCCCAAGCTCCACACCCTTCGCGATCCGGGCTACTTCCCTGGATGGCTCGCGGCCATCGCTCGCAACCGAGCCACGGACTTCCACCGTAGCACGAAGTCAGATATCTCCCTCGACAGCCGGAGTCCCTTTGAGAACTCAGTGGAAACCGCGCCTGTCGCTGCTCCACAATCCTCGCACTCGTCTGCTGAAGCTCACGCGGTTCTCGCTGCCATCCAGTCGCTCCCGGAAGCTTATCGCGAGCCTCTCGTTATGCGCTTAGTCGAGGGCATGACGGGACCGGAAATCGCCGAGCGCACCGGGCTCACACATGGTTCTGTGCGCGTCAATCTCTCCCGCGGGATGCAGCAACTTCGCGAGGTATTGAATCGGAAGGGCTCCCCCGCCCTTGGGGGTAAGCGATGAAAACCATGGATCCAAACACTATTCCTGAGCCGAACGATTACCTGTGGGATGGCACCGGCACCGTCGATCCCGAAGTTCAGCGGCTCGAATCGCTACTCTCCGAGTTTCGACAGGACGAACGGCCGCTGCGGATCTTGGAAATCATTCCTTCGAATTCCTCGAGTGCTTCGTCCTTTGCGGGCAGCTTGCGGAAAGGATGGACGGTCGTTCGCCTTGCCACGGCGGCGCTGGTGTTTCTGGCGCTGGGTGCGACAGCCTATTTCGCTCTCAGGCATTCCCGAGTCACTGAGCCACAAATCGCATGGGACTGCGTCAGCCTGGAGGGCAATCCGCAGATTGGCTCGCGAACTATTGTCGCAGGAGATGCGTCGCTGAAACTTAAAGTGGGCCAGACCATCACAACGAACTCGACTTCGCGGGCCTCCGTATTTCAAAACGACCTCGGCGAAATCCAGATCGAACCGAATACGCGTATGCGCCTCGTGCAATCGGTCGCCGGCCGCAAACGCATCAAGCTCGAACTCGGCACAATCCACGCGGCCATTTGGGCGCCGCCCACCGAGTTTGTTGTGGATACGCCTTCGGCGACTGCCGTCGATCTCGGCTGTGCCTACACACTTCAAGTCGATCCTGACGGTTCTGGGACGCTGCGCACGACGCTCGGCTGGGTCGGCTTCCACCTGAATGGCCGCGATGCGTTCATCCCCGCGGGCGCGATGTGTTACACGCGTCCCGGTATCGGCCCCGGCACTCCGTGTTTCGAAGATGCCTCGCCGCAACTTCGCGAGGCGCTGCATGCGTTCGACGACAGCGAGCCATCCTCGGAGGTGCGCGCGAAGCAATTGGCGATTGTCCTCGCGCAGGCTCGGGCGCGCGATGCGCTCACCCTGTGGCACCTGCTCTCGCGGACCAGCGGAGTGGAACGCGAACAAGTCTATGAGCGCCTCGTGGCATTCGTTCCGCCCCCACAGGGTGTGACGCGGCAAGGCATTCTCGCGCTCAACCACGAAATGCTCGACCGCTACTGGGACGAGTTGGGCTTAGGCAGAATCTCCGTTTGGAGGATGTGGCAACAATCGAGGGCACCGGCTTCGTAAAGTGCGTCGCGATGATTGAACACCAGTGAAAATGTCGGGCGCGCCTACATTTTCAAGCAAGCCTTTAGCTATCGAGCTTTAACTGGTTCGAACATACGTTCCGTTCGCTCTGCTTAGAGCGCTGATTTCCATAAAAGCATTTTGGAACCGGGGTGATTGATCGCGTTTCCGTTAACACATCTTTCAGGTGTTCGTCTTTCCCTTTGACGGTCCAACCTACTCGCGAGGAGCAAATCATGAGACTCAAGATTACCCGTACTGTCGCCTGCCTGGCCTTCATTCTACTCTGCGCCACAGCCGCGTTCGCCGGGCCGCCCCTTCTCTGCCACTCGTTCGACATCGGCGACGCAAAATCTCTCCCATGGATCAGCCAGAGGTGGAATCTCACGGGCACCGAGACGTACGACAACAAGAACCTTGCCACCGACACGCTTTCGATCCTCGATGCGAATTCCACGGTCATTGTTCATATGGAGACTCTCCGCCGCGCCGCATTGTACGCGCAGAAAGACCCCTCCGCCGCCAAACAACTCCTGCTTAAGCTGATCGCCCGTTCAGATGCTGCATCCAAACACACGTCTGGTAGCGCGCTGGCTCTGTTCGATGAAGGATACTTCGCTGCCACTCTGGACCAACTCCACTGGGTCGAAAAGGATTTCGCCAATCCCGCGAAAGGGCTCGATGCCTATGCCTTGGTGAAGAAGGCCATCGGCCTTTCCAACGGCAATGCGCAGATGCATTTCGGTGCAGCGCTGATGACCCTAGACGATCCTTCCGCCGACCAGGCGGGACACGCGAAGATGGCGTTGGTAGGCGCGCAGTCCGACCCGTTGCTGGCACGGAACCTCGCAACCCACTTCATGGGTCCGCAAACGGAAACGATGGCGCAGATGATCAATCGCAATTCCGCAACGAAAGCGGCTCGCGAATAGCCGGGAGCGCCGCATGGGGGTGCCCCCCATCTCCTCTCTCCAGCGGCGGATCTCACCCCCCAACTTGACCCGCTCCGCCGCCAACTCTAAAATAGATGTTTCACCGTGATGAGATTTTTCGATTTGTCGTATCCAACTCTCAGCCCAGCGTGTACCCGCTGGGCTGTGCTGTTTATGGGCTGTTCAATGCCACTACCGCCACTCGCGAGGTTCTCATGATTAATGGTCCCATCCCCGAAGGTCTGACTTTTGATGACGTTCTGCTCCAGCCGGGGCGCTCCGCCGTGCTCCCAACTGAAGTGAGCACCGCCACAAATTTCACCCGCAAGCTTGTCCTGAATATTCCTCTGGCCTCCTCCGCGATGGATACCGTCACGGAATCGAGGCTGGCCATCGCTATTGCGCGCCAGGGAGGTATTGGTATCGTTCACCGCAACCTGTCGATCGATCGGCAAGCGGAAGAAGTTGACCGGGTGAAACGCTCCGAATCCGGCATGATCGTCGACCCGGTCACCATCTCGCCCGATATCACGATCCGGCAAGCGCTTGAGATCATGACCAAGTACCGCATCAGCGGACTCCCCGTCACGCGCGGTACTCGCCTTACCGGAATTCTCACGAACCGCGACCTCCGGTTTGAGAAAAATCATTCTCAACTGGTCGGTCAGGTGATGACCAAGGACAATCTGGTCACCGTCGCGGTCGGCACTACACTCGAAGACGCCGAGAAGATCCTGCAGAAACACCGCATCGAGAAGTTGCTCGTTGTTGATCAGGACTTCAACCTGAAAGGTCTGATCACCGTCAAGGACATCCAGAAGAAACTCGAATATCCGCGCGCTGCAAAAGATGAACAAGGCCGTTTGCGCGTTGGCGCCGCGGTTGGAGCGACTGGTGATTTCCTCGAGCGCGCCGTGGAAATGTCGAAGGAAAAAGCGGACGTTCTGGCCATTGATACGGCGCACGGCCACACCGAGCGAGTTATTGAAGCGATTAAGGCGATTCGCCACCGACTGCCGGACATGCAGTTGATTGCGGGTAACGTCGCCACCTACGAAGGCGCGAAGGAACTGATCTCCCTCGGCATTGATGGCCTGAAAGTCGGCATCGGCCCCGGCTCGATCTGCACCACGCGCATCGTCACCGGCGCCGGCGTGCCGCAAATCACGGCGATCCTTGAATCCGCCCGAGCCGCAAAAGGCACCGACGTCCCGGTGATTGCCGACGGCGGCATCAAGTATTCGGGCGATATCACCAAGGCGATTGCCGCCGGTGCTGCCGCGGTGATGATCGGCAGCCTGTTTGCCGGCACCGAGGAATCACCGGGCGAAACAATTCTCTATCAGGGTCGCACCTTCAAGTCGTACCGTGGCATGGGTTCCACCGGCGCGATGGAGGCCGGTTCCGCGGACCGCTACGCTCAGGAAGGCGCCGAGCGTGGAAAATCCGTGCCTGAGGGCGTCGAAGGCCGCGTTGCGTACAAAGGCCCTCTGTCTGGACTGACAGATCAGCTCGTTGGTGGCCTCAAGTCCGGCATGGGGTATGTCGGCGCGCGCACATTGGCCGAACTGACGGAAAAGAGCCGCTTTGTGCGCATCACGGCCGCGGGTCTCCGCGAATCCCACGTTCACGACGTGGTGATCACTAAGGAAGCCCCGAACTATCGGGTCGAATAGGCCACGACGCCCTAACATGGTGGCGAAAGCACCCTGCTTGTAGCCTCCTGCACGGTCGATGGAGCGGGTCACCCTGGCCAGTTACAATTTACGAACGGCTCATCAACTTTTTGGAACGTGCACACCACTCTTACCGTCGAATCAACATCAAACCGCTAAACTGGAAGAAGTCTCCGGAGATCGCTCATGCGGAAAGCCCTCGTTGCCCTGATTCTATTGCTTTTTGCCGGCTTGGCCGGCGCTCAGAAAGTTCAAAAGGCCTCCGAGATCCTCAAGGCGGCACAGAATAAAGCGACCACCGAGAACAAATCCATCTTCCTGATCTTTGGCGCATCGTGGTGCGACGCGTGCCATGAATTCGACAGTTTCCTGGCGCTTCCCGAGGTCGCGCCGGTCATTGAAAGATACTTCGTAGTGGCGAAAGTTACGTTTGGCGAAGGCGTCTACGGCCATCGCGACTGGGACACGCCCGGATCGGATTTGCTGCTTGAGAAATACGGCGGCGTCTCCGCGACGGGACGGGTCGGGATTCCGTTCATCGCACTGCTCGACACCAAAGCGAAGCTGATTGCCAGTTCCGCGCCAAAGTCGAACGGCGGCCGAAGCGGCGGCGAGACGAGTGGTTTCCCCACGGAACCGGAAGAGGTCAAGCTATTCTTGTCCCTTCTCGAAAAAGCTGCCCCCGCGCTCACGGCGGACGATCTGCACACGATCGAGACGGGCCTCCACCACGCCGCCGCGGATTAGATTAGGATGCTCCTGGCCGCTCTCGTCTTCTCCTGCTGCGCCGTTCAGCATTCCTGCCTGTTTTGCTTTACAATATAAAGTGGAAAACCAAGATTGAATGGCCACCGAACCCTGGCGCAATCCCCGCCCCGCTCCTAATCTCGAGGAAGTCCGCAGCCGCGTGCCCGCCGGTTCCGTCGTTCCCCGTTGGGTCCGAGCGTGGTGGCCTGCCATCGCATGGTCCGCCTTGATCTTCTGTGCGTCGACGGATTCGTTTTCCTCCGACCATACCAGCCATTACTTGGTTCCGTTCCTCCACTGGCTCTTCCCTGTAATGACGGCCGACACGCTCCAGTACTGTCACCACATTTTCCGCAAGTGCGCCCACTTCGGCGAATACTTCATCTTTTTTCTGCTCCTTTATCGGGGCATTCACTACGGCCGCAAGGGTTTTTACTGGGGATGGGGGCTACTCGCGTGGGCCATTGCCGCCATCTACTCGCTTTCCGATGAATTCCACCAATCCTTCGTCGAGTCCCGCGGCGCCTCGATCTGGGACTCGCTGCTCGATTCCTCAGGCGCGCTCGTCGCCCTGCTCGTGGTCTACGTGATTTATCGCTACTTCCGGCGCAGCACAGCGACCTGACGGACTACCCCGTTCTCCTGTCTCCGTGGGCCGCCCCCGCCTCTTCCCGCCGTATAATCTCTCAGCATGACCGACCCACACCGAAACACGCCCGGAGATTCCGACGTCCGGCTGGACCGGCGGGATCCCTACCTGCGCCTGCAGTCGGTGACCATCTACGTCCGCGATCTGGAACGCAGCGCTGACTTTTATCTCAATCAACTGGGATTCCAACTCGACTTCGACGCGCGCACGCAGCTTGGCCGGCCGTGGATTGCCGTTTCGCCGCCAGATGGCACCGCGAATCTGGTGCTGATTGTTCCCGAGGCGGATTCCGAGCAATCCAAACTCATCGGGCGCTCACATCACGTCACCTTCATAACGGAAGATCTGATTGCCAAGTTCCGCGAGTGGACTCGGCGCGGCGTTCGCTTCCAACAGACCCCGCGGTTGAGGCGCTTGTTGCACGGCAGTTCCGTGCGCCCGCCGGGTGCTTCGGAAGCGCCCTCGCCGCAATCCGACCTGGGGCGCGTCTGGGGCGGAATGTTCGCTCGCTTTCGCGACCCGGATGGCAATTCCTTCTCGCTGGTCGCTTTTGATGAAGTCACCCATGCGATCGAGACGCAGCGGCGCACTCTGGCCGAAAAACTCGAGGCGGACCGCCGCACCGCCCAGGAACTTGAAATCGCCAAGCAGGTTCAGGCGGGACTCTTTCCTCAGAGTCTGCCTCCACTCCGGACGCTCGAATTTGCCGGACTGTGCCTGCCGGCCCGCCATGTGGGTGGCGACTACTATGACTTCCTCCAGCTTGGGCGCGAGCGGATGGGACTGGTGATCGGCGATATTTCCGGCAAAGGCATCGCTGCCGCGCTCCTGATGGCTAATCTGCAGGCAAACGTGCGCAGCCAGTCGGCGCTGTCGATCGACCAGCCCCATCGCTTCCTCGCCGCCGTCAATGAGCTGCTCTGCGCCAATACCGCGGACTCCGCGTTCGCCACGCTCTTCTTTGCCGAATACGACGACGTGTCCCGTCAGCTCCGATACGTCAATTGCGGCCACCTTCCGCCCCTCGTTCTGCGTTCCGATGGATCGATTGATCGACTCCAGCCGACAGCCACCATCCTTGGCGCCTTTCGTGAATGGGATTGCACGCTTGGCCACTCTCAGCTGGGGTCGGGCGACACGCTCGTTCTCTTCACCGATGGCGTTTCCGAGTCATTCAGCCCGGAGGGCGAGGAGTTCGGCGAAGAACGCCTGATCGACGCGGCCCGCAGGCACCGGCACCTGGCCTCGCGGGACCTGTGCTCGGCCATCGCCGATGAGTTGCGCAGTTTCAGCCCGCACGAGCAGCACGACGACGTGACCCTGATCGTCGCGAAAGGTGTGTAGAGCGTTCGTCTTCGAATTCCCAACTACGAACTTTCCTGTTGTTTTCCCAATGGAAGTATGGCACCCTCCTGTTGGTTTCCCAAATGACAAACCCTCCCAAAACCAAAGCCGATGTTCTCCAAGGCACCCTCGCCCTGATGGTCCTCAAGACTCTTGATGTTCTCGGCCCGCTTCACGGCTACGGCATCGCGCGCCGCATCGAGCAGATCAGCGGCGACGTCCTAGCCGTCAATCAGGGCACGCTCTACCCTGTGCTTCTGAAGCTCGAACAGGAAGGCTCCATCTCGTCCGAATGGGGGGCCTCCGAAAACAATCGACGAGCCCGCTTTTACGAGCTCACCCGCGCGGGTCGGAAGCAACTCCAGGCCGAGGCGCAGGATTGGGAACAAACCGCCGCTATCATCGCCCGCTTCTTCCAGCTGAAGAAGGAGGATTGCACATGAAATCGCTCCGCCGGTTCTTCTCGCGCCTGTTCAGCTTCACGCGGCGCCGCGCCCAGGAAGCGCGCCTCCGCGAAGAGATCGCCGGGCATATCGCTCTGCAAACCGAAGACAATCTCCGCGCCGGCATGCCTGCCGTGGAGGCCCGGCGCCAGGCTTTTCTCAAGTTTGGCGGCGTCGAATCCATAAAGGAAGATTTTCGCGCCGAGCGGGGTCTGGTCTTCGTCGACAACTTGATTCAAGACATACGGATCGCGGGCCGGATGCTGCTCAAGTCACCGGGCCTCAGCGCACTGATCGTAATGACTCTGGCGCTCGGAGTCGGAGTAACCACCGGCACGTTCAGCATGCTCGATGCACTGATCTTTCGGCCATATCCGGTTCCGCACCCAGGTAACGTTGTCACGCTTGTCAGCACGACCCGCAACAGCAGTCATGAGGACTTTTCTTACCGCGAATTCCTCGACCTTCGCGACAAGACCGGGAGCTATGATGGCGTGATCGCCAACTCCACAATGGATGCGGTGAGTTTCGCTGCCGAGCCGCATGCCAGTCCGCGAGTGAAGGGCGGAATGCTGGTCTCCGGCAACTATTTCCGCGTTCTTGGCGTCGAGCCGCGGATCGGACGCGGGTTTCGCGATGATGAGGATCAGGTGCCTGGACGGGATGCCGTCGTGGTGCTGGGGCCAGCTTTCTGGAAGCACGAATTCGCGGCGAATCCCTCGGTCATCGGCCGCACCGTGCGGTTAAACGGAACGGAATTCACCGTCATCGGCATTGCTCCTGAATCGTTCCCTGGGATGTTGATCTTCGGCATTCCCGACTTTTACATGCCGCTGGCGATGGCGGGTGTTTTCCCCACCGACCCCCAGAAGAGCTTCTTTGAAGACCGGGCTGACCGTGAACTTGCTGTACGCGCTAGAATTCGGCCCGGCGTCAGGCAGGAGCAGGCTCAGAGTGAACTCGACGTTCTCGCGCGCAACTTCGAGCGCGAGTTCCCCGACCTGAATCGAGGCCGCGGCGCTGCGATTCACACTCAGTTTGAGATGCGAACCCGCGACGACGATATGAACTGGAAGTTCGGTGTGATCTTCGTCGTCTTGGCCCTATCTGTCCTTCTAGTAGCGTGTACCAACGTGGCCGGCTTGCTGTTGAGCCGCGCACGCGCACGAACTCGCGAAATCGCGGTGCGTCTCGCCATTGGCGCGGGCCGGCTCCGCCTGATTCGCCTCCTGTTGACGGAAAGTCTGATTCTGGCGCTGCTTGGCGGTTTAGCGGGCGCTGCGATCGGCTACGGTATTGTTGCCTGGTTCCAGACGTTTCAGAACGTGGTTCTGATGACAGACTTGCCGGTGGCCATTCCTTTCCGGATGGACACCCGCGCGCTGTTCGTCAGCCTGGCGCTGTCGGTCATGAGCGCAATTCTCTGCGGCATGGTTCCGGCCCTGCAAAGTTCTCGCACCGACCTGGTGAACGGGCTGAAGGCAGCCGAAATCGATGTCCCCGGACGCAAGCGGCTTTGGGGCCGTAATGCGCTGGTTGTGGCGCAGGTGGCCACGTCTCTAATGCTGTTGACGGCAGCGTTCCTGATGATGCGAGGATTCGAGCACGGCATCCTCGACGGGATCGGATTCCCCAAGAACAATCTCTTGGTCACCACCTTCGATCCCCGGCTCTTGCAGTACAACACAACTCAGACCAAGCAGTTCTACAAGCTCCTTCTGGATCGCGTCCGCGAGACGCCAGGGATCGTCAACGCGACGCTTTCGCAAAATGTCCCACTGGGCGAAGACGACTACACAGCCTTGTCGTTCGTTCCGGATGGATTCGCAATGCCTCCTGATCACGTCAATTTCAAGTCGGCAATCGATGTGGTCGACGAACACTATTTCCCCACGATCGGCATCCCGATCCTGCGCGGGCGCGGATTCTCTAGAACCGACACCGCCGAGTCTCCGCGTGTCGCCATCGTCAACCAGCATTTCGCGAATCACTATTGGCCGCACGACGACGCGGTCGGCAAGCGCATCCGGCTGGACAATCGTTCCGGAGAACCCATCGAAATCGTTGGCGTCGCTCAGACCATCAAGTATCAGTTGACCACCGAGAGGCCCATGGACTTCCTTTACTTGCCCCTCGCGCAGCATCATGTTCCTCGCATGACCCTCTTGCTGCGTTCCACGGGAGATCCTCTGCAGATGGTCCCACCGGTGAAGGAGATCGTTCGCACTCTTGATTCGAATCTCCCGATGCTCCAAACCTGGTCGTATGAGGATTTCTATGTCAACAAAGCCATCAAGGGCCCGGGAATTGCCATCAAGCTGGTCGGCGCCATGGGCGCTATTGGATTGCTCCTCGCAGTGGCTGGGCTCTATGGCGTGGTGGCATACAACGTCAGCCGCCGCACGCGCGAGATCGGCGTTCGGATGGCCATCGGGGCCGGGCGAGCGGATGTACTTCGTCTGATCTTGGGGAAGGGTCTGGCTCTAGTCGGCATCGGTACGGCGATTGGACTGCTGATGGGCTTGGCGGTGGAACGCCTGATGAAATCCATGATCTTCGATATCGCCGGCGTCGACGTTCTTGTCTACGCCTTGGTCGTGCCGTTACTGCTTCTCGTAACGACGTTCGCGGCATACTTGCCCGCGCGCCGCGCCGCCCGTATCGCCCCAACGCAAGCCCTTCGCTACGAATAGGACCGATTGAGGCTGTTGGATCAAGGTTTCGATCTCGCGCACTTTTCCGTTGACGCCTGCCCGTCCCCGTCCTACAGTCCATATTGAACCGTTTTAAAACTAACGGTTTCGTAGGCACTGCCTCCAGGAGCCCGCCATGCAATCACATTCGTTGGATTATCGCCGTGCCGCTGTCTTGTTCTTTGCGATGCTTTTTGCCATTCTCCCTTTGTCCGCGCAAACCATTCGTGTTGATGCGACCCGCCCCACGAATTCCATTCGCCCCACCGAATCGCTCGGCGCTGGCATCGATCGTCTCGGTTACGGCGCCGCCGACAAGCTCTATGTTCCGGAAACCATCGAGAAGGTTCTCTCCGCAGGATGGCAGACTGTCTCCTACCGTCAGAACACAGAGCTTCACATGGAGGCGTGGCACTGGAATCCCAATGGGACATGGTCCGATCCCGCGGGAAAAGGCTACTTCGTCGGCAATGCCGCGCCCGGCTCTGACCCGATTCGGCATTCGTACGGTTACCCGCTCCCACATCGTGGCGTCACGCGCGATGATGGTACAGACACGGTCGGCTACTCGCGACTGACCGATGGCGATTCTTCCACCTACTGGAAGAGCAATCCGTACCTTGCGGAGCCCTTCACACACGAACCCGACGCTCTCCATCTGCAGTGGATCATCCTCGATCTGGCGAAGCCGCGCCCGCTGACCGCGATTCGCATTGACTGGGCGGAACCTTACGCTACCAATTTCATCGTGCAGTATTTCACCGGCGAGGACGCCATTCGCAAACCAACCGCTGGCGTATGGCAAGCGTTCCCGAACGGCGTGGTGATCGACGGGAAGGGCGGCAGTCCCGTTCTGCAGCTCGCCTCTCTCCCGGTCACAACGCAGTTCGTCCGCATTCTGATGAGCGCGTCATCGAACACCTGCGATACCCACGGGGCGGCGGACCGGCGCAATTGCCTCGGCTACGCCATCCATGAGATCTATCTCGGCTCATCGTCCGCCGACGGCAAGTTCCATGACCTGGTCCGCCATACCCCAGATCAAGACCAAACGATGACCTATTGTTCCTCTGTCGATCCCTGGCATGAACCCAAGGATCTGGATGAGCACGCGGGGGAGCAGGTGGGACTCGACCTCTTCTTCATGCCCAACGGCTACACGCGTGGCCTTCCCACCATGATTCCCATTGCCATGGTCTATAGCACGCCGGAGGACGCCGTTAACGAGCTCACCTATCTCGAAGCGCGCGGTTATCCCATTTCCTACGTCGAGATGGGAGAAGAACCAGACGGGCATTTCATGAATCCCGAGGACTACGCCACGCTCTACGTGCAGTTCGCCGCGGCTCTCCACAAGGTCGACCCCAAGCTGAAGCTCGGCGGACCCATCTTCACCGGCGTGAACAAAGACATCGAAACCTGGCCGAACGCCGAGGGAGAAACCTCGTGGACCGGCCGTTTCATCAGCTATCTGAAATCGCACAAGGCAATCGGCCAACTCGCCTTCTTCTCCTTCGAACACTATCCCTTTGAGCCCGGGAAAATCCAGTGGAGCAACCTCTACGACGAACCCAAGCTGGTCACCGGCATCATGAAGATCTGGCGGGACGATGGCGTGCCGGAAAACATCCCGCTGCTTATTACGGAATGTAATTTGTCGTGGGTCGATTCCGAAGCGTTCCCCGATATTTTCGGCGGATTGTGGCTTGCCGACTACATTGGCGCTTTCCTCAACGGCGGCGGAGCCGGTGTCTACACGTTCCACTACATGCCGGCACCGATCGGGCACGGCATCAATGGCTCGCGGGGCACCTTTGCGATGTTTTCCTCGGACCAGAACCTGAAAATACTTCAGCCCCTTTCCCAATATTTTGCCAGCCAACTCATCACACAGGAATGGGTGCAACCCGGCAGTGGAGACCACAAGCTCTTCAATGCTGCGAGCGATATCACCGACGGCTTGGGGAACACGCTGGTGACGGCTTACGCCGTGCGCCGGCCTGATGGCCAGTGGTCCCTCATGATCGTCAACAAGGATCAGGAAAACCCGCATACTGTGAAGGTCGCCTTCGATGATGCGGGGCAAGCTGCGCCTGGCACTTTTGTCGGCTCACTGAGCGTGAAGACGTTCGGCAAAGCGCAGTATCAGTGGCATCCAGCAACGCTTTCCGCCGATCCCGACGGGCCCATCTCCCTTTCCTCATTGAACGCCGACGCCAACACCCAGTTCGAACTGCCGGCCGCATCGATCACGGTTCTGCGGGGCAAGATCGATTTTGCGTCGCCCGCGAGGAAATCAAAATAGGGCATCAGCCGGACGAACCTCCGGCTACCGCTGCGATTCGACCGTCGTTCACGATCGGCACGCCGGAGTGAAGATCGAAGTCGATTTTCTCCGTAGGTCTCAAGCCAGTCAGCTTTGACCGCAAACGGACCAAAGCCGCGGCGGCGACCCACGGAGAAACGTGCATCATGAGTTTGGCGGCCTCTCCATAGAGGCTGGCGCGTACCGCCTTCTTCACGGCCCAGAACGCCGGTCCGCCGATGATGGCTTTCCGGCCCAAATCCTCCGCCAGATTCGCCGCGCGGCTCTTCGGCAAGCGCGCGGACACGAACCCGTAGCAGCCGGCTACGATCTTCGGGACATCATGGATGGTGTTCGACGCATGCAACCGGTAGAAAACCGTGCGCGGGCTCACTACGGTAATGGCCCGGCCGGAAAACGCCAGCTTCGCCTCCAGATGTTGATCCTCAAACGGGCAAACATTCGCGTCCCATCCGGCAACTTCGTCGAACGCATCTCGCTCGATCACCAGCGCGCTCGCACTGCTCCGGTAGCTCCGGTCCTTCTGAGCGAGGTAGTCGTAATTGACCAGCTCGATTTCGCGGGGTGGATCGGGATCGGCGTCCACGGGCAATACACCTTGAAACCAGGTCAGCGTGGCGAGAATCACTACCGGGCGATACTTCTGGATAATGTGGTCATAGGCGGCGAGGGCCCATCGCTTCAACGCATCATCGCCATCGAGGAAGGCGAGATAGTCGCCGCTGGATACGGCCGCTCCCCCGTTGCGCGCAGCCGACGGTCCGACGTTGTGGCGAAACTTAACTACCTTGGCGCGGTCGGAATACTGTTCGACGATGGCGTCGGAGCCATCGCTCGATGCGTCGTCCACCACGATGACTTCGCGATCTGAATAGTCCTGTGCGAGTGCGGACTCTACCGCGTCGGTGATGAACTCACGCTGGTTGTGGCTCGTGACAACAATGCTGAATCGCGTAGGTGCCATGGTCACCTCAAACGAGCTGGGCCATGAGGTAGGCGCGGTCTTCCCGTCTGGCAAAGGACTCTAAAGAATTCCTGACAGATTCACACTTCGTTGGTCGCGTGGAGGCGGCCCACGCAGTACGCAAGGGCGGTTTGCACGATCGACGGAAGACGCAGCATATCCGACCAGCGTCACGCACATGTCGCGCCAGCGTAAACATCTTGTGATTCCCTCACAGCGGATCGTTGGTTCCCGCTTCTGCGCGCCTTAACGAGGTTTTTACACGAAAACTTTGCATCCCCAGCGCCTCGGGCTAAGTCCTTTTGCCGGCTCGCCTTTTACTGCTGACCCTCGTACCATGAGTGGCATGGCTGGTGCCGCGAGAACCGCCGCTCTTCCCCCGGGCCCTCCCGGGCGGTTCCTGCTCGGGTCGGCGACGGATCTGGCGCACGACTGGCCGGGCTTCTCCGCACGCTGCTCCCGCCAGTACGGCGACGTGGTCTTTTACCGGTTCCTGCACGTGCCGATCTGCCAGCTCACGCATCCCGACGACATTGAAACGGTCCTGGTGCGCAACGCCTCGAGCTTCCACAAGTCGCGCGATTACGCCGCGCTGGAGTTCATTCTCGGGCGAGGGCTACTGACGAACGAAGGGCATTCCTGGCAGACACAGCGGCAGTTGATTCAGCCGGCATTCCGCCACGAGAGCATCTCGGCGTACGCCGAGATCATGGCCGCGTCGGCGGCAACGCACCTTGCGCGGTGGCGCGACCGCCAGACGTGCAACCTGCACGAGGAGATGGCGGACCTGACGCTCGACGTCGTGACACGGTGCCTGTTCGGATCGAGATTGGCGCAGGACACGCGAGCGATTGGCACGGAGGTCGCGGCGGTGATGGAACGATTTTTCTCGCAGGCCGCGCTTGCCTTCCTGCTGCCGGATGGTTTCCCGATTCCCAAATCGCCGCGGCTGTTGCGCTCGCGGCGCCACCTGAACGAAGTTATTTTCTCGATGATTCGCGAACGGCGCCGGTCGCCCGCGCCCGCCACGGACCTGCTGCAAACGTTGATTACCGCAGCCGATGACGACGGCGCGCGGATGAACGACCTGCAATTGCGCGATGAGATTATGACCCTGTTTCTCGCTGGGCACGAGACCACGGCGAATGCGTTGACGTGGACGTGGTACCTGCTGGCACAGAACCCTGCGGTCGAACGCACCCTCCACGAAGAACTCGACCGCGTGCTGGGGGGCCGGGCTCCGGCGTTCGCGGATCTCTCCCGTCTCCCGTATACGGAGATGGTCATCAAGGAGTCGATGCGCCTGTTTCCGCCGGCGTGGGGAATCGGGCGGCGGGCGCTTCGAGAAATCGACCTTCGCGGCTACCGGATTCCGAAGGGCACGAATGTTTTCCTGCTGCAGTGGCTGACACAGCGCGACGCGCGATTCTTCCCCGAACCGCTGCGATTCGATCCTGAGCGTTGGAGGAGCGATCCCATTCGCAGCGGCGTGCTTCCACGATTTTCTTACTTCCCGTTTGGAGGCGGGCCGCGCGTATGTATCGGAGCAGGGTTTGCGATGATGGAAGCGACGCTGCTGCTGGCGACGATTGCGCAGCGCTACCATTTCACGCTGCTGCCGGAACCGCCAGTTGTTCCCTTCTTCTCGATCACGCTGAGGCCGAAGCACGGCCTGCCCGTACGAGTCGAAGCCCGTCAGAAGGTGCGGGCGATGACCACATCGGCATAAGTTCGCTCGTTTCTCTCTGTCTTTGCTAGAATCTCCCGCATGCCGCTCGTTCCGGGTACGCAACTGGGGCCCTACGAAATTGTCTCTTCCCTCGGTTCGGGCGGAATGGGCGAGGTGTACCGCGCGCACGATGCGCGACTGGGGCGCGACGTGGCGCTCAAGATTCTCCCTCCGGACTTCGCCACCAACGAGGATCGCCGCGCCCGTTTTGAACGCGAAGGCCGCGCCGCCGGCCAAATCAATCATCCCAACATTCTCGCGATCCTGGATGTCGGCGAGCACAACGGCGTGCCATTCATTGTGACGGAATTGCTTGAAGGGGAGACATTGCGCGAGCGCCTTCGTTCCGGGCCGCTGCCGCAGCGAAAGGCGATCGATGTCGCATCGCAAATCGCGCGCGGCCTCGGAGCCGCACACGAGAAGGGGATCGTCCATCGGGATATCAAGCCGGAAAACATCTTCATCCTGCGGGACGGCCACTTGAAGATTCTTGATTTCGGCCTCGCGCGAGTTTCCGCCGCCGATGCCGCGCCAGCGCCGGACGCCACGCTGACGATGCAGACAGCGTCGGGAGTCGTGCTGGGCACCGCGGCCTACATGTCTCCCGAGCAGGCCCGTGGCCAGGTTCCCGCGGATGCGCGCTCTGACATCTTCAGCCTCGGCTCGGTGGTGTACGAGATGTTGTCGGGCCACCGGCCGTTCGCCGGCAGCACCTATGCCGATCTTGTCTCCAATATTCTCCGGCAGGATCCTGAGCCCATTCCGCCGGAAGCCAAGGTCATTCCCGCGCTTGACCGGATCGTCCGGCGGTGCCTGGAGAAATCGCCTGCCGAGCGTTTCCAATCGGCCCGCGATCTGGCGTTCCAGCTGGACTCTCTGATCTCCGGCGTGGAATCGGGGAGCGGGGTAGCGCTGCCACTGGCCGACCCCTCGGAAGCACCGGGGAAACGGCGAGGACTGTTGTGGCTCGCGGCGGCAGTGCTGGTTGCCGCAGCTGCGGGGTTGGGATGGTGGTACCGGGGCCGGCAGTTGGGACGCGCATGGCATCCCCTGGTGCAGTTCGAGCGGCTGACGGACTTTCTGGGTATGGAAGAGAGCCCAGCCCTCTCGCCAGATGGCAAATCGGTGGCGTTCGTTTCCGATACGACAGGCTCGCGACAGATCTGGATCCGGCTTCTGGCCGGTGGCGCGCCTCTGCAGCTCACGCGCGATGCGGGGGATCATCTTTCGCCGAGGTGGGCGGCCGATTCCGCTTCCCTTTTCTACTACACGCCTCCCGCCGGGGGTTCTCATGAAGCGACGGTGTGGGAAGTTTCGGCTCTCGGAGGGACGCCGCGGCGGCTGGGAGCGAGCCTGAGCGAAGTGGACCCGAGCCACGACGGGAAATGGCTCGCTTTCTTCCGGCTCCACGACAATCAGATTGAGCTGGTGCGAGCGGACCGCGACGCCGGACACGCAGCAGTGCTGGCACAGTTTCCGGCGAAGACGGCATGCCGCCAGCCACGATGGGCGCCAGACGATTCGGCGGTGGCGTTTGTGGTGACCTACGATCGATGGTCGGACGATCTGTATTCGGTGCCCGCCTCCGGGGGCCAGACAACGCGCGTCACGAAAGACAATTCTTTGTTCTCGGGCTACTCGTGGATTCCGGGCGGTTCGGGCTTTGTGGTGAGCACGGCGCGGGGCTCGACGCTGCTCTATCTCCCGGCGTTGCATCTTTGGCAGATCCCGCGGGAGAGCGGCGAAGCGACCCAGCTGACGTTTGGAGATGAAAGCGACGGCACACCGGACGTGGATGCGCAACACCGGGTGGTCGCCACGCGCAGCCACATCAGTTTTGACATCTGGAAATTTCCCGTCGACCTCTCGCCGGCAGAGAACGTGCGGCGGGCGGAACGAGTGCTGCGGCAGACAGCGCAAGTGCAGACGCCGAGCCTGAGTCCCGACGGACAGCAACTGGTATATCTGTCGGACACAGGCGGCCACGGCAATCTGTGGGTGCTGAATCTCACGACTGGACAAAATCGCCAAATCACCTTCGAGAAGGACCCCAACCTGATCATGGGCATACCGCTGTGGTCGCCCGATGGGCAAGAGATCGCGTATGCCCGGCTGACGTTTGGTCGAGGCACAAGGTCGGTAGCGTACTGGCTGGTGCGCCCAGACGGGAGCGACAACCACGAGTTCGCGCCGAGTGCGTCGTGGCTTACGTGGTCGCCGGACGGCAAGTGGGCTTACTACGTGGGGCTGCAGGGAGGGCCGGATAGTACCGCGGGCCGGCTGATGAAGGTGGAGCGGGCAACGCACAACACGGTTGAGGTGCGGCATGAGGTTATGAACGGCCCGGCAATCAGTGGAGATGGGACGCTGTACTATGTGGGGCTGCTCGAGCCGGTCAATGGATTGTGGGACTACGAGATCCGGGTAGCGAAACCGGAGACGGGACATTCGCGTGTGCTCGCGCAGATCGCAGGTCATCGAGTGCCTTCGTGGCAAGGACTGCACCCGGTGCTCTCGCCCGACGGCAAATGGCTGGCGCTCACATTGAATGACAAGTTCGGGACGAACTTGTGGCTGTTGTCGACCGCCAGCGGGGAGATGCATGCGATTACGGATTTTGGGGAGCGGAGGACATTCATCGCACGGCGCATCGCCTGGTCACCGGACAGCAGACACATTTTTGCGGCTGTGGGGGAAGGCGATTCGGACATTGTGATGTTCGACGGGCTGTTGAGGTAGGGAGCGGGAGGGGCGAGGGTACCCCCCACCCCAGGGGGGTAGCGCATGTGCGGGAATCGTTGGAGTTAGGTGCGATTTCGCTGGTATGTGCGGGAATGATTGGACTTAGCAGCGATCTGCGGAATCGACAAAGAAAACATGGAAGTTAGCTCGCTTGACGCTCCGGATCGGTTGGGGCGGCGGGGTCTGCTGCTGGGGCAGGCGATGGGCTTGAGGCCTGAGAGTGAGAGCGAGCGGGGCGTTTAGGCCCGGGACCGTAGGCCGTGCGCAGGAGTTCGCAAGTGAGATCGGTCATTTTGTGAAGTTCATTTTTGGAGAGACAGGCCTGGGAGTCGAAGCCGGGCTTGGAAAGCAGGATGAGCTGGCCGAGATAGCCGAGGGTGGCGGCGCGCCGATTGGAAATGCGGTTGGCGGACACGGCCCTGAAGACGCGCTCGAGAGCGCGGTGAACGTCGAGACTACCGTCTTTTTGGGAGAAGAATTGAGAAAGTTCAGACGAAAGATCCTCGTCGAGGGGCGGGCGGGATTTATAGATTTCGGCATGGGAGCGGCAATAGTTGCCGACAGCGGCGGGCATGGAGCAGATGCGTCCGTCGGAGAATTCGAAATGGCAGAGGTTGGGGAAGGGGGAGTCCTGGCGCCTAGTGGTCATGCTGGGATTATATACTGCAGAGTAATGATAATGCAGTGATATTTGTCACGAGGGGTGGAGAGACAAAACGGATCGGATGAGATCCTTCGTCGCCATGGACGCTCCGGAGGATGACAAATTTTGTTTGCAGGGCAAGCACACGGAGGGAGGCGCAGAACGGGAGTGCGACCGGCCCGGGGGCCGCGACTAGCGGGCTCGCCAGGGCGCCATGCGGTCAAGGAAGCGATCGCGCAGGACCCAGGTATGGAAAAGCGCGGCGCCGAAGTGGGCGGCAAACGCGAAGAACAGCAGATAGGCAAGAACGGTGTGGGTCTTTCGAAGAAACGCGTACAACATGACGTTGTGCGGAAGGATGGGGAAAAGGTGGAAGGAGCCGAACATGACGATGGGGTAGCGCGCCGCCGACAGCATGGCCCAACCGACGAGGGGCAAGAGAAAGAGGAGCGTATAGAGGAGGGCTTCCGAGGCGGCGGCGACAAAACGTTCCCGGGCGGGAAAATCGGGCGGCCATGGCGGCAAGCTGCTGAGGCGTCGGTTGATGAAGCGGATGACGACCAGGAGAAGGATAAGGATGCCCAAGGGGCGATGAATAGAAACAAGGCGAGAGTAGTCGCCGAGGGAGGCGACCATAGAGACGCCAATGCCGAGCATGGCAAGAACGAGGGCGGCCATAAGCCAGTGGATAATGCGCATGGAAGCGGGGAATTGCTTTGGCGGGGTAGTCATCGGGAACTCCCTTGTGCAACGTCGGCTGGAGTGATGGCGCTGGGATCTTTCTTCTCGCCGGCGCGACGGGTAAAGGACTGCGAGTAAACGGCGGAGCGGGCGCTGAGAAGAGGGTCATCGGAAGGAGCGATGCCGGAAGGGAGAACCAAGGGATCAAAGTTGACGTCGCGTGTGGGGCTGGATTCCTCACTTTCGACGGTGTCGAGGGTGAGAGTCCCAACGTCCAGCTGTTCGCGGTTTTCAGGCCAAGGAGAAGAGGCGTCGCTGGTGGGATCGCCGGGCTGGCCGATGACGAGGATCAGGCGCCATTGCAGGGGATGTTGATGGATAGCAGCGATCACTCCATCGAAGAGATAGTTCTTGTTGGTATGCGGCGCGGTTGAATCGGCGGCAGCAAAGGGCTGAAGGGGCTGCAGGTGCCAGCGAACGGGAGTGGCGGAGCCGTTGGCGTCGATGAAGCGGAAGGCATTGAGGCCATAGTACGCACTGGTGTCGAAGCCCGCGGGAACGGGATGGCTCTTGATCATGCCAATGGCGCGGACGGTTTCGGGGTGGGCAGCGAGGAACGCCTTGATTTTTTCGGGATCGGGCTTGTGGGTGTTGGGATCGGGAATTCCGGCGACCATGTTGTCGTAAAAGCTCTGCGGATCCTTGAACGGGAAAACCGGAAGATTAATCATCGCGGTGCGCCACTGTTCGCCGTCGGGCTGTGTGAACTGGAGGGCGAGAGCCAGGACGGCGTCGGGCGAATCCGTGACATACGGATTGCCGCCGCCCAACGAGAAGCGCCCGATGACAGGGACGCGACCGGATTGGAAGATTTCCGCTTTCGAAAGGCGAACGCCCCGACCGTTGCTTTCAAAAACTCCGGTGACGCAGACGCCCTTGGCATGATTGCGGCGGAAGCCGGAGTGAATGCCATTGGCCTGTTCGAAACCGTCGGTGAGGCGAGAAGGGGTGAGTTTGTGCGGGCTGAACCATCCGCCCAAGCAAAGGAAAGTGCCGACAACCGCGGCGACGACGATGGCGACAGCGCCCAGCCTGAGAAAAGTGCCGGCGGAGTCGGGTTTGGGCACAGTGCTAACGACATTTGACAACGATGTTCTCCCTTTTGAGCACTCAACAAGTTCGCAATTTGGATGCGATGGAGAGCGGAACGGATAAAGTAATTTCGAGTGGGAAATGGAAAGAGAACGCCAGAACGAAGGCCGTGCTTACAGGCATGGGCCAGGCGAGGGATTTTAGCGGGCGGTCCAACCGCCGTCGATGAGAAGTGTTTCGCCGGTAATGAGTGAAGCGGCGGGAGAGGCGAGAAAGAGGACGGCGGAAGCGACCTCCATGGGCTGGCCGATGCGGTGGAGAGCGGCGATACGGTCGACGGTGTCGGTGAGGTGGCGGGGATCGGAGAGAAAGTCCTCGGTGCCGGGTGTCAGGATGAAGGTGGGCGCAACGGCGTTGACGCGGATGTGATACTTGCCCCACTCGATGGCGAGACATTTGGTGAGATGGGCGATGGCGGCTTTGGTCATGCAGTAAACGGATTCGGTGGGGAGAGCCACAAAGCCGGCCTGGGAACTCATATTGATGATGACGCCGCTCTTCTGGCGAATCATGACGCGGCCGGCGGCCTGGCTGGCAAAGAAAGTGCCTTTGAGATTGACAGCGAGAGTGGAATCGAAATCAGCTTCGCGGACGTTTTCGGCGGGATTTTCGGGAGCGATGCCGGCGTTGTTGACAAGAATGTCGAGCCGAGCGAATTCTTTCACGGTGTCATCGACGGCGCGGAAGACTTGATCTTTTTGGGTGACATCCATCTGGAGGGGAAGGGCGCGGCGGCCGAGGGAACGGATTTCGGAGGCGAGGCCGGAGTCGGAATGGACATCGCGGAGACCGAGGGCGATGTCGGCACCGGCATTGGCGAGAGCGAGAGAGATGGCGCGGCCGAGTCCGCGGGCGGCGCCGGTGACGAGGGCAACCTGGCCGGCCACGTCGAAGTTGGGAAAGTCATTCATGTGGGCGCACCCCTGCGAGAATCGTATAGAGTGTAAGGAGCAAAGTGCAAGGCATTGTATCGATTCCGCGTGACAGGACATCTAGTTCTCTATGGAATACAGACAACTTGGGTATTCAGGATTGAAAGTTCCGGTGCTTTCATTCGGGACGGGAACGTTTGGCGGCAGCAACGAATTCTTTAAGGCATGGGGCGAGACCGGAGCAGCGGAGGCGACGCGGCTGGTGGATATCTGTCTGGACGCGGGCGTGAACCTGTTCGACACGGCGGACATTTATTCGTACGGGATGTCGGAAGAGATTTTGGGGAAAGCCATCGCGGGGAAACGGAACCGCGTGCTGATTTCAACGAAAGCAACATTCCGGTTCGGGGACGGGCCGAACGATGTGGGTTCGTCGCGGCAGCACTTGATCGAATCGTGCGAGAAAAGCCTGCGGCGGCTGGGCGTGGAGACAATCGATATTTATCACATGCACGGGTTCGACGCGACGACGCCGGTGGAAGAGACGCTGAAGACGCTGGACACGCTGGTGGAGAGCGGGAAGGTGCGGTACATCGCGTGCTCGAATTTTTCGGGCTGGCACCTGATGAAGTCGCTGTCGGTGAGTGAACGGTACGGCTGGGCGCGGTATGTGGGGCACCAGGTGTATTACTCGCTGATCGGGCGCGAGTACGAGTGGGAATTGATGCCGCTGGGGCTGGATCAGAAAGTGTCGGCGCTGGTGTGGAGCCCGCTGGGCTGGGGCCGGCTGACAGGAAAGCTGCGGCGAGGAGCACCGCTGCCGGAGGTGAGCCGGCTGCACAAGACCGGGGACATGGGGCCGCAAGTGAGCAACGAATATTTGTACAAAGTGGTGGATGCGCTGGACGAAATTGCGAAGGAGACCGGGAAGACCGTACCGCAAATCGCGCTGAACTGGCTGCTACAGCGGCCGACGGTGGCGAACGTGATCATGGGAGCGCGCGACGAAAAGCAGTTGCGACAGAACCTGGGGGCAGTGGGCTGGAACCTGACGGGAGAGCAAGTGGCGAAGCTGGACGAGGCGAGCCGGGTGGCACCGACTTACCCGTACTGGCACCAGTGGACGTTTCAGGAGAGGAACCCGTTACCGGTGAAGCAGACGCTGTGAGAAGACGCGGTGGGTCGGGAGAGGCAAGACACGGTGGTTGAGATCCTTCGTCGCACAAAGCGGTCCTCAGAATGACAACCAAAGCAGAAGACCGCGGGTGTGAAGACCCGCCGCTACGCGGCCTTTAACCGCCAGATCCGCAGAGTCTCTCATTGCCAGAGCATCAACCGCCCGAGCGGGCAGCCCGGTGAGGCGGAGGGTGCAGAGGGAGGCGGATCGCTAGAATTTCTGGATGTCTTCGACCAACTGACCGAGGAGGTCACTGGAGACGCGCTCGAGGGCTTCGGTTTCCGCTTTGATTTTCTTCGGATTTTTCTCCGCCTTATTCATTTCCTTTTTGGACGGTCCGGGCCAGCGCTGAGAGACCGGCACACCTTCTTCCGTGTAGGCAGTGGCGTAAAGAACCTGTCCGGGAGCGGCGTGCGGTTCGTCGGCATCGTCCTGAGTGAGGATGGTGGTGCCGACGTTGCGGTCGACGGAGTAGTGCCAGGTGGAGCCGTAGTTGGTGGAAAAGGTGCCGACACCGGCCGCGGAGCCAGGCTTGGTGGGGTTGGCCGCGAGATCAGCAATGTCTTTACTGTTGGCGCCGCCACCGGGAGTGTAGAAGACGATGAGGTAGTTGCGCGCGGCCTTCATGGGAGTTTCGGAAAAGCAGACGGTGGGCATGTTCTTCTCGTTTTTCTCAATCCACTTCGCGGCCCAGGCGGGCACACCGAGGACGAGCTTTTCACCTTTGAGGCCGCCGAGAGAGATGTTCTTGGTGCACTCGGGACGCTGGCGATCCTGGAAGCCGTCCGCGTCGGACGGATCGACGGAGGAGCGGTGCTCGGCATTGAGGTCCGGGGAGACCTCGCGAGGCTGAGCGAAGTCTCCGAGTTTGACCGAGCGATCACGTTCGGGATCGTCGAAGGAAGTGCGGGCGGCGGCGATGGTGTTGTGCGATTCAGGCTCGGCCGCGGGCGCACCGGCGGCGGGTGAGTCTGCGGTTGCGGGCTGCGAAGCCGGCGGAATGGACGTGGCGCCGGGAACGAGTCCGGCGTTGACCTGCTCGGCCGAAGCGAAACCGGTGTTTGTTGTAGGAGAGCCGTTCACGCCGGCTTTGGGAGCGTTGGCGTCGTAGAAACCGCTGGAGGTGGCGGGACGCGACGGATCGGCGGGAGGAAGAGCCTCGGCAGGACGGGGTGGAGGCGCGGCGGCATCGGCGGGCGTCGTGGGGACAGGATCGACGGCCCGTGATGCGGCAGGGATGGAGGCTGGCGGGGCGCCTGCTTTGGGCTCGGCCACGGGCGGAGACGCAGCCGAAGCAGTTGCAGGCGCTGACGAAAGAACAATCTCAGCAGGGGCGGGATCCGAAGCAGCCGGCTGCGCAGTTGGAGCCGGGGAAGGCGCAGCGTTCGACGGAGCGGCGGCCCCAGTACTGGAAGAAGCGGAGGCGGGGACCGGAGGAGCGGGTTGCGGCGCTGGCTGCGGCTTGGCGACTGCTTCAGTGGAAGCCGGAGGGGTGGATGGCGCGGGTGAGGATGTCGCACCAGCGGAAGAGGAAGAAGGGATTGCGGCCGAAGCGGGCTTAGCGGAAGGGGGAGGAGCGGAGGCAGCTTCGGAAGCCGGCGAGGCCACTGTGGTGGAATCGGCGGGAGTGGAGGTGCCAGCGGCGTTCTGCTCGGCAGTGGCTTGTGCTTCCTTCTCTTTGCGTTCGGCGATGCGTTTTTCAGCGGCTTTGGCGGCTTCGACAACACTGTCGGCAGGCGCATCGGAAACGACGGTACCAAGCAGGGGCTTGGGCGGCTCCGTGGACGCCTTGGCGTCTGAAGCGGTGGAGGGAGCGCCGAGCTTCGCCTTCTGGCAAACCATATCGTTGACGATGACTTCGTCGGGACCGACGAAATTGCCGGCGGCTTCGAGGGTGCGGCAGTTGACGAGTTTGGGCTCCTGGGCGAGGGCCAAGGCCGGCCAGACGGCAAGGAGGCCGAGGGCAGGCAACATCCGGCGCATGCAGAACTCCTATGGAAGAGGTATCTCAGCATCGAGGAGAAGAGGCAAGAAGTCAATTGTGACGTGGGTCACAAGGGTAACTACCCCTTCGGACAGGTGCGAGGGTGGAAAGTCAACAAGAACCGGAGACCGAGGAGGGGAGGCCGAGACCCCAAAAATCGTCGTTGTCGAGGATTTCGATGCCGACGAGGCACTTGCCAGGGGAGGACGGGGTGTCTTTGAACCAGGCGACACGGGCGCGGGCGGAGATTTTGGTGTCCACGCGCTCGATGAGGACCTCGCTGGCGGGACGCCGTGTGGAGTCGAGTTCAAGGCAGGCTCCGCGCTGGCTGATGTTGAGGGTGGAGCAGCGTTCGGCGATTTCAGGGGAGAGGATACCGGTACGGAGCAGACATGGGATGCGCCGGGGAAGGCGCGGGGCGCGACGGACGCGATTGTAGAGATCAGCGGCGGAAGTGGAGAGGGCGAGGAGATGGTCGCGAAGCGCAGGATCGAGGCGCTTGATTTCTGTGGCGAGGCGGGTGGTTTGCGAGACGACGTCGGAGAGAAACGTCTGCGCTTCGCTCATGAGGGCACGGTTGGGGTCCGAAGTGTCGAGGATGGCGCGGATGGAGTTCATGCGTCGGTAGGAGAATTCAAAGAAATGTTCGAGGCAGAGAAAGCGCCCGGAGATGCAGGCGTGGGAGGCACGACCGCAACCGGTCCAGCCGCAGCTGGGCGCTCCGCCGGGAAAAGCTGTGACGTTATCGGACACGTTGTACCTTTGACGTAGTGGCGCCGGAGCGTTAGCGCAGATTGGGGCGGGCGTTTTTTCTATCGTACTGTGATGCAAGAAAAGGTCAATGCGATAGTTCTGTTATTCGGGAGGGATGTTCCAGAAGACAAAGGAGAGAAGGCGGCGAAAGAAAAAGCCCGCCACGCTTGCGCGTGACGGGCTTGGGAATACGCCTTCTGCGGAGGCGGAAGTTAATTAGCTCTTGGCTTCGACGGCTTCCTGGACCTTGCTCTTCTCTTTCTTTTCCTTCTTCTTGAACTCGTAGCCGACGAGTTCGAGAATGGCGACCTTGGCGCCGTCGCCCACGCGGATGCCCGCGGGGATGATGCGCGTATAGCCACCGGCGCGATCAGCAAACTTCGGCGCGATCTCGCTGAAGAGCTTCTGGGTGACGGCAGCGGTCATGAGATAAGCCGCGGCCTGGCGGCGAGATTGCAAAGTGTCGCGCTTGCCGAGGGTGATGATCTTCTCCGCCACGGGGCGCGTTGCTTTGGCGCGCGTGAGAGTGGTGGTGATCCGTCCATGCTCAAAGAGATTGGTGACGAGGTTGCGCAAGGTCGCGCGGCGGTGCCACGGATTGCGTCCCAGTTTTGAACCCGACTTCAGGTGTCGCATCGTTTGTTCCTTTGTTCCTTAGAGGCCGAGATTGTCTTCGGTGGATGGCGGCGCAGTCTGGCTCGGAAGCGGCGGCCAGATGATGCGGCCATGCTCGTCGAACTTCATGCCGAGACTGAGGCCCATCTTGACGAGAATGTCCTTGATCTCGTTCAGGGACTTGCGGCCAAAGTTCTTGGTCTTGAGCATTTCGTTTTCGCTCTTCTGGACGAGTTCGCGAATGGTCTGAATGTTGGCGTTCTTCAGGCAGTTGTAGCTGCGCACAGAGAGTTCCAACTCTTCGACGGAGCGATCGAGGTGCTCGAGACGAGGATCGTGAACGGTGTCGGCCGGCAGTTCGACGTTTTCGACGGGCTCTTCGAAATTGATGAAGATGCTCATGTGGTCCTTAACGAGCTTGGCGGCCAGGCCGACGGCGTCGGACGGAGTGATGGCGCCATTGGTCCAGACTTCGAGCATGAGCTTTTCGTAGTCGGTCATCTGGCCGAGACGAGCAGCTTCGACGGCATAGTTGACCTTGCGGACGGGCGAGTGAACGCTGTCGACCGGGATGTAGCCGATGGGGAGATCCTCATCGTAGTTGCGGTCGGCAGCGACGTAGCCGCGACCGTTCTTGACGCGCATTTCGATCTGGAGCTTGCCGCCTTCGCTGACGGTGGCGATGTAGACGCTTTTGTCGAGGACGGCGAAATCGGAATCTTCCTCGATTTGGGCGCTGGTGACGACACCGGGCTGTTCGACGTTGAGGAAAATGGTCTTGGGCAGGTCATTATTGAGCTTGATCGGGACCTGCTTGAGATTCAGGATGATGTCCGTGGCGTCTTCGACGACGCCCGGGATCGAGGAGAACTCGTGAAGCACGCCCTCGATCTTGACCGCGGTGATGGCTGCGCCCTCGATAGAGCTGAGGAGAGCGCGCCGCAACGCATTGCCAACCGTGGTGCCCCAACCCCGTTCAAACGGCTGCGCCGAGAAGCGCCCGTACTTTTCAGTGAGCGATTCGAATTCAGGCGCGAGACGCTTCGGTTTCTGAAATCCCTTCCACATCGTGTTCCCTTCCTTCTGGGCTGCCCAAAACAGCCCCAAACCTGTGTATAGTGGCCCGCACTTCAAACCGGCCAGCCTAAAGGCTGGCCACTACACGAACCGTTAAACCTACTTCGAATACAGCTCGACGATGAGCTGCTCGTTGATTGGTGGAGTCTGGACATCTTCGCGCTTGGGCAGGGCGACGACGCGAGACTTGAACTGCTCGCGGTCCTGCTCGAGCCAAGGGACGGCGCTCTGGCTCTGCGCCACATTGCGGGCGTCGAGGACCATGGCGTTCTGGTGCATCTTCTCCTTGATGGCGACTTCCTCGCCGACGTTCACCTGGTACGAGGGGATGTTGACCTTCTTCCCGTTGACGCGCACGTGACCATGGAGAACGAGCTGGCGGGCCTGAGCGCGAGAAGAAGCCAAGCCCGCGCGCCACACGACGTTGTCGAGGCGGCGTTCGAGCATGATGATGAGGTTCTCGCCGGTATGGCCCTTGGTGCGCGCAGCCTTCTCGAAATAGTTGCGGAACTGACGCTCCAGCAACCCGTAGGTGCGCTTGACCTTCTGCTTTTCGCGCAACTGCAGGCCGTAGCCCGCAATCTTGGCGCGACGCGATTGACCATGCTGACCCGGCACAAAGTTACGCTTCTCAATGGCGCACTTGTCCGTAAAGCACCGCAGACCCTTCAAAAACAGTTTTTGCGCTTCCCGGCGGCACAGGCGGCAAACTGCATCACGATGTCTTGCCAACTTCTATTCTCCCTTCCCGAAAACCTTCCAACCTAAATTCGAGCACTGCGCGGGCGGCGGAGCTGCAAAATCCTGCCAAGCCCATGTGGTTGAGAACCTTCGCCGCAAACAAAGCGCCTCAGGATGACAACCAAAACCAGAGAACCCGCGGGTCCGAAGACCCGCCACTGCAAAACCATCAAACGCGGCGACGCTTCGGCGGACGGCAGCCGTTGTGCGGAATGGGCGTGACGTCGCGGATGACGACGATGTGCAAGCCGGCGGCGGCCAGCGCGCGGACAGCGGATTCGCGACCGGAGCCCGGGCCCTTGACGCGCACTTCGACGCTCTTCATGCCGTAGGTGTCACGCGCGGCGCTGGCAGCGGCGAGCGAAGCCTGCTGCGCGGCGTACGGCGTACCTTTGCGCGAACCCTTGAAGCCAATCGCGCCCGCGGAGGAGTTGCACAGCACGCGGCCATCGGGATCGGTGATGGTAATCTGCGTGTTGTTGAACGACGCGGACACGCAAACGACGCCGTGGGGCACGGTGCGGCGCTCGCGCTTCTTCTTGAATTCCTTCTTCTTTTTTCCCGCCGCTGCCGCCGGCTTTGCCGGTACTGCCGCGTCCGGTGCTGCGTTCTGCTCTTTAGCCACGATTCACTCCATACCTTTCAGTTCTGCGCGGACCGCCTAAAGGAAGGCGGTCCCTGCAAATTCGTTAGCCCTTCTTGCCCTTGACCTGCTTCTTGCCGGCGACGGCGCCGCGACGGGGGCCCTTGCGGGTACGCGCGTTGGTGTGGGTGCGCTGGCCGCGAACGGGCAGGTTGCGGCGGTGACGAATGCCGCGATAGGCCTGGACTTCGATGAGGCGGCGGATATTCATCTGGATCTCTTTACGGAGATCGCCTTCGACGCGGCCTTCCTGCTCGATGACGGTGCGGATGCGGTTGACTTCGTCTTCCGTAAGATCGCGGACCTTCTTGGTAAAGTCGACATTGGCCTTTTCGGCGATGGCTTTCGCGCGCACCTGGCCAATGCCGTAAATCGAGGTCAACCCGACCCAAAGGCGCTTCTGCGGGGGAAGATCAACACCTGCGATACGTGCCATGGTTTCTCCTTGCTCCCTTTATCCCTGACGCTGCTTGTGCTTCGGATTGGTACAGATAACCCGAACCACTCCACGGCGGTGGATGACCTTACACTTGTCACAAATTTTCTTGACGCTAGCCCGAACTTTCATTACCAACTCCTCTTTGCAGCCACAAACTCGTTCCGTGTTACGAGATCCTTCGTCGCCCACGACAGCGGGCTCCTCAGGACAACAACCAAAGCCAGAGGCGCCAGCATATCGCCTCAAGCGGGCCAATCGCAGCCCACCAATCCGGCCCGCTATTTGTAGCGGTAGACGATGCGGCCGCGGGTCAAGTCGTAGGGAGAAAGCTCCACCGCGACTTTGTCGCCCGCGAGAATCCGGATGAAGTTCTTGCGCATCTTGCCGGAAACATGCGCCAAAACCTGGTGCTTGTTTTCCAGCTCCACCCGAAACATCGCATTCGGCAACGGTTCAATGACCGTGGCCATCACTTCAATGGCGTCTTCCTTGGGATTTCCGGAATCGCCCTTTTTCGTATCATCAAACTGCTTGGCCATAAGCTCCTGAAAGACTACTACCGCTTACTGCTTGCCTCGCCACGACGGCTACCAGCTGGGCCCGACCGCGCCCTTAGGACGCGTCAAGATCCACGGGCCGTCCGCGGTGACGGCGACGGTGTGCTCGAAATGCGCGGAAGGACTGCCATCCGCGGTTTCCGCCACCCACTCGCCGCGCATCTGCACATCCGGCCGGCCGGCATTCACCATCGGTTCGACGGCGATGACCATGCCTTCCTGCAAACGCTGGCCGCGTCCCGGATCGCCATAGTTCGGGAGATTCGGCTCGTCATGCATCTTGGTGCCGATGCCGTGACCGACAAACTCCCGGACAACCGAGAAACCGTGCTGCTCGACCCAGCTCTGCACCGCGTGACCGACGTCGCCGAGGCGGTTGCCCGGGCGCATCTTGTCGATAGCGCGATCCAGCGATTCGCGGGTCACATCGAGCAGCTTCTGCATCTGCGGACCGATGTGTCCCACGGGCACAGTGACCGCGGAATCGCCATAATAGCCGTCGACTTCCATGCCAAAGTCGATCGAGACGATGTCGCCGTCGCGAAGTATCCGCTTGGGCGACGGTATCCCGTGAACGATCTCGCTGTTCACGGACGTGCAGAGCACGCAAGGATACCCGCGATAACCCTTGAACGCCGGCTTGCCCGGATACCTGGCGATGATCTTCTCGGCGAAGCGCTCGAGATCCATCGTCGTCAGGCCGGGCTTGACTTCCGCCCGAAGCGCGTTCAAAACCTCATGCACAACCTGGCCGGCGCGGTACATCTTTTCCAACTCAGCGGCGCTCCGTAATTGAATCGCCATCGCTAGCGCGCTCCGCGGATAAGGGCCACGGCTTGCGTAATCTCCTGCTCAACCTCCGCCACGCTCTTGCTCGCATCAATCTGATGCAGGGCGCCGAGCCTGCGGTAGTAACTCACCAGAGGCGAAGTCTGCTTCTCGTACGCATTCAGCCGCTGCTGAATCACTTCTTCGCGATCGTCGGGGCGCTGGAAGAGCTCGCCGCCGTCGTTATCGCAAATGCCTTCGGCCTTGGGCGGGCGGTCGTAGATATTGTAAATCTCGCCGCCAAGCTTGCAGGTCCTGCGACCTGTCAACCGCCGGATCAGCAGCGCGGTGCTGATGACCAAGTGGATGACGAACGGTTGTTTGAGCCCGTGATACTTCAGGAGCTCACCCAGGTATTTAGCCTGAGTCACCGTCCGCGGAAAGCCGTCAAACACAAAGCCCTGACTGCAATCGGGCCGTTCGATGCGCTCAGCAACCATCTTGAGCACCAACGAATCCGGTACCAACTCACCGCGCTCCATGATCGGCCGAGCCTTGCAGCCGAGCGGAGTGCCATTGGCGATATGCTCGCGGAGCATGTCGCCGGTGGAGAGGTGGGGAACAGAGTACTTCCCCGCCAACACCTTGGCCTGTGTTCCTTTTCCGGAGCCCGGAGGCCCCAGAAAAATCACCGCGCGGTCGAGCTTACCGACCGGACGCTGCTCGAGCGTCACGTTGCCGACCTCCACCCCCATAGTTTACCGTCGGCCGCGCAAACGACCCTTACGCGCAAAGCCTTCGTAATTGCGCATGACGAGCTGTGCCTCAAGCTGCTGCACCGTGTCCATCGCCACGCCGACCACAATGAGGAGCGAAGTACCGCCGAAATAAAACTGCACCGCAAGACCGTTCAAAATCCAACTGGGGAAGTGCCGGTCGAACCAATCGCCGCCGAGCCAGGTGGGCAAGTGGTTCAAGTGAATACCGGCAATCATCCATTCCGGGAGCAAGCAAACGAGAGCGAGGTAAACCGCGCCGATAAAAGTGAGGCGCTTCAGAATGGTGCTGACATATTCCGAAGTGCTGCGACCGGGCCGAATACCGGGAATAAAGCCGCCCTGCTTGCGCATGTTGTCCGCGAGCTCGGTCGGATTGAAGACGATGCCGACATAGAAGAACGCGAAGACAATGATCATCGTGACGTAGAACAGGGTATAGAGAGGTTCTCCCCAACGGAGAACATCACCAATCTTCTTGACGAAGGGCCAGCGGGTGCCGAAGAGCATGGCGGCGGTGGCCGGAAACGCCAGCAAGGAGCTTGCGAAAATCGGCGGAATCACGCCGCCGGAGTTGACGCGGAGGGGAAGATACGTGGACTGCCCACCCATGACGCGACGGCCGACAACGCGCTTGGCGTACTGGACAGGAATGCGGCGCTGCGCTCCCTCGACGAAAACGATAAAAGCCACGACAGCGACCATCAAGGCGACCAACAAGATCAGGGCCAGAGGAGTGAAGGCGCCCCAAGCCTGGGTCTTGGCCTTTTCGTAGAGGTCCACAATGGCGTGCGGGAGGCCAACGACGATGCCGACGAAGATGATGAGGGACATGCCGTTGCCAATGCCGCGTTCGCTGATCTGCTCACCGAGCCACATGATGAAGGCGGAACCGGTGGTGAGGGTGAGCACGGTCATGAGCCAAAAGCCGAGGCCGGGATGATAGACGAGCGACTGACCGGCGAGCGACTGGGACTGCAGCGTAGTCGCGATGGTCGAAGACTGAATGATGCTGAGGAGAATGGTCAGGTAGCGCGTGTACTGGGTAATCTTGCGGCGGCCGAGCTCGCCTTCTTTCTGCAGGCGTTCCAGGTAGGGAAACACCACGGTCATCAACTGCAGGATGATGGACGAGGTGATGTAGGGCATGATGCCGAGCGCAAAGATGGTGAGGCGGCGGAAATTGCCGCCACTGAAGAGGTCAAAGATACCGAGGAAAGAACCCGCCGACTGCTTGAACAACTCTTCCAGCACGTCAGTGTTGATCCCAGGAGTGGGGATGTGCGCACCGATACGATAGACCGCGAGCAGAGCCAGCGTGAAGAACAGCCGGTTGCGGAGATCTTCGATCCGGAAGAGATTCGTAAATGCTTGCCAGAAGCGATTCATACCCGTTCCTCGGAAAATCCGATTACGCTACCACCTCAAATGTGCCACCGACCTTGGTGATCTTTTCCTTGGCGGAGGCGCTGAATGCGTGGGCGCGAATGGTGAGCTTATTCTTGAGCTCGCCATCGCCGAGAACCTTGACCGGCCCGGTGGCTTTGCGAACGAAACCATGAGCGCGAAGCAACTCCGGCGTGACGGTCTCGCCTGCGGGGAAGACATTGAGTTCCTCGAGGTTGATGACGGAGAATTCGACGCCAAAGGGATTGTGGAAGCCGCGCTTGGGAATGCGGCGATGCAAGGGCATCTGGCCGCCTTCGAAACCGCGGCGGCGGGAATACCCGCGGCGAGACTTCTGGCCCTTGTTGCCGGAGCCGGAGGTCTTGCCGAGTTTGGAACCCATGCCGCGGCCGACGCGGACCTTGCGCTTGCGCGAACCCTTGGCGGGGCCGAGGGTGGACAAGGAAACTGTGTTGTGTTCTTTCTTCTTTTCCGCCATTACTTACTCCACCACTTCCACGAGATGTCGCACCTTGTGAATCATGCCGCGGGTTTCAGGAGAATCCTCGCGCTCGACGACCTGGTGCAGGCGACGAAGGCCGAGGCCGCGAATGGTCGCGCGCATATCATCGGTGCAGCTGATGAAGCTGACGACCCACTTGATCTTGATTTTGCCGGCGCTCTTGGCGCTTTTCTTTTCCGCTGCCATGGATTACTCCGCTACCGCCTTTTCTTTGTGCTCGGACTTGTCGGCCTTGGGCGGTTTGCCGCTCAATTCCTCGAGGGTTTTGGAACGAGTTTCGGCGACCTGGCCGGCATCCTTGAGGCCGAGCAGCGCGGCGAAGGTAGCCTTCACAACGTTGTGCGGATTGGAAGTGCCGAGCGACTTCGTGAGCACGTTCTGAATACCCGCGACCTGCATGACCTTGCGCACCGGGCCGCCGGCAATCACACCGGTACCTTCGGAAGCGGGCTTGAGCAGGACTTGAGCCGAGCCATAACGGCCGGTGACCTGGTGGGGAATGGAGCTGCCCTTCAGGTTGAGCTTGATGAGATTCTTCTTGGCCTGTTCGATGCCCTTCTTGATGGCCATGGGAACTTCGCGCGCCTTGCCCATGCCGAAACCGGCGTGGCCGTGGGAGTCTCCGACGACGACGAGGGCCGAGAAGCTGAGATTCTTGCCGCCCTTGACGACTTTGGTGACGCGATTGATCGCAATGACGTCATCCTTGAGGTCAGAAGGATTGACCTCGAGGAGCCGCCGTACCGCCAAGCTATCCCGCAAAATTTGCTTCGACATAAGTTAGAACTGTAACCCCGCTTCCCGCGCCGCATCCGCGAGCGCCTTGACGCGGCCGTGATACTTGTACCCGCCGCGGTCGAACACGACTTTGGAAACACCGGCCGCCTTGGCGCGGCCGGCGATGATTTTGCCGACGGCCTTGGCAGAGGCGATGTTGCCGCCGCCCTTCAAATTCTTTTTGGTTTCCTTGTCGAGCGAGCTGCCGGAAGCGATGGTGCGGCCGCTGCGATCGTCGATGACTTGCGCGTAGATGTGACCGAGCGAACGATAGACGCTCAAGCGGGGACGCTCCGCGGTGCCGACGACGCGGGTGCGCACACGGGAATGAACCCGCCGGCGATGCGCGTCTTTCGATAGTTTGCGAACTCTAGCCGATGCCACTGTTGTTTCTCCCTTGCAAAAACCGTTCTGCACTCACAAATCCTGTGAAACCCAGGCTGCGATCCTTCGCCGAAAATAGCACGGGTCAGGATGACAACCAATCCAAAGCCGATACTACGCCGCGCCCGCCTTGGCTCCGGCCTTGCCCGCCTTCTTCTTCAGGCGTTCGCCGGTGATGCGGATGCCCTTCTGCTTGTACGGGTCGGGCGGCCGCAAAGCGCGGAGATCGGCAGCGACCTGGCCAACTTGCGCCTTGTCGGCGCCGCTGACGACGATGTGCGTCTGCTTGTCCACGGAGATCTGAATACCCTCGGGAATCGGGAACTCGATCGGGTGGGACTTGCCAAGCGCGAAGGCAACGGCCTTGCCCTTGACTTCAGCGCGGTAGCCGACACCGACGATGTCGAGTTCCTTCTTGAAGCCCTGGGTAACCCCGAAGACAGCGTTGGCGAGTAAAGCGCGGGCGAGCCCATGGAGCGCCCGATGCTCGTCACTTTCGCGAATCGCGGTGAGCACGCCGTCCTTCTGCTCGAGACGAATCTGCCGCGGCACGAGGACGTGGAGCTTGCCCTTGGGGCCCTGCACTTCAACCTTGTCGCCGCCGGTATTAATCTTGACGCCGGCCGGAACGGGAATCGGTTTCTTACCAATACGTGACATTTGCTGCTTCCCTCTCTTCGAACTCGCTCAAACCTTGCTCGCACTTCACGTTGAGATCCTTCGTCGCCGAACTGCGCTCCTCAGGATGACAACCAAACCTGCGGGTCTTGAGACCCGCCGCACAAAAAACTCTTACCAGATCTCGCAAAGAATCTCGCCGCCGACATTGGCCTTGCGCGCGGCGCGGCCGGTCATGAGGCCCTTGGGCGTGGTGAGAATGCTGACGCCAAGGCCGCCGACAACGGGACGGATTTCCTTTGAGCCAAGATAGTTACGCTGGCCGGGGCGCGAAACGCGCTTGAGGCCGGTGATGACGCTGCGGCGATCGGGCGTGTACTTCAAGAAGATGCGCAGAGTCTTGCGAGTCTTGTTCTCGTCGACGAGCTTGAAAGTCGAGATGTAGCCCTCTTCCTTGAGGATGCGGGCGATTTCGGCCTTGAGCTTGGAGACGGGCACGTCAACACGCTGGTGCTTCGCGGCCGCAGCGTTGCGGATGCGAGTCAAAAAATCGGCAATGGGATCAGTCTGCATAGTTATCCTATCCGGCTCCTACCAACTGGACTTCACGACCCCGGGGATTTCCCCCTTGAGGGCCATGCCGCGGAAGCAGATGCGGCACATCTGGAACTTGCGAATGTAGCCACGGGCGCGGCCGCACACACGGCAGCGGTTGCGAACGCGAGTCTTGAACTTGGGCTTCTTGAGAGTCTTGGCGATCTTAGCGGTGCGTGCCATTTATTGAGCTGCTCCTTTTTCGCGCAACGGAACGCCCAGGCCCTTGAGAAGCTCACGGCCTTCTTCGTCGTTGCGAGCCGAGGTGGTCAAGGTGATGTTCATGCCCTTGATCTTGTCGACGCGGGTGTAATCAATTTCTGGAAAAACCAACTGGTCCTTGAGGCCAAGGGTGTAGTTGCCGCGACCGTCGAACGCGTTGCCGGGCAAGCCGCGGAAGTCGCGGACGCGGGGCAGGACGACGTTGCAGAGGCGATCGAGAAACTCGTACATCTTTTCACCGCGCAGGGTGACGGCGCAGCCGATAGCCATGCCCTTGCGAATCTTGAAGTTCGCGATGGACTTCTTGGCGCGGGTGATAACGGGCCTCTGGCCGGTGATCTGGCCGAGCTCAACGGCAGCGGTATCGAGCAACTTGGCGTTCTGGCTGGCTTCGCCGAGACCGATGTTGACGGTGATCTTCTGGAGCTTGGGCACGGCCATGATGTTCTTCCAGCCAAAGCGCTTCATGAGCGCGGGAACCGTGTCCTTGCTGTATTTTTCGTGCAATCGAGTCTTCATGCCTGTTTCCGATCCTTCCAATCTTTACTTATCGAGCGTGGTGCCGCAGCGCTTGCAAACGCGGACCTTCTTGCCGTCGGGCAAAACGTTGTGACCGATGCGGGCATGCTTATTGCAGCTTGAGCAAACGATCATGACGTTGGAGGCGTGCACCGGGCCTTCTTTTTCGACGATGCCGCCCTTGATGTTCTTCGAGGGATTCGGCCGGGTATGGCGCTTGATGATGTTGGCATGCTCGACGATGACGGTGTTCTTCCGCGGATTCACGGAGAGCACGCGACCACTCTTGCCGGCATCGCGCCCGCTGATGACGCGGACGTTATCGCCCTTGCGAACGCCGATGGAATAGTGCTTCACAACTTTCTGAGCCATGAGTTACCAAACCTCCGGAGCGAGCGAGACGATCTTGGTGAATTTTTTCTCGCGGAGCTCTCTGGCCACGGGACCGAAGACGCGGGTACCGACGGGTTCGCCGGTATCGTTGATCAGAACCGCGGCGTTATCATCGAAGCGGATGTAAGTGCCGTCTTTCCGGCGTTGTTCCTTGCGCATCCGCACAATCACGCACTTCACAACTTTTCCTTCTTTGATCTGGCTTTCCGGTGTCGCTTCCTTCACCGAAGCGGTGACAATGTCACCGAGACCGGCTTTCAATCCGGCATCGCCGCCGACCGGCAGGATGCACATGAGCTTGCGCGCTCCGGAATTATCAGCCACCGTCAGCCAGGTTCGCATCTGAATCATGGTTCGCTCCCCTGCCCCTTACTTCTTGGCCGACGCGGATTTCTGCGTCAGCACTTCTTTCAGGCGCCAGCGCTTGAGGCGCGAGAGCGGGCGGGAGGACACGATGGAGACGGTGTCGCCCTGCTTGGCCTCGCGCTTTTCATCGTGCGCGTAGAATTTCTTCGAGATGCGGACAATGCGGCGGTATTTGGGATGCTGCACGAGCCGCTGGACTTCGACAACAATGGTCTTTTCCATCTTCGCGCTGGTGACCTTGCCGATGAGCTGGTGACGCTCGGCGCGCTCGGTCTTCGGCGCTACTTGAGTTTCCGTAGTCATTACGCCTTACCTGCCTTCGCCGGCTTGACGCCAGCGGTCAATTCCTGAGCGCGGAGAAGGGTCTTCACCCGCGCCAAATCCTTCTTGGCCTCGCGCAGACGCTTAAGCGCCTCCGCCTGTCCGGTGGTCAACTGAAAGCGGAGCCGGAAGATCTGCTCGGTGAGATCTTTCTCGCGAGCGGCGAGTTCGTTGACGCCCTCCTCGCGAATCTTGTCAATACGGCGCGCCATCAGATGCCTCCTGCGCGAGAAACGAATTTTGTGGGAATGGGCAGCTTGTGAGCCGCGAGACCCAAAGCTTCGCGGGCGGTAGTTTCATCGATGCCGGCCATTTCAAACATGATGCGGCCCGGCTTCACGGGAGCGACCCAGCGCTCAGGAGCGCCTTTGCCCTTACCCATGCGGGTTTCCGCGGGCTTCTTGGTGTAGGGCTTGTCCGGGAAGATCCGGATCCAGAGCTTGCCGCCCCGCTTGATGAAGCGGGTGATGGCCACGCGCGACGCTTCAATCTGACGGTCGGTGATCCAGGCATTTTCCATGGCCTTGAGACCAAACTCGCCAAACGCAAGGCTGCCGCCGCGCCAAGCCTTGCCTTTACGGCGGCCGCGCTGCTGCTTTCTGTACTTCACTTTCTTCGGCATCAACATAAATTTCGTCCTAGGTTCCCAGTCCTCAGTGTTCAGTTAAAACTCTAAAACCGGCTCGCACTCCACGTTGCGGTCCTTCGTCGCCCGATGCAGCGGGCTGCTCAGGACGACAACAGAAAAAATCAATCAGCGGCGACAGCCGCGGGCTTGTTGTCCTCGCGCTTGACACGGCGCGGGACGTTTTCGCCTTGATAGATCCAGCACTTCACGCCAATGACGCCGTAGGTGGTCTGCGCTTCGGCGGTGCCGTAGTCGATATCCGCACGGAGGGTCTGCAGCGGCAACCGACCTTGCAGGTACCACTCTTTGCGGGCGATTTCGGCGCCGTTCAAGCGGCCGGCCACGCGAACTTTGATGCCCTTGCAGCCAAAGCGGAGAGCGGAGTCGACGGCCTTGCGCATGGCGCGACGGAAAGCCACGCGCTTTTCAAGCTGCAGCGCGATGGATTCGGCAACCAGGGTGGCATCGAGCTCGGGGCGGTGCACTTCGACGATATCGATGTGCACTTCGCGCTTGGTGCGCTTGCCGACTTCCTGCTTGAGCTTGTCGATTTCCGCGCCCTTGCGGCCGATGATGATGCCCGGACGCGCGGTAGCGATGCGGACGACGAGCTTGTTGGCAGCGCGCTCGATGTCGATGGAGCTGACGCCAGCGCTCTTGAGGCGCTCCTTGAGTTCCCTGCGCAGCTTCACGTCCTCGTGAAGCAGGTCGGCGTATTCACGATCGGCATACCAGCGGGACTTCCAAGGCTTGTTGTAGCCGAGGCGAAATCCGTAGGGGTGAGTTTTCTGTCCCATTACTTCTTTCCCTTCTTCGGGGCGGTCTGCTTCCCGGTCAAAGCTTTGCGAACGCGACGCGCGGTACCGCGAACGCCCTTCTGTGCTTCGGCTTCCGCGATATTGGCGGCGACACGCTCGGCGGCGGCAACATGATGCTCGCTGACACCGACCCAGATGTGCGCGGTGCGTTTCTGGTAGCGGAAGGCGCGGCCCATGGGCGCAGGGCGCAGGCGCTTCCAGCGCGAACCTTCATTGACGAAACACTTGTTCACGTACAGCTGATCGACGTCGATGGGCGAGCCGGCATCCTCGGCCTTGCGCTCGGCATTGGCAATCGCGCTGCGGAGCACCTTTTCGATCTGTTTGGCGGCGCGCTTCGGGGTATAGCGCAGCGAGTGCAGGGCGTCCTGAGCCTTCTGGCCACGGATTAGGTCGATGACGAGTCGCGCCTTCTGGGGCGACATGCGGACGTGCCGCGCGATCGCGTGAGCTTCAATGGAACTTTGTGCAGTCTGTGCGTCAGCCATGGATTATGCCTTCGGCGCTGGAGCTGCTGCGGCGCCGCCTCCTGCAGGAGCCGCACCGGCAGCCTTCTCAAGGGCGGCTTTCACGGCGTGGCCCTTGAAGGAACGCGTCGGGGCGAACTCTCCGAGTTTGTGGCCGATCATCTGTTCGGTCACATACACGGGAATGAATTTCTTTCCGTTGTGGACCGCGATGGTATGGCCGATCATATCGGGAACGATCGTCGACCGCCGGGACCACGTCTTTACAACCTTCTTTTCGTTGCGCGTGTTGAGTGCTTCCACTTTTTCGCGCAGGTGACCGTCGACAAACGGTCCCTTTTTCAATGAGCGTGCCATCGCTTCCTTATTCCTCCACGCGGCGCAAACGGCCCCATTGGGCCCGCCGCATCTTTTTAAACCCTCGCACCGGACCAGGCACACGGTGCGACTTCGGACAGAACGGGCAAACAAAGCGCGTGCCCAGCGCGTTCGGAATCCGTTCGACGATGACCGCCCAACCGGGTTTGCAGAGCTTGTAGAGCACCGGTTCGGGTGGCGCTACCACTTTGGCCACCGGTTTAGCGACCGGCTTTACAGCCGCCCGCTTGGTTGCTCGTTTCACGGAGCGCGTCCGGCGCCCGGTGGAACGTGTCGATCGTGTCGTCGCTCGCATGGTTATCGCTCTCCCCTGGCCGACTTTGCTGTCACCAGCCAGGATCTGCGTCTGTCTTGTTCTACCCTGGGCGCTCTCGTTCAGGATCGCGCCCCGTCCTCAGTTGACCACAGACTGCAAAAAACTCAGCCTCGAACAACCGAAGCTGAAACCTGTTACTTCCGGCGCTCGACGATCATGCGATCGGTGCGCTTGTTGCGGCGCGTCTTCTTGCCGAGCGTGGGGAACGCCCACGGTGTCTGCGGGTGATTGCCCTTGACGCGGCCCTCACCACCACCGTGCGGGTGATCCACCGGGTTCATCGCCACACCGCGGACCGTCGGACGAATACCGCGCCAACGGGTACGCCCGGCCTTGCCGAAAGTCTCGTTCTCATGATCGAGATTGCCGACCTGGCCGACGGTGGCTTTGCAATCCACGGAAAACTTGCGCACTTCACCCGAAGGCATCTTCACGAGGGCGATCTCGCCTTCTTTGCTGAGCAACTGGGCGGACGCACCCGCGGTGCGAACGGCCTGGCCGCCGCGGCCGGGGTAGAGCTCGAGGTTGTGCACCATCGTGCCCGGGGGGATATTGCGGATCTTCAGGGCATTGCCCGGAAGAATGTCGGCAGTTTCGCCAGTGGAGACGGTGGCGCCGACTTCCAATCCCACGGGATGGAGGATGTAGCGCTTCTCGCCGTCCGCATAATGAAGCAGGGCGATGTTGGCGCTGCGATTCGGGTCGTATTCAATGGCGGCCACCTTGGCGGTAACGCCATCCTTGTCGCGGCGGAAGTCGACGACGCGATACTGCTTCTTGTGGCCACCACCGCGGTGCCACACGACGACCTCGCCCTGATTGTTGCGCCCGCCGGAGCGCTTTTTGGGCTCCAGCAAGCTCTTCTCGGGCGTCTGCTTCGTGATCTCGCTCTTATCGAGCACGGTCATGAAGCGCCGTGACGCCGTATATGGATTAAAGCTCTTGATCCCCATCTCTGCCTCTTACCTTCTGAATCTCACCGCCGCATCGGCGGGTTCGTTTCGTTTCGATCTCCCAGGTCCTACAGGTTCTCGGCGTACTCAATCATCTTTTCGCCTTCGGCGAGCTTGACGTACGCTTTCTTCCAGTCGCTGCGATAGCCTTCCTTCTGACCGCGGCGGCGCATCTTGCCGTGAAAATTGGCGGTGCGAACACCGTCGACCTTCACCTTGAAAATCTGCTGGACCGCTTCCTTGATTTCGGTCTTGGTGGCGGCAGCAGCAACTTCGAACACGACCGTGTGCTGCGTTTCCTTCACGCCCAGACCTTTTTCCGTAATGATGGGGCGGCGAATAACCTGATAGTGCGGCGCAGCCATGGTTTACTCCTTGCCCTTCTTGGCGGCCGGCTTCCTGGCAGCCGGTTTCTTGGCCGCAGGCTTCGCGGCAGACTTGGGCGCAGCTTCCTTTTTGGCAGCGGGCGCCGGAGCAATGGACTCCACCTGAGGAGCGGTGGACGGATCGTAGTTCGGATCGAGGGCACGCACGAGGCGGGCAGCGGCATCCTTAGAAACGACCAGGCGATCATGGCGGAGGACGTCGTAGGGCTGCAGCTCGGTGCTCGCGGAAAGCTTCACACCGTCGAGGTTGCGGCTGGCAAGCGCAAGATTGCGATTCTCGCCAGAGGAAACGAGCAGTGCCGTATTCTCGGCGTTGAGCTTGTCCAGAGCGGTGCGCAGGGTCTTGGTCTTGTGCGTGTCGAGCGACCAAGTGTCGATCACGGTCAGCTTCTGCTCCGCGAGCTTCGCGGAGAGAGCCGAGCGCAGCGCGCCGAGCAGCATCTTCTTCGGCAACGCATACTCGTAGGTGCGCGGGCGCGGTCCGTGGACCGTGCCGCCATGGCGCCACAGGGGCGAGCGGATCGAGCCGATACGGGCGCGACCGGTGCCCTTCTGCCGCCAAAGCTTGCGGCCAGCGCCGCTGACTTCGCTCTTTTCCTTGGTCTTGTGGGTGCCGCGACGAAGACCCGCAAGATACCAGCGGGAGGCTTCGTGGAGCAGGTGCCTGTTGACCTCGGCAGCGAAGACCGCGTCGGCCAGTTCGACCTGGCCAACCTTCTTGCCATCCAGATTTACGACATCTACGACCGGCATAATTTCGTTTCCTTCTCTTGAACTCTTACTTCGCCTT
>Ga0335082_10000069_pt1 | contig 98624 bp, 89 predicted proteins | sample Lox_Sample_41_FD_206718 | JGI IMG/M metagenome (GOLD analysis project Ga0335082, IMG submission 206718) | Soil microbial communities from Loxahatchee National Wildlife Refuge, Florida, United States - Lox_Sample_4.1 | ecosystem: Environmental > Terrestrial > Soil > Wetlands | place: USA... | reverse complement strand
TGCACGAAATAGGCTGTGTTTTATTGGAGTTTGGCGCGCCCGCGGAGATTCGAACTCCGGACCTTGTGCTCCGGAGGCACACGCTCTAATCCGCTGAGCTACGGGCGCGCCGTCGACTGCAGGTAATAGTTTAGCGTTTCCGGGGGCGGCGCGCCACTGCGTGAGGCCGAGGTCATCCCTTGGAGCGGTTCTTAATATCGCGGGCGAGCTTTTCGATCTCTTCGGCCTTTTTGAGGAGGTTGAGGCTAAGCACCTTGCTGGAATCGGTCTTATCGACCTCGGCCTTGAGTTCGGTGGCGAGTTCGAAGAGGCGGTCGACCTTCTTTTTCATGTCCTTGTCGTTATCTTCGAGGATGCGCTTGTCGGGATTGGGCAGGGACGGGCCTTCCTGTTGTTCCTGTGACTGGCGCGAACGTTGCTGCGCTGACGGCACCGCGGTGACCGGGTCCGCGGGAGTCTGCGCCACGGAAGACCTTCCGGCCAGCCACACCGAGATTCCCGCCACGGCCACAAGGGAAAACACCACGCCATGTAATTTCATCGAACATCTCCGTCCCAACCAGCAGTGAGCGACACGGGCGCGCCGGCGGTCGTGGTTCGCTGCACGGCGTCCCTTCCAATGCTATACTCGCCCCCCGATACGACTATGTCCAGTTTTCTATCCGGTTTTCCAACGCTGAGCATCGCAAATTTTTTGCACCTAATCGGCATCATTGTGGTGGCGCTGCTGGTGAACCACGTGCTGAAGCTGGTGACGAGCCTGATGGTGAAGCCGGCAAGCGCGCAAACCAAGGCGGCGCAAGCGCGCGAACAGCAGACGCGCACGCTGGCGGCGGTGGTATACAGCGGGGCGAGCAAGGTGGTGTGGGCGCTGGCGCTGCTGGTGGCGGCGCAGGAGTTCGGCGTGAATGTGACGCCGGTGGCGGCGGTGGCGGGGCTGGCCAGCCTGGCGTTCGGCTTCGGCGCGCAGCACCTGGTGCGCGACATCATTTCCGGCTTCTACATCATCATGGAAGATCAGTACGCGCTAGGGGACACGATCCAGGTGGCTGAGACCATCGGGCGGGTGGAGCATCTAACGTTACGGCGCACGGTGGTTCGCGATGCGCGAGGGGCATTGGTCACTCTTTCGAACGGCGAGATTCGGACAGTGGGCAACTTGAGCCGGGACTGGTCGCAGGCGTTTGTGGACGTGGCGGTCTCACCGCAAGTGGCGCAGGACACGGCGCTGCAGGCGCTGGACGCGGCGGCCGCGGAGTTGCGCAACGATCCGGCGTGGTCGCAAGCACTGGTCGACGGGCCGCGCATCCTGGGATTACAGTCGTTCGATCCAGTTTCATCGGTGGTGCGGCTGCAGGTGCGGACGGCGCCGTCGCGGCAGGATGACGTGGCGCGGGAACTGCGGCGCCGGATTCAATTGCAATTTCAGCGGCAGGGCATCGCCTTGTCCAACGTGCAGCGCATCGAGCTGGTGAACCCCGCGGGTTTGCCCCAGCCCGGAGCGCCGGCCCCGCCCGCGTGATGAAGGAGAATCCGCCATGTCTCAGGTGAATTATGAAGAAGTGAATCTGATGCTGAGGTTGTACGACCTGCGGCGCGAACCGCGACTGCGCGAAGCACGCGCGTGGTTTGTGGAGCATTTCCATGCCGGCACGCCGGAAGAGGTGATGCAGAAGTATCCGCAGGGGAGCCAGGAGAACACGTATATCCGGATGGTGATCAGCTACTGGGAAATGGTGGCGAGCATCGTGAACCGCGGGCTGATCAACGACGAGCTGTTTTTCGAGAGCAACGGAGAGATCTGGGTGGTGTGGGACCGCATGCGCGTGATCGTGCCCACGTGGCGGGCGGCGTTCAAGAATCCGTACCTCTTTTCGGGGATCGAAGAAGCGTGCAAACGGCTGGAAGGCTGGCGCGAAAAACGCGCGCCGGGGTCCACGGCGGCGATGCGGCAGATGATGGATCAGAGCCGCAACAAGTTCAAATAAATCCGCACGTTATTTTGTGAGGGGTTGCGGCTCGGACTTCGGCTCCGGCGCCGTGTCGCCATCGCTACCGGCTGCCGGCCGGGCGATCCGAGCGCAATTTCGCCCCTCGCGTTTGGCGGTGTAGAGCGCTTCGTCTGCAAACTGGATCATGGCGTCCACACTGGCCTCCGGAAAATCGGTGGATAACGCCAAGCCGACACTCATGGTCACAGGAACCTGCCGGGAACGGGCCGCGATGGGCTTGTGGGCGACGACCGACCGGAGGCTCTCCGCACGGGCCATGGCGTTCGCGGCGTCACATCGGGTCATGACGATGAGAAATTCCTCACCGCCGTAGCGGCCGACCATGTCGTAGGAACGCACGGAATTCTGCAGGCGCCGCGCCACTTCGCAGAGCACATCGTCGCCGGTATTGTGCCCGTACCGGTCGTTCACCGCTTTGAAGTGATCGATGTCGCACAGCATGATGGCCACAGGATTTTTTTCGCGCCGCGACCTCTGGATTTCCCGCTCCATCAATTCGACGATGACACCGCGATTCCAGAGAGAGGTGAGCCGGTCGTGGGTAGCCTGGAAACGCATGCTTTCTCGCGCTTCGACCAGGCGGTCTTCGAGTTGCAGGATGCGTTCACCGGCGCGCAAACGGGCCTTCAGTTCCTCGACGTCGAATGGCTTGGTGAGGTAATCGTCTGCGCCGGCTTCGAGGCCTTGCACGATGTCTTGCTTGGATTCTTTCGACGACAGGAGAATCAGGTAGGTGTACGCGCGGTCCTTCCGCTGCCGCACCTCGGCGCACACGTCGACGCCAGTTTTGTGGGGCATGACCCAATCGAGCAGCGCGAGGCGCGGTGGATCGCTGCCGGCGAGATGCTCGAGGGCCAGCGCGCCATCCTCGACGGAGACGACATCGTACCCGCCGCGCTGGAGCGCACGTTCCAGCATGGCCCGAGACAGGGGATCGTCTTCGGCTATCAGGATTTTCATGACTTCACCTCGGCGAGTTGCGCTTCAACCTCCGGCAACAACGCTTCCACGCCACGCTGCAAGTCCTGGAGAAGGCCGGCGCACTCCTGCGCTTTGCCCTCGTGCGCCGCCGTTTCGAGGAGCCGGGCGGATTCAGCGGCGCGCTGCATGGAGAGATTGCGCAACATACCCTTCAAGGTGTGCGCGGTGCGGGAGAGCGCGGGAAGATCCGGTTTCGCCAGCTCCGTTCTCGCTTTTTCAAGATTGTCGCGGCTGTCCTGACGGAAAATCGTCAGTAACTCGCGAAAGAATTCCTGGTCATCCTCGAGGCGGCCCATCAGTTCGGGGATGTCCCAGTCGTCGGAGGACGCCGGTTGATCCGGCGTTTTGTTATCGTTGCCGAAGACTTTTGGCAACTCGCTCGTGACCCGCTCAATCTCGCCGCGCAACTCATCGCGTTTCACCGGTTTCGTCAGATAGCCGTCCATACCAGCCTCCAGGCAGCGACGCTCATCTCGCGCCGCTGCATGAGCGGTCATCGCCACGATCGGCGTGTGCCGCCCAAATTTCTTCTCGTGCTCGCGAATCAATTGCGTGGCTTCCAGTCCGCCCATCACGGGCATCTGCAGATCCATCAGGATCAGATCGAAGTCCTGATGGCGCGCCGCTTCGCAAGCCTTCACGCCGTTGTCCGCCAACACCACGTCGTGCCCCATCGCCCCAAGAACGTGCAAAGCCAGCTTCTGGTTGACCAGGTTGTCCTCGACCAGAAGAATCGCGAGCTTCCGCTCGCGTGCCTTCCCGTTGAGCGCTGGCCGCGTGCCGCCGCGATGGTCCGGCGAGCCGAGCGCTGCGCGGAGGTTTTCGTGAAGCGTCCGGCACAACAGCGGCCACTGCAGTTCGGCGAAGGCCCTGCCCGGAGCCGCGCGCTTGTGAGAAGACCGTTCGTTCGCGCGCGAGAGCAGAAGCCGGCAGCCGTGTGGAAGTTGAGAGGTCCAGTCATCGTGCAGCCTTTCGCTGTCCGTTTTGCCGAAAGCCTCGTCGACGATCGCAACCTGGAAGTTCCGGCCAGGCGCAGATTGACGGAGGCGAAGGAGCGCTTCGACGCCCAGCACTTCGTGCGGCTCCAGGCCCCAGCGGCGGAGGAGCCAGCAGACCAGGGCGCGCCGGTCGTCATCCGGAACCGCCACAAGGATGCGCGCGCGAGGGAGCCTGGCGAATTGCCTGGGCGGATTTGCGGCATCGCCGTCCGGCCGGTTGAACCGCAGCTTGAAGTGGAAGCAGCTTCCCTTTCCGGCCTCGGTGTCGACGGAAATCTCGCCGCCCATGCCGCGCACGAGTTTTTGGGAGATGGAGAGGCCGAGCCCGGTTCCACCGAATTCGCGAGTGACGGAGCTGTCGGACTGCTGAAATGATTCGAAGATTTTGTCGATGTGCCCGGCGCTGATACCGATTCCGGTGTCGCGCACCTGAAAATCGATTTGGGTCCGGCCTTCGCGGTCCGGAGCGCAGTCTAATACGAGCGAAACGCGTCCCCGATGGGTGAATTTCACGGCGTTTCCCAGGAGGTTGATGAGCACCTGGCGCAGGCGCGTGGGATCGCCGGCGAGGAGATCAGGAAGCTCGCCGCGCAGGTTCCAGTCCAGTTCGAGGCCTTTCTTTTGGGCCCTGAGGATGATCGGGTTCAGGGCGCCATCGATGATCTCCAACATCGAGAACGGCACGGACTCCAGTTGCAGCTTTCCGCTTTCGATCTTCGAGAAGTCCAGGATGTCGTCGATGATGTCCATCAGAGACTCGGCGCAGCCCTTCACGAGGTTCAGTTGCTCTCGCTGCTGAGGGGTCAAGCCGGTATCCAAGACGACCTCGGTCATTCCGAGGATGCCGTTCATGGGGGTGCGGATTTCGTGGCTCACGTTTGCGAGGAACTGGCCCTTGGCCTCATTGGCGGCTTCGGCGGCGCGCCTCGCTTCGATGATGCGCTGTTCGGCCGCGCGCCGTTTGGTGACGTCTTCGACGACGGCAATGAACCCGCGTAGCTTGCCGTCCGGCCCTAGGAGGGGGCGCGAGCGCCAATGAATCCAGTTGACGTTGCCGTCGGGCAGCAAGACGCGGCTTTCATCGGCGAGTTCCACTTCCATGTCCACGCCAGCTCTCCACAGGCGCATGCAGTGTTCGCGCTCTTCAGGATGGATGGCCGAAGTCCAGCCAAGGCCCGTGGCGGATCTGGTGGTCAAGCCCGTCATCTCGCAGAACCTTTCGTTGACGTAGACGCAGCGCCCGCGCGCGTCGGTCCGCAGGATGCCGATGGGTGCCGCCAGGCTCAGGGTCCGGAAGAGCTCTTCGCTCTCGCGGATGGCATGCTCGGTCTCGACGCGCTTCGAAATGTCGAGGAAGATTCCCAATTGACCGGCGGTTTGCCCTCCCAAGAGCAGGGGCGCGCTGAAAAACTCCACGTCCAGTAGCGACCCGTCTTTCTTTCTTCGCTTTGTCACCCGGCGAATGGTGCGGCCCTGCATGATCTGCTCGCGGAGCCCGTCGGATTCCGCGGCCAGTTCGGCGGAGGCGACAAGGTCTGTGATCCGTTTCCCTGTCATCTCCTCGGTGCTAAATCCGAACATCTGGCGGAATGCGGGATTGGACTGGCGCACCGATCCGTCATTTGAAATCAGCACAAACCCGACCGGCGAGGCTTCGTTCAAGGCGCGAAACAGCTCTTCGCTCTCGCGAAGAAGGGCTTCGGTCCTCTGCCGTTCTGCGATCTCCTGCTCTAGAGCTATGGTGCGTTGTGAAACGCGCTGCTCGAGCATTTCCTGAGCTTCGCGGAGTTCTTTATCCCTCCGTTCCACCGCCTCGAGCATGTGGTTGAAGTCCTGAGCGAGGTTGCGCAGTTCTTTGCCTCCCCGAGGGAGGGCACGCAGCGAATACACGTCGTCGTTGGTCACTTTGCGTGCCAGGGAGGCCAGAGTCTCGATGGGAACAGTCACGGCGCGCTGCAGCAGCGCAGTCAACACACCGATCAGCACGAGTGCGCCGGCAAAGAGCGGGATGACCAGGCGGGCCAGGGCCCGGCGTTCTTCCCGGATATCCTCGATGCCGGATTCCAAGCTGAGCGCGCCAATCAGCTGGCCGTGAAACCGAATGGGCCGGGCCAATTCCAGATGCTCTCCCTTCCAGACGACGCGTTCCGCAGAGACATTGGAAGAGATAATGATCTCGTCGCGGAATTCCGGCCGGCGATATTCCGCCAGCACCGTGCCATCCTCGCGATACAACACCCCTTGACCGATGTGAACGCGCGATTCCAGTCCGCGAAGCACATTCGAAGCCTGAGGCGAGTCGTCAAAGACCAGGGCGGCCGTGCCACTCGTGGCGATCAAATCGGCCGCCGAGCGCAGTTCCTCCACTTTGTGTACCCGCAGCAGGTGGTCGTCGTAGATCACGAACAGGGCGAATGCCAAGGTCAGCCCGGCCGCGCTGCTGGCCAGGGTCAGCACGATCAGCCGGGTCTTCAGCGAAGCATTCCGCAGCAGTCCCATGTCAGTCGCCCCGCCTGCCGTTTTCCATGGTGACGTGCATGGCTAGTTCCAGGAGCCGGGAATCGATATGCAATCCAGCGTCCCGCACCGCTCGCAGGTTCACGTCGAAGCGCACGCCGTCGCGGCTGGAATCGAGTTGCAGCATCCCGCCCGCGGTAAGAAATCCCGACGCTTCACCAAACGTCAGCACCCCGGGACGATTCAACTTCGGCAGCCATTTCCCGAAGGCTTCCCGCGAAGAGCCCGGCATGTAGACCGCGTCACACGCGTTCAGGTCCGCGTCTTTCTCCACCCAGCGCACCTGGACTCTGCGGTCTCCAACCGATGTGCCTGCCATCTGCTGGGTCAATGTGAAGAGAAAAAAACGGTCGCCGACGGCGCAGAATTGGAAGGCATCCCGGCCTCTCCCCGTTTCTCTCGCGGGCCACTCCACAAAATTCAGAATCTTGCGAACAAATGCCGCGCGGCGCTGCGCTTCGGCGTTCGGTACCTGCGCTTCGGAGGCCACACCGCCAGCAAAAACCGCGAGCAGCAGGAGAATCACCAGGGCGCTCCGCAGGCGGGCAGGCCCCCGGAGCGACGTTGTTGCGAGTTTCTGTGCCGACACTTGCAGCATGCGGACGTGCACCCTCGGGGTCCTAACTAGCAAGCGTTCCGCCAACTGAAGGGAGCAAGCAGCTCTATGTCGTCAGAAACGTGAGAGTTGGGGAGTAGATTTGAGGCGGGAAAGAGAAAGTGTTTCGAAGTGAAACAGGCCGCCCCGCCCAGACGCACCGCTCTCGCCTTCGAGGTCAGCGGTAGATGAAGACCATAGCAGGGATCAGACCCGGGAAGAATCCGGATTTCTTCAGGGAGCCGCTACCGGCAGGATTTGGAGGCGCGGGTGGGAATCGAACCCACGCATAAAGGTTTTGCAGACCTCTCCCTTACCACTTGGGTACCGCGCCTCAACCTTTCTAGTATAGCGAAACTGGGCAAGTACTGTCAGGGTGTCCGCGTGGTTACTTTTTCGCGGGCTCCTCAATCTGGGCTTCACGCAGGAAGCGCGCGGATTCCTCGGGCGGAGTGGGGTTGATGTAGAAGCCCGTGCCCCATTCGAATCCCGCCACCTTGGTAAGCTTCGGAATGATTTCGATGTGCCAGTGGTAGTGATCGTTGATTTCTTCGCCGATCGGCGAGGTGTGAATCATGAAATTGAAGGCCGGGCGGTCGAGCACGGCGTCCATGCGCATGAGCGTGTCCTTCAGCATCTGCGCCAGGCTGGCATACAGCGAGCTTTGATTATTCTCGTAAGCCGAGCCGTGGGTCTTGGGGAGCAGCCACATTTCGAACGGGAAGCGCGGAGCGTAGGGAGCAAGAGTGATGAAGTGGTCGTTCTCGTTGATCACCCGCTCGCCGGTGTCGCGTTCCTGCCGGATGATGTCGCAGAAAATGCAGCGTTCTTTTTCGTCGTAATAGTGCCAGCAGTTGTCCACTTCTTCGCGGACGCGGCGCGGCACGATGGGCAACGCGATCAGCTGCGAGTGAGGGTGCTCCATGGATGCGCCGGCGGCTTCCCCGTGATTCTTGAAAATCAGGACATAGCGGAAGCGCTTGTCGTTCTTCAGGTCGAGCATGCGGTCGCGGTAGGCCCACAAGACGTCCTCGACCGATTTCTGTGGAAGCTGCGCCAGGGTCGTCTGGTGCTGCGGCGTCTCGACGATGACCTCGTGAGCGCCGATGCCGTTCATCTTGTCGAACAGCCCTTCGCCCTCGCGGTCCAATTCCCCTTCTATACCAAGAGCGGGAAAACGGTTCGGCACTACGCGGACATTCCATCCCGCGGTGTTCGGCCCTGTACCGTTGCGCCCATAGGCAAGGATTTCCGGAGGCGTCTTGGCTTCATTTCCCGGACAAAACGGGCAATTCCGCGGCGGTCCCGGAAAGACGCTCTCACGCAGAAAATCCATCGGGCGTTTCCCACGGTCCGTGGAAATAATCACCCACCGGCCTGTAATCGGATCCTTCCGTAACTCCGGCAAGACACACCCTCCCAAGCGTTTTACTCAACCTAACCCAACGGCACCTGAGTTGCAAATCGTGATTGTACCTCAATGCTATTGGGCTTGTGGAATTCAGCGGCGCCTAAGTACTTCGCGGAGGGGTTTGTGGGCTGAGGGCAGCTCGATGGAGTCGCACGACAGGGGGAGACCCGGGGCGGTTCTCAATCGCAACGACATCGAATCGCAGCGGACAATCGCCCAGGTGGCGCTCGCGCATGAAGTAATGAGCGGTCCTAAGCAATACTTCGTGTTTTTCCCGAGTCACACTCAGCTCCGGCACGGCTACGCCGTCCGCGGCTGCATGGCGCGTCCGAACTTCCACGACGGCGAGCGTGTCCCCGTCGAAACCCACCAGGTCGAGTTCTCCCTTCGCCCGCGCCGGCATGTAGTTTCGCGCGATAAAAACATAGCCAAGGCGCCGCAGGTACCAGTAAGCATACGTTTCCCCACGCGCGCCAACCTGCAGCGCCTCCTCCTTTTTCGATTTGAAGGCGGCCTCGTCCGTACCGCGCAATCCACGCCGGGCTTTCCAATTCACCCAGGCAAACCCGATCCGCGAGATCACTCGATGGAGCATATTTACCCTGTAGGCACGATATTCTCCGAGTATAGACAAAAATCCCGTGACGGTCATCCATCTGACCGCCACGGGAGTCTGAAATTCCAGCTGGGATCCGGCTAGAGCCCCTTCTCCACTTCCGTAATCGCGTCTTCCATGATGCCGATGGCGCAATCCGCTTGCTCTTCGTCGATGATCAGCGGCGGCGACATGCGGATGGAATTCTCGCCCGATCCCAGGGTGAGCAACCCGCGGCGGAAGGCAGCCTGCACGACCTTGTCGCGCAGATCCGATCCCTTCTCTTTGGTCTTCTGATCGCGCACGAATTCCACGCCGATCATCAGGCCCTTGCCGCGCACGTCGCCGACAATCTTGAAGCGGTTGGTCCAGCCGGCCGTCTTGGCGAAGATGTAGTCGCCCACTTTCTTTGCGTTGGCCATCAATCCGCCTTCCACCAAGTCGAGCGTGGCGAGCGCTGAAGCCACGCACACGGGATTACCGCCGTAGGTGGTTCCGTGGGACCCCGGCTTCCAGCGCATCACTTCTTCCTTGGCGATGAAAGCGCTCAGGGGCATGCCGCTGGCGACACCCTTGGCGGTCAGCACGATGTCGGGGGTAACGCCGGCGTGGTCGTAGGCCCACATCTTGCCGGTGCGGCCCACGCCGGCCTGCACTTCGTCCATGATCAGCATGATGCCGTGCTTGTTGCAGATGCGCTGCAGTTCCTGAAGGAACGTCACGGGCGCGGGGATGAAACCGCCTTCACCCTGAATCGGCTCGACGATAATAGCAGCGGTTTCCTCGGGCGCGAAAAGGCGCTTGAAGATCTGGTTTTCGAGGAGGTCGATGATTTCGCTGCCGCAGTTTTCCTTGGTGTGTCCCAGAGCGCAGCGGTATGCATAGGGGTAGGGAATGTGCTCCACGCCACCGAGGAGCGTGCCGAAATATTTCCTCTGCGTGTTTTTCGAGGCGGTGAGGGAAAGTGAGCCGAGAGTGCGCCCGTGGAAGCATCCGTAAAAGGCGATCAGTTTGTCGCGCTTTGTGGAGTAGCGGGCGAGTTTGATGGCGCCTTCCACCGCTTCCGTTCCGGAATTCCCGAAGAACACTTTCCACTGGTGCGATTTCGGCATCGTGGCCACCAGCCGTTCGGCGAGCTGCGGCATGTGCCGGTGGTAGAAGTCCGTTCCTGCAATGTGGATGAGCTCCGCCGCCTGCTTCTGGATCGCCGCCACCACTTTCGGATGGCAGTGCCCCGTGGAGCACACGGCGATGCCCGCGGCAAAATCGAGGAAGGTGTTTCCGTCCGGGTCCTCGACAATTGCGCCGCTCGCGCGCTCCGCGACGAGGGGATAATCGCGCGAAAGCGACGGCGAAATATATTTCGCGTCGTAGGCAATCACCTGCTGGCCCTTTGGACCTGGCAGTGCAGTCTTGATCTCAGGAAACTTGCTGGCTGTGGCTGTGGTCATGATTCCTCCATGAATCTCGCAGTGAACTTTTCGTTTTGGGTGGATACAGCGGTAAGGAGAGAGCAGGCTGGAAGCGACATGGCGCCACAACCCGCGGAAATGGAGGGACTTAATCTACGCCGAAGAGACTGGGACGCAGGTTGCATGGCCGGAACTTGCGCGGCACGCGCGGCCCGACCGCTACCCGATCATGTTTCAAAAAGTGAAAATGCCTCATTTGCGTTTCCAGCGGACACTTCCGTCTTTCGAGTCTTCCAAAATTATACCACGCTGATCGAGTTCCTTGCGCACGCGATCGGCTGTGGCGAAATCCCTGCGCTTGCGCGCAGCCTGCCGGTCAGCGACAAGCTTCTCGATCTCCGCGTCGTCCGGTCCGGCCTGAGCCGCGGCAAAACCCAGCGCGGTCAACTTCTCCGCATCGTTGTCTTCGATGACGGCAAATACTTTATCGAAGGCGTCGAGAAAGCCCCGAGCGGCCTTCACCTCGCCATCGCGGAAGTCGCCCTTGTCCATCGCGATGTTCGCTTCGCGCACGAAATCAAACATGGCCGCCAGCGCTACCGCGGTGTTCAGATCGTCGGAAAGGCCGGCGTCGAAATCGTCGGCGGCCTTAGCGATTCGCGCCGCCAAGGCTTCGTTCTTTCCGGCCGGGAACTTCTCGTTCTTCAAGCGCGCGGCAAAATTGCGCAGGCGCTCCACCGAACTCGTCGCCTGCTGCAATCCATCGAATGTGAAATTCAGCTGGCGACGGTAGGGCACGCTGGCCAGGGCGAAGCGCAGCGCGGACGGCTTGTATCCCTTCGCGAACAGGTCGCGCAGAGTGTAGAAGTTGCCCAGGGACTTGGACATCTTCTCGCCTTCTACGAGGAGGTGCTCGGCGTGCAGCCAATAGCGCACGAACTTTTTTCCGGTCGCGGCTTCGCTCTGCGCAATCTCGTTCTCGTGATGCGGGAACGCCAGGTCGATTCCGCCGGTGTGAATATCGATGGTTTCGCCGAGATATTTCATGGCCATGGCCGAGCATTCGATGTGCCAGCCCGGGCGGCCCGGACCGATCGCGGTGTCCCAAAAGTGTTCCCCCGGCTTGGGCGCCTTCCACAACGCAAAATCCCGCGCGCTCTCTTTCTCGTAGCGGTCGTTATCCACGCGCGCGCCGGCCATGATGCCGCTCAAATCGATCTTCGAAAGCTTGCCGTAATCCTTGAACTTGGCGATGCGGTAGTAGATCGACCCTTCCGAATCGTAGGTATAAGTGTTCTTCTGCAACCTCTCGATCAGCTCCACCATCGGCTCGATGTTGTCGGTGGCGCGAATCCAGTGTTCCGGCGCCTCGACGCTCAGAGTCCGACAATCGGCAAAGAACGCCTGGACAAATTTTTCGGTGTAATCGCGAATGCCCACCCCGGCGGCCGCGGCGTTGGCGATGATGCGGTCGTCGACGTCGGTGAGGTTCATGACATGGGTCAACTTGAACCCGCGAAGCTTAAGGAACCGCCGCAAAATGTCCTGGAAGACGAAAGTGCGGAAGTTACCGATGTGAGCGTAGTCGTACACCGTGGGACCGCAGGTGTACATGCGGACTTCGCCGGCTTTCAAGGGAACGAACGGCTCGACTTTTCCCGAATAGGTATTGTGGACCTGGATTTCGTGCATCGACCGTCAGTTGACCCTTTCCACCGCGCCGCAAACGAATGATTGTATCCGAGCCTCGACAACTGCCGCAATGATCCGTGGCTAGCGCCGGCTGCTTCCCAGCAACGATCCCAGCACTCCGCGCACGATCTGGCGGCCCACGGAACTCCCGATGGCCCGCGCCGCACTTTTCGCCATGGCGTCGACGACATTGTCTCCGCGCCGTCCCCCGCCGCTCATCCCCGGGATGTTCTGCCACCATGGCGGCCCGGACGGCGCAGTTCCTGGAACCGATGGCTGGCTGGGTGCTGAGGGTGAGGATGCGGGGCCACCCACTCCGGCGCGGCTCTTCAATGCTTCGAATGCGGATTCGCGGTCTACGGCGTTTTCGTAGACGCCCGCCACAACCGAATTTGCGATGAATTGTTTACGCTGGTCCGGCGTGATTGGCCCGATCTGGCTGTGCGGGGGCAGCACCAGCGCCCGCTCCACCACTCCGGGTATCCCTTTTTCGTCTAAAAACGACACGAGGGCCTCGCCCACTTCCAATTCGGTGATCGCCTTGGCTACGTCCAGTTTTGGGTTCGTCCGGAACGTGTCCGCCGCGGCCTTCACGGCTTTTTGATCCGCGGGCGTGAATGCGCGCAGGGCGTGCTGGACACGATTCCCGAGCTGGCCCAAGACCGTCTCCGGGATATCCAGCGGATTCTGCGTCACGAAATAGACGCCGACGCCCTTGGAGCGGATGAGCCGGACCACCTGGACGACCTTGTCTTCGATTATTTTCGGCAAATCCGCAAACAGCAGGTGCGCTTCGTCAAAGAAGAAGACCAGCTTCGGTTTGTCCGGGTCGCCGACTTCCGGCAGGTGCTCGAACAGCGACGTGAGCAGCCATAGCAGAAACGTGGCATACACTTTCGGCGACTGGTAGAGCTTGTCCGCCGCGAGAATGTTGACGACGCCGCGCCCCTGAGCATCCGTCTGCATCAGATCGTCGAGATTCAACGCCGGCTCGCCGAAGAACTTGTCGCCGCCCTGCTGCTGGACGGCCAGCAATCCACGCTGAATCGCGCCAATGCTTGCCGCCGAGATGTTCCCATAGAGTGTCTGGAAGTCTTTCGCGTGATCGCCGACATATTGCAGCATCGCCTGCAGATCCTTGAGGTCCAACAGCAGCAAATGGTTGTCGTCGGCAATCTTGAAGGCCAGATTCAGCACGCCCTCTTGCGTGTCGTTCAAGTTCAGCAGGCGCCCCAGCAAGAGCGGCCCCATCTCCGAGATGGTCGCGCGCACGGGATGGCCTTCCTGCCCGAACACGTCCCAGAAGGTCACCGGGCAACCGCTAAGGGCAAAGTCACCCAGTTTCAGTTTCTTCACGCGGTCGGCGATCTTCGGATTGCCGGAACCCGCCTGGCTGATTCCCGAAAGATCGCCCTTGATATCCGCGGCAAAAACCGGGACGCCGATGCGGCTGAACGCTTCCGCCATCACCTGCAACGTCACCGTTTTCCCCGTGCCGGTCGCTCCCGCCACCAGCCCGTGGCGGTTCGCCAGTTGCGGCAATAGATTCAGCTGCGAAGTTCCCTGCGCAATCCAGAGTGGTTCCACCATGTCGATCGACTCTCCGCCCTTCGAAATTGGCAAACGGGGTTGGCGTCACCCCGGCGTGCACCTGCCGATTCTAATACGCCCAAGTTATTTCCGCCTGCGCGAACGTAGCTCGGCGCCTGCTCTATACTGATGTTTCATGCCGAACCCGCAATTGAATGCCGTGTATTCCTCCCGCAGCATGAAGCGGCGCTACGAAGTGTGGTTCCTGCGATGCGGACTGGCCGACGGCTCGGGCGCGTGGTGGTTTCGCTATCTGCTGATGAACCTGGGGCGGGGCGGCTGCTCCACCGGGAACATGCAGATGCCCGTGCAAGTGTGGGCCACATGGTTTCCGCGCGACGGCGAGCCGCAAACGTTCATTCAGGGCTATCCCGCCGACCAGTTGAATCTCAGCGAGCCCTTCCAACTGCCCTTTCACCTGCGCGTTGCCGAAAATGCGATTGGCGAGGATTCCTGCCGTGGCCATCTTCAGGTCGATGGCCATTCCATCTCCTGGAATCTTCGCAATCGGTCGAACTTCGGCGTCACTCTCAGCGACAAAGGCTGGATTGGCTTCTCCAAATCGCCGCATTCCGACGCGGTCTTCTCCGGCGAAATCTTGCTCGATGGCCGGCGCTTCACCGGGGAGCCTCTCGGCTTCGGCGTGCACGGCCACAATTGCGGCTATCGCCACCGAACTTACTGGCGCTGGATGCATGACTATTTCCCGCAACCCGATGGATCCGCCAGCACGTTGGAGGCACTCGTCTATGATCTGCCCTTCGGACTGGTATTCCGCAAGGCCGTGCTGTGGCATCAGCAAAAACTGGTATTCCTCAAGAGATTCCGGGAACAAGTCATCGTTCGGGAAGCCAACAAACTCCAGTGGGGCTTCGAGGCTACGAATGGGGACACCTCGATCAAGGCGCTCGTCGAAGCGACCGCACCGGGGATTCATCGTCTGCCGTATGAGAAAACGGACTGTTCCGGCACGTTTTCTGTGTTGAACGCCAGCCTGGCGCGCGGTTCTCTTTCGATAGAAGACGAGTTAACCGTGGCGGACGGCGCAGCGGTCCTTGAAATGGGAGGAAACTGAACGTGGCTCAGAATGCGAAATGGGATGCGAATCTCTACGACGAAAAACATTCCTTCGTGTGGAGAATGGCCGCTGATCTTCTCGACCTCCTGGGAGCCAGGCCCGGTGAGCGCATTCTCGACATTGGTTGCGGCACCGGGCACCTTACCGCGCAAATCGCCGGCACGGGAGCGCGCGTAACCGGCGTCGACCGATCACCCGAAATGATTGAACAGGCCCGCGCAGCGCACCCATCCATCACGTTTGAGGTCATGGACGTGCGCGAGTTGAACTTCCCTGAGAAATTCGACGTGGTCTTCTCCAACGCGATGCTGCACTGGGTCACAAACCCCGAACCAGCGGTCGCGTCGATCGCTTCCGTTCTCAAGAGCGGCGGACGTTTCGTTGCCGAACTCGGCGGCAAGGGCAACGTGGAGGGCCTGATGTCGGCCTTACGACACAGCTGGCAGCGCCTCGGGCCGTCCGAACCGTTCCCCAGTCCCTGGTATTTTCCCGGCGTCGCGGAATACTCGTCACTGCTCGAACGCCATTCCCTTGAGGTTACGTACGGGCTTTTGTTCGACCGGCCGACCCCGCTCGAAGACGGCGACGACGGCCTGCGCACGTGGCTCAACATGTTTGGCGGGCCTATGTTTGAAAAACTGTCCCCGGCGCTTGCGGAGCAACTGCTCGCGGAGACCATTCGCGAAGCGCGTCCACATCTCTTTCGCGGCGGCCAGTGGACCCTCGACTACCGCCGCCTGCGTCTGGTGGCTCGCAAAGTTTAGACTAATCCTCTTCTTCTTCGTTCATCTGCATGGTCAAGTACCGTTCGTATCCGATCTCCTTGATGAGATGCAGTTGCGCCTCGAGCCAGTCGACGTGCCCTTCCTCATCGAGCAACAGCTTTACGAACAGGTCGCGCGACCCGTTGTCCTTTTCCGCGACGCACAGTTGAATGGCCGCGTTGTAGTCTTTCACCGCGCCCAACTCCAAACCCAGATCGCTCTCCAACATCTCTTTTACGGTCTTCCCGACGGTCATCTCGATCGGCTTCATGCTCGGCGAGCCGTCGAGAAACAGAATTCGCTCGATCAGGGACTCGGCATGTTTCATTTCATCGATCGACTGGCGCTTCAAGGACTCGGAGAGTTTTTCGTAACCCCAGTTCTCGTACATCTCGGCATGCAGAAAATATTGATTCACCGCCGTCAGTTCATCGCGCAGCGCCTTGTTCAACTCTTCAATCACTTTTGCAGAGCCCTTCATGACGGAAATCCTCCTGGGAGAGGCAGGTAGTGAAAAACCGGCCCATTCACTTGCAATTCATTTTCAAGTAAAGTCCCACCCCTGCGCTGTGACTGCTATCACCCCTCTCTCCCGCTCCCCCCGGCCCTTCTCCACGCTGGCCTCTTGTGGCTTGTGGAAAAGCGCCACCATATCTTGCGGCGTGCTTTACAGGGCGAACAATGCCATGGTAGGCTTTATTCCCGTACCGCCATCTTAGCGCCAGGCGGCTGGGCTCTGATTCAGAACCTGCCAAACGTGTGTGGTTTCTGTACCTTACGGACAGAAGCCTCGTTGCGAAGATCCTCATCCTCGAGGAAAGGTAAGTCGTCTCTCTTCGCGCGCTTTAACCCGGGCCCCTGCTCCCGCAAGCGGCGTACTGTGTGCGGAAGTTGAACGCGAAGTGCAGTCTTACGACAAAAAGGGGACACCTTGCTGAAGCTCCGTAAAGTCGAAATTGTTGGCTTTAAGTCCTTCTGTGAACGCACCGTGGTCACGTTCAGCGGCACGGGCACGACTTGCATCGTTGGCCCGAACGGCTGCGGCAAGTCCAACGTCGTCGACGCCATTAGTTGGGTTCTGGGCGAACAGAGCCACAAATCCCTGCGCGCCGAGCGCATGTCCGACTGCATCTTCAACGGCACCGCCAAGCGCCCTCCGATGGGCCTCGCTGAGGTCACCATCACCATGGAAGATCCGGAACTCGCGGAAGCGGCCCGCTTTGTTCTGGAAGGCGCCGTCGTCGACGATGCCGCGGCGCTATCCGTGGCGGAATCGGAAGCAACCTCAGCACCGGCCGATTCTCCCGCCGCTAACGTTTCTGTCGATCCCACGGCACCGGCAGAATCCGCCGAAGCAATGCCCGAGTCTATTGAAGCAGCTCCCGTCTCCAATGAACCTGCGTTCCTTGCCAAGAAAAAGAAACGCGCTGAAAAATCCGCCCTGTCGACCAAGCCGGGGGAAGTTGTGGTCAGCCGCCGGCTGTACCGCAGCGGCCAAAGCGAATACCTGATCAACGGCCGCGTGGCGCGTCTCCGGGATATTCAGGAAATGTTCATGGGTGTCGGCCTTGGCCCGGATTCGTACGCCATCATCGAGCAGGGCCGCATCGGGCAGATTCTTGCCACGAAGCCGATGGAGCGCCGCGCCATCATCGAAGAAGCAGCCGGGGTCACGAAATTCAAGACGAAGAAGCGCCTGAGCGAAGCGAAGCTGGAGTCGTCCAAGGTCAATCTGTCGCGCGTCAATGACATCGTCGTCGAAGTGGAAAAGCAACTCGGCTCGCTGAAGCGCCAAGCCGCGAAGGCGCGCCGGTATTCAGAGATTCGCGAACAGATGCGCGGGATCGTCCGCCAGATGCTGGCTGGCAAGGCCCGCGAACTCGACACGGAAGCGGAGCGCGTCAACACCCGGCTCGCCGAGCTGACCGCCTCCGAAACGCAATACGCGCAAACCATTCATGAGCAGGAATCCGAACAGGATCGCCTGAGCCAGCGCATCTACTCGCTGGACGGCGAGATTCGGCAGAACCAGAACGTTCTGAACCAGACCGCGCTCGAAGTCGATCGCTGCGAGAATCGCATCACCTTCAACCGCACGCGCAGCGAAGAACTCGCGGGGCGCAACACGCAGCTTGTTTCCGAGCGCCAGGCGATCCAGGCGCAGCGGCTCGAATGGGAATTCCGCAACGCCGCGCAACAGCAGGCCGTCGAAGGGGCACGCACCGAATCCATCACCGTCAACACGCGCGTCGAAGAACTCAGTCATCGCGCCGCCTTCCGCACCACGCAGATCAGCGAGGCGGAGGCGCGCGTCGAGGCGCTACGCCGAGCTGCGACCGAAGCCAGCGAAAGCGTCCTGCGACTCCATGGCGAGCAGAAGCAGGCCGAAGAAGCCCTGGTCCATCAGAAAGATTCCTTGCAGAAACTCGAAGGCCGCGAGGCCGAACTCCTTGAATCTTCCATTCGCGTACGGGAAGACGCCGAGCAGGCCGCGAATACCTGGGGCGAAGCCGTCAACCACGCGGAGGCGTTGCAGCGGCGCTCTGCGGAGCTGCAAACGCGCCTGGCGGAACTGCGCCAGAACCGCGAGCGCACCACCAAAGAAGCCGATTCCCTGCGCGACTCCCTTGCCGGCATCCGCGCGCGGCACTCCACGCTGACGCGCATCCTCAACGATCACTCCTACACGGGCGAATCCGTGCAGAAGCTCTTCGCCGCGAACGAACGACATGGCGGACAGGACTTCCGCGCGGTCGGCGTCCTTGCCGACTACGCCGAGGTGCAGGAGCAGCACGAAGCCGCGATCGAACAATATCTCCGCGAGGAACTGGAGTATGTCGTGGTGGAAACCTACGACCACGCACGAGCCGGAGTGCATATGCTGCGGGAAGAAGTCGGCGGGCGCGCCACGTTCTTCGTCGATTCCCTGCGGAACCTCAAGCTGGACGAGTACGAGCCCATCATCCATTTCCGTTCCGAGGACGGCGTGATCTCCCGCCTGGACAAGCTGGTGGAATTCCGCGATCCGCTCGGGCCCGCCGCCAAGCAGTTTCTGCCGCGCCTTCGCTACGGCTATTTGACGGAAAGCGGCGCGGCGGAGAAACTCGCGCGCGAGTATCCGCAGTACGCGTTCGTCACGCCGGAAGGCACGTGCTATCAGGGGCGCATGGTCACCGGCGGCAGGCCGGACGAAGCCGGCCCGCTCGGCATGAAGCGCGAGCTTCGCGCGGTGAGCGCCGAGCTCGCGCACCTTGAAGAGCGCAGCACCTCGATCCAGAGCGAGCTCGAAATCATCCTCGCGGAAGTGGCCGCAATCGAATCCTCGCAGCAGGAACTCTCGGCGCAACTCCGCGAAGCCGAGCGCAACCTCTTTGCCGCCAAACACCGCCACGAGCAGACACAATCCGATCTGGCGCGGCTGGGCCTGGAGCTCACGACCTGCCAGAACGAGCTCGGTCACATCCGCCGGGAAATCGATTCCGTGCTGCAGCGCGCGCAGAACGCCCAGCTTCAGCACGAAGCCGCCGCCAGCAGCCGGGCGCAGGCCGAAGCCGAAAGTATCCGCCTCGTTGAGGAAGTGGGGCAGCTTCGGACGTTCGTCGAAAACGAGCGCAACGAACTGGCCACCGCAAAAGCGGAACTCGCAACCATGAACGAGAGGCTCGCTTCAGCCGAAGCTATTGCCCGCCGCCTCCAGGAAGAATCCGCAGACCTTGACCGCCGCGAAACCGCTTTGCGCCAGCAGGAATCCTCGATCAGCGAAGAAACGGCTGCGATGGCTCGCCAGACCGAAGAGCTGGCCCAGCAACTCGAAGTGCTCCGCGCCGAAAAGGTCCGCCTTGATCTCCATCAGAAGGAGCTGGAACAGGAATGGGATTCGGCGCGCAATACCGTCACCGCCGCGGAAGAGCATCTGCGTACCGCGCGCCAGACGCTCCAAGAAATGCGCGACGAGCGGGGTAAGTTTGAGATCGAGAAGGCCCGCAACGATTCGGACCGCCAGCACCTCCGCGAGACGTGCCTCGCCGAAGTCAACGCGCAGCCGGAAGACCTTATCGCTTCGGAAGCCGTCTTCATGTCGGGCGAGGAGCTGGCGGCCGCGGAAACAAGTTACCGCGAAATGAAACAGCGCATCGAGAATATGGGCGCGGTCAACATGATGGCGCTCGAAGAATACAACGAGTGCGAGCAGCGCTTCGGCTTCCTTACGCGTGAACGCGACGACCTGCTGCAGTCCATCGCCGACACCCAACAGGCCATCAAGGAACTCGATCAGATCACCCGGGAGCGTTTCGAACAGGCCTTCGCGTCCATCAACGCCAACTTCACGTCCGCTTTCCACACGATCTTCGGCGGCGGCACCGCAGAGATGCGCCTCACGGAGCCGGACAGCTCGGGGGAAGCGGGCATCGACATCGTGGCATCGCCTCCGGGCAAGCGCCTGCAGAACGTGCTACTGCTCTCCGGGGGCGAAAAGGCCATGACCGCGCTGGCGCTGCTGATCGCCATCTTCCGCTACCAGCCGAGCCCGTTCTGCATTCTCGACGAAGTCGATGCGCCTCTCGACGAGGCCAACGTCGGCCGCTTCACGCGCCTGATCGGCGACATGAGCAGCAGCACGCAGTTCATCGTGGTCACGCACAATCGCAAGACCATGGAAACCGGCAGCGTCCTGTACGGCGTCACCATGCAGGAGCCCGGCGTTTCCAAGCTGGTCAGCGTCCGCTGGGAAGGCGAGGAAGCGCCCGCGGCGAAGCAGCGCGCCGCGTCCGCCGCATAACGTCCGGGCAACAACCGCCAGTGTGGAGAGCGCTCTTTCCGCGGCGTCTGAAGCATCCGGTTCATTCACTTCTTTCCGTCGCGCGCAAGCGAAAACTTTACGTAAATCAATTATCCACCGCTCGCACCGTTTCAGGACGGGCGTCACATTGACTTCGTTTGGCGTTGCGCTAGAATGCTCCACACTTTCTCAGAGGATCGCTTCCGGTGACCGCCACTTCCGCATCACGTGTGATTCGCGAAACGAATTTTCCCGGACTCTCGCCTTCCGCTCGCGGAAAGGTGCGCGACATTTACGATCTCGGCGACCGGCTCCTGCTGGTTGCGACCGATCGCCTTTCCGCTTTCGACGTGGTGATGCCCACGCCGATTCCCGACAAGGGCCGGGTCCTCACGCAACTCTCGCTCTTCTGGTTCAACCTTCTCCGCGACGTGATTCCCAATCACGTCCTGAGCGCCACGGAATTCCCCGCGCCCTTTGACAAGCACGCCGGGGAACTCGAGGGCCGCTCCATGGTGGTTCGCAAGACGCACCCGCTTCCCATCGAATGCGTCGCCCGTGGATACCTCTCCGGCTCCGGCTGGAAGGAATACCAAGCCAACGGGACGGTCTGCGGCATCAAGCTACCCGCGGGTCTGCGCGAGTCCGACAAGCTGCCCGAGCCGATTTTTACACCCGCCACGAAAGCCGTGAGCGGCCACGACGAGAATATTCCGTTCGAGCGCGCCGCCGAGATTATCGGCAAGCCCCTCGCGGAGCAGGTGCGCGCCGTCACGCTGGACATTTACCGGCGCGCTTCAGCTCACGCCGAACCGCGCGGCATCCTGCTCGCCGACACCAAGTTCGAGTTTGGCATCCTCGACGGTGCACTGATCTGGATCGATGAAGCGCTCACACCCGATTCCTCGCGCTTCTGGCCCGCCGCGCAATACAAGCCGGGCGGCCCCCAACCCTCTTTCGACAAACAGTTTGTTCGCGATTACCTCGAACGCATCCGCTGGCCCAAGACTCCCCCCGGCCCCGCGCTGCCTCCGGAAGTGGTCGATGGTACTCGCGCCAAATACCGCGAGGCTTACCGGATACTGGTCGGCCGCGAATTGGATTAGTTCCAGCTCGACGAAAACGTTCCCACCCCGAAGGGGAGAGTGTTGCTGTGAGAGATCAACTTGAAGGTCTGATATTGCAAATGGTCGAGCGCGGAATCCTGTTCGACGAAGCCGTCGGCGAATTCGAAAAACGGTTTATCAAGCGAGTCCTGGACCGCACCAACGGCAACCAGTCCCGCGCCGCGGAAGTGCTGGGGATTCACCGCAACACGCTGAGCCGCAAAATTTCAGAATACAAGCTGGACCACCGGCGGCCCCGCGCCCGCTGATCAGTCAAAAAGAAAACGGCCCCGGTTTCCCAGGGCCGTGTCCAATCGGAAGGATTTGAAGTTACGGTTTCTTCGCCGCCGGCTTCTTCGCGCCTGCTGCCGGTTTCTTGCCTTCCTTCGGCAAGTCATCGGGGTTCACTTTGGCCTTGTCCCAGTGCAGCATGAACGCCGGGTCCGGATCGTACGATTCCAACGTTCCGGTGATGCGCGGCGCAGAATCCTTCTCGAGCTTCGCCGCATCCGGCTGGTCCGCGGTCTTGATCTTCACTTCCATGTCCGCGGTGGTCTTGGCGTCGAACTCCGCTTCGCTGGTGACGAAGGCGAGTTTCAGGTCGACCTGGTCTGCTCCGGGTGTAATTTCGATCAGCTTGCCCGGCACATCCGGGAACTCCAGTCCACAGGCCGCCGTCCAAGTCAGTTTGGCCTTATCGCCGCCGGCCTTGAGGTCGGTGAACACCGATGCAATCGTCATGTTGGTGCGCGCCGCTTCCAGATCCGAGGCGCTCACGAGCTTGTAGCTCGCCGGACGGTCCACCGAACTCGACGCCAACTGCGACAGTTCATTCAGCTCCGCATCGGTGAGGGCATCGCAAACCGTTCCGCCCTGATAGCGTTGAATCGTCGTCCGCAGGTAATCCTTCACCTGCTTAGACTGCTTTTCGTTTGCGGTCTTTGAAGTTGCCGCGCGCGCAAAGGACCACATTGCGTCGAGGGTCTGCGGCGGGTTCATCGCCATGTAGGCGCGGCCCAGGTAATAGTTGGCCACGAAATCGTCGGGGTTCGAGGCCAGCACCGTCTTGTACGCGGTAACCGCAGAAGGATAGTCCTTGGCTGCCATCGCGGCGGCAGCGGCGGTGCTGTTGAAGCCCAGGACGGCCTGCTTCTTCTGCTCCGCCCACTTCGCATCGTCCAATCCTTCCGGCTTCGGCAGGTCGCCCACGGACTTCGCGCCGGCTTCTGCCGCATCATAGGCCGCCTTGGCCGTCGCGACGTCGGGATTCGCCGTGTTGTTGAATGCAAATGCCCGCGCCGAATAAGCCTGATACTTCTCACCCGGCGTCAGCCGAGTTCGCAATCCCAACATCTTGTCCGAATATTCCACCACCTTTGGGAAGTTCTTCTGGGCCGCGTAATTCTGGTAGTACAACGGGTAGATGTAATTCAGGAGGCAGGAATTCGGATACTTTGCGACAAAGTCATCCAGTGCTTTGAGCTGGGCCGGCGCGCTCTTTTCGTTGGCCGCGGCCGTGTAAGCGTTGTATTCCGCCACCGTGTAATGCTGACCTGGTCCCGTGCATGAGTCCCCGCCCTGTGCGGCTGCCTGGGCGGCCACCGGCGTCGCACAAACGCCCAGAAGGCATATACCCAGCAGCACCGCAAGGCCCGCCAACCGTCCTGTTACTTTCATTCCGTTATCTCCTCGCTCCTGCTCACTATTATTTAAGTAACGAAATCTGGCAGCCAACTTCGACGTTCGCTGTCCATCCCGGCGAAATAACATTTTCCCACTGGAAGCCTTCGAATTATAGGGGCAGCTTATCCCCGTTCGCAAGTCGCTGCATCGATACTGGTTTGCGCGCGGAGTACACTCTGCTTGTTCCGTCTTCCGTCCCCCGGTGCACCTCCGAGGCGTCCGAAGTAGGGCGGCTTTCTTGGGAGTAAGATGAGTGTCGCACAAAATTCCATCATCAGGCGAGGAAGAATTCGCAAATGGACATCATAAATTTGAATGACGGGCATCCTCTGCAGGGGCACGTGGCTCTCGTCACCGGCGGCAGCCGTGGCATCGGCAGGGCAATTGCCACGCGCCTGGCAGCACTTGGCGCGTCGGTCGCGATCTGCGGGCGCGACCCGGACGCTCTCCGCATCGCCGCCGATCATATTCGAGCCATCCCCGCGAGCGTGCTGGCGCAGGTTGCCGATGTCACGAACGCCGCCGAGATCGACGAACTGGTTCAGGCGACCGAATCGAAGCTCGGCCGCATCACTTTGCTGGTCAACAATGCCGGCATCGGCAACCCGGGTTTTGGCCCGGTGCAGGACAAATCCGAGAATGATTGGGACCTCGTTCTCGACGGCAACCTGAAGAGCGTCTTCCTTGTGTCGCGCGCCGTCGCGCCCCTGATGATTCAACGCCGCCGCGGCGACATCATCAATATCAGTTCCCTTGCGGGGAAGAATACGTTCGCGGGTGGCGCGATCTATTGTGCTTCCAAGTGGGGTCTGCAGGGGCTCACCGGTTGCATGGCAGAGGACCTTCGGCAATACGGGATCCGCGTCAGCGCCATCTGCCCGGGAAGCGTGGCCACGGAATTCTCGGGGCGAGGCCCGAAGGACGCCGCGAAAGTGCTGACGCCGGAAGATGTGGCGCATGCCGTGGCTATGCTCGCGCTGCAGGGCCCGCAAAGCTTCATCAGTGAGGTGCAACTCCGGCCGGTGGCCAAGCCGTAGACGGGGAAGAGGGCAGAACAGTGCGCTGAGGCGCGGGGACACTCGAAAACCAAAGCATTTTTCCTCTTGACAATAGTCCTCACAACGACTATTGTATCACCATGAGTTCACGACCACTTCCCCCTCCCCCTCTGGAAGATTCACTCTTTGTCACGATCCTCCGGGCCGCCGACCGTCTGGCGCAGCAAGCTGAACAGATCATCAAGGCTTCCGGCCTGACGGCCACCCAATACAACGTACTGCGCATTTTGCGAGGTGCCGAACCGCAGGGCCTTCCCTGCCGCGTCATCGCCGATCGCATGATCTCGCGCGATCCGGACATGACCCGCTTACTGGACCGCCTTGAGAAACAGGGCTATATCACGCGCGAGCGCCAGACGGACGACCGCCGCGTCATCAAGACCCGGATTACCCCGGAGGGCTTGAAACAGCTGAAGAAGCTCGATCAGCCCGTGCATGAGCTGCATCAGAACCAGTTTCGACACATGAGCGTGTCGCGGCTCAAACAACTCGGGGAATTGCTCCGGGAGTTGACGCCGCACGAATCCCAATAGCGAAGCCGCGCATCCAAAGAACAAATTTGTCTGAGGACAAACAAGGAGAACAGGAAAATGAAAGGGCATTTCTTTCGAGTGGCACTTGGAGCTGGTCTGGCCGCCGTGCTGGCCTGGCCCACTCTGGCTGGGACAACGACCTACAGTATCGATCCGAAGCACAGTTTCGCGCAGTTTGGCGTGACGCACCTGATGATCTCCACGGTGCGAGGAGAGTTTCACGGTGTAAACGGAACCGTCGTTGTCGACGACAGCGACATCGCGAAGTCTTCGGTCCAGGTCACCATCGACGCTACAACCGTCGACACTCGCGAACCGGATCGCGACAAGCATCTGAAGAGCCCGGACTTTTTCGACGTGGCCAAGTACCCGACGATCACCTTCAATTCCACCAAGGTCGAAAATGCAGGCAACGGCAAGCTTAAGGTCACGGGCGACCTCACCATTCGCGGCGTGACCAAGACCGTCGTTCTCGAGGTCAGCAACCCTAAGGCGCCGATCAAAGATCCCTGGGGGCTCCAGCGCACGGCCGTCTCGGGAACTACCAAGCTTAACCGTCAGGATTTCGGCGTGGCCTGGAACAAGACGCTCGACGCAGGGGGCGTGGTGGTTAGCGACAATGTGGACATCACCCTCGACATCGAGATGATTGTTCCGCCGCCGGCCAAGTAAGGGATACACGTCCAGGAATGCGGAGTGGGCGGGAAGTACTACCGCTTCCTCCGCGTTTGAAATTGTCGGTTGAACCGCCCGGAAGACGCACTTCGGAGAACACCCATGCACAAACCAGCACCCGCAGACCATCCCGTCCACGATCTAGTGAAGCTCCGCTGGAGCCCTCGCTCATTTTCGGACAAGCCCGTACCTCCGGAAGCGTTGCGCAGCTTGTTTGAGGCCGCGCGGTGGGCGCCTTCCAGCGCAAACGAACAACCGTGGGCCTTCCTCGTGGCCTCGAGAGACGATCCGGAATCGCACGCGAAGTTACTGAGCACGCTCGCGGAGGCCAACCAGGTCTGGGCCAGGCACGCGCCTATCCTCGGGATCGTCATCGCCCACGTGAACTGGTCCAAGACGGGCCAGCCGAATCGCACGTCGTTCTACGACACCGGCGCGGCGATGGCCGGACTCACGGCCGAAGCTACTTCCCGCGGACTATTTGTCCACCAGATGGGCGGCTTCGATCCGCAAAAGGCGGGCGAGCTTTTTCACATACCCGCCGACTGGCAACCGGTCGCGGCATTCGTCACCGGATATCCCGGAGATCCGGAATCCCTGCCGGAACCGTATCTATCGCGGGAGAAAAACCCCCGGACGCGTAAACCGCTTGAGGAATTTGTGATGACGGGCGACTGGGGCCGTCCAGCCCACTTTCTGAGATCCTGACGGCGCGCCGTACAATAACTCATGCACTCGCTGATTGAAATCCTTCTCGGCCACGGTTATGCCGTCCTCCTCGGCTGGGTCTTTCTTGAGCAATTGGGCTTGCCACTTCCGTCGATCCCGTTGCTTCTGGCAGCCGGGGCAATGTCGGGCATGGGCCGCATGAACATCGTGTACGCCCTGGTAGTGTGCATATTCGCGAGCCTGGTTGCCGACGTGTTGTGGTACGAACTCGGCCGGCGCAAGGGCGTCAAGGTCGTGCAGTTGCTTTGCCGGATTTCCCTTGAACCGGATTCCTGCGTGCGCCGCACCGAAGGAGTTTTCGAGCGTCAGGGCGCCAAGTCACTGCTATTCGCGAAATTCGTTCCCGGGTTGAACGCCGTAGCCACGCCACTTGCCGGGATCATCCGCATGAAGTTCGGGAAGTTCCTCTTGTATGACGGACTCGGCGCTGCGTTGTGGGCCGGATTGTTCCTGGCGTGCGGCTTCGTGTTCAGCGACCAGCTCGAGGTGATCGCCAAGTCTGCGGCTACGCTTGGGGGCCGGCTCGCCGTAGTCTTGCTGGCGGCGCTGGCGGGTTACATCCTTTTCAAGTTCTATACGCGACGGAAATTTCTACGCGCCCTGCGTATCGGCCGCATCACCGTCGACGAGCTGAAACACAAGATCGATAGCGGCGAAGAAGTCACTATCGTCGACCTGCGCCACTCGCTCGATTTCGAAGCCGATCCGGAAACCATCCCCGGCGCACTGCACTTCGACTCGAAAAAACTCAGCGAAGAAAAACCGCCGTGGCCGCCCGACCGCGAGGTGATCCTCTACTGCACTTGACCGAACGAGGCCACCAGCGCCCGTGTGGCGCTGCTCTTACGGAGGCGCGGAGTCAAACGCATCCGACCGTTGGAAGGCGGACTGGAGGCCTGGCGGGAACGCGGCTTTCCACTGGCGTCGATGGCCGGCGAACAGCGCGAAGGGTTCTGAGCTTTTCAGAGGCAAAAACAGGAGGAAGAGATGAGCATTAAGGTGCAGGTCGTTTTCTACAGCATGTATGGGCACGTCTACAAAATGGCGGAAGCCGTCGCGGAGGGCGCCCGGCAGGTTCCCGGCGCGGAAGTTGGCGTTTTCCAGGTACCGGAGCTGATGCCTGAAGACATTTTGGAGAAATATGGCGCGAAGGTCGCTCGCGCTTCGTTCGCGAAGATTCCTGTCGCACGGGTGGACCAGCTTCCCGAGGCGCACGCCATCATCTTCGGCACACCCACGCGGTTCGGCAACATGGCCGCGCAGATGCGCAACTTCCTGGACCAGACCGGCCAGCTGTGGATGAAGGGCGGGCTGATCGGCAAGATTGGAAGCGTGTTCGCGTCGACGGCGACGCAGCACGGCGGCCAGGAAACCACGATCACCAGCTTTCACTCGACACTTCTGCATCATGGCATGATCGTTGTCGGCGTGCCTTACAGCGAATCCGGCTTGATGCACATGAGCGACATCACGGGCGGCACGCCGTACGGCGCCACTACTCTTGCGGGGACCGACGGGTCGCGCCAGCCCAGCGAGAATGAGCTGAAGATCGCGCGCTACCAGGGCAAGCATGTCGCGGAGATCGCCTCGCGACTTTTCCGCTAAGCTCGCGGGCGGCGTGATAAGGAACAAAAAGCGCGCTTCGGCAGTGCGAAGCGCGCTTTGATTTTTGCCGATTGCAACTAAAGGCGAGGGGCCACGATGCCGGTCTGCGACTGGTACTTCCCTTTCTTGTCTTTGTAGCTGACTTCGCAATCTTCGTCGCTTTCGAAGAAAAGCACCTGGCACAAGCCCTCGTTCGCGTAAATCTTCGCCGGCAACGGCGTGGTGTTGCTGATTTCCAGGGTGACGAAACCTTCCCACTCCGGCTCGAACGGCGTGACATTGACGATGATGCCGCATCGCGCGTAGGTAGACTTGCCGAGACACACGGTCAGAACGTTGCGCGGGATCCGGAAATATTCGACCGAACGAGCGAGCGCGAACGAGTTCGGGGGCACAATGCAAGCTTCCCCCTGGTAATGGACCAACGAACGCGGGTCGAAATTCTTGGGATCGACAATCGTCGTGTTCACATTCGTAAAAATCTGAAACTCGTCCGCCACACGGATGTCATACCCGTACGAGGACACCCCATAACTGATCACACCCTGCCGGATTTGCCGGTCCGTGAACGGCTCGATCATCTTGTGTTCGAGCGCCATGCGGCGGATCCACTTATCGGGCTTGATGGACATCCATCCCCTCCTGAGGGTGAAGAAAGTCTTGTTCTCTCAAAGAGATAAAGTGTAGATTAGCCAGTGTAGATGAGGCGGGAAGTCTTGACAACCTGGGTGGCAACCTCTAGCATCGGGCCCACGGACTACGGGGAGGGCGTGTGATCAAGCTCGATATTGTGAACGCGGTGGTCGCGAAAACCAACATAAGCCGCACCAAGGCCGAACAGGCCGTCGAAACCGTATTTGAATCGCTCAAAGCCGCTTTGGGTCGCGGCCAGCGCATCGAACTTCGCAAGTTTGGCGTCTTCAGCGTGAAGCCGCGCAAGACCGGCATCGGCCGCAACCCCCGAACCGGTGAAGAAGTGAGCATCCCCCCGGGCAAAGCGGTCCGCTTCAAGCCGGGCAAGGAACTGCAAGGTCTCGAAGACACCGCCGCAGCCGCGCAAAAGTAAATCGTTGTGACCCGCCCGGAACTGGAACAGCGCGCATCTGTCTTTGTTCAGCCGCCTATGTGGGCTTCGGGTCCCCCTCCCATTCCTTATTACGAACAAGTGCGGCCGTATCCGTCCGCACGCTCGCTGGTGCTTGCGTCGTTTCTGTTTGTCCTCACGCTCGCAACCTGCCTGGTCGCCGGCGCGCATTTCGCCTCGGCGTATGCCCACAACCAGGCCGCGTCGTTTGACACCTTCTTCGAAACTTTCCGCCTGGCCTACACGCACCCGTCGTTTCTGCTGACGGGCGTTCCGTTTGCGCTGACGCTGCTGACGATTTTACTGGCGCACGAACTGGGCCATTACTTCGCATGCCGGCATCACCACATTCACGCGAGCTATCCCTTCTTTATCCCAGCGCCAACGCCGATCGGCACCTTTGGCGCATTCATCCTGATCCGTTCGCCCTTCCGCTCCGCGCGGGCGCTGTTCGATGTCGGCGCCTCGGGACCGTTGGTCGGTTTTCTGTTCGCGCTTCCGCCGCTCGCCTACGGTGTTCTGCATGCGCGGATCATTCCGACACTCAGCTACGACAACAACGCGGACGTGATCTTCGGCGTGCCACTGATCCTGAAGCTTGTCGGCGGAATTTTGCAGCCGAACGCGCACGCCAGCGATTTGCTGCTGCATCCGGTGGGCCGCGCCGCCTGGGTAGGCCTGTTTGCAACGGCGCTGAACCTGCTTCCGGTGGGTCAACTGGACGGCGGGCACATCGTTCGTTCCGTAAGCCCGCGACTGCACCGCTGGATCTCGCTGCTGCTGCCCCTCGGGCTCCTGCCACTCGGCTTTTTCCTGTGGAGAGGCTGGTTGATCTGGGCCTGCCTGCTGATCGGCCTGCGCTTCTTCCGAGTCGCGCCGATCTATGATCCCACTCCGCTCGATCCCAACCGGCGTTTCGGCGCTTTCCTGGCGCTGCTGGTGTTTGTCTTGTGCTTCATGCCGAGCCCAATCTGATGTCCGATTCCGCCCGTCACAAGCTGGCGCGCAGCCTGCGTGAACGCGACCTGCTTTTCCTTTTCATTGGCTCGGTAATCGGATCTGGAATTTTCCTGACGCCCGGGCTGATCCTTCGCCAGCTGGATGGTTCTGTCGGATATTCGCTATTGGTGTGGTTGCTGGGTGGCGTGCTTTCGCTGCTGGGCGCTCTCACGTATGCGGAGTTGTCGGCGGCGAATCCGGAGGCGGGCGGGTTGTACTGCTATATCCGCGATGCCTTCGGGCGGCTGCCGGCGTTCCTTTACGGATGGTCTTTGCTGCTGGTGATTTCGAGCGCATCGATCGCCGCGCTCGCGCACGCCTTCACTGCACATCTCCAGGAAATCGTGCCGTTGTCGAGGTTCGAAGAGCAGGCCGTATCCATTGCGATGATTGCGGTTGTGACGCTGGTGAATGTGTGGGGAACGCGAAAGAGCTCGGACCTGCAGAATGTGACTACGCTCATCAAGGTGGGAATTATTGTGGTGCTGGGCACGATCCTGCTCGTCATCGGCCTGGCGCGGGGCCACCATGTCGCGGAACTGCCGGCGGCGATGGGCTCGACGAAAACGGGAGTAGGACTGCTGTCCGCGTTCGCTTTTGCGATGATTCCGGTCTTGTGGGCCTACGAAGGCTGGCAATTCGGAACCTACAGCGCTGGCGAAGTGCAGAACCCGCAGAAGAGTTTTCCGCGCGCATTTTTGATCGGCTCGGTGCTGCTGGTGGCGCTGTATTTGTTCGCGGTGATCGCGTACCTGGTCGCGCTGGGGCCGAAAGCGGCGACGGCAAGCACCACGATTGCGGCGGAAGCGGCCAAATCGGTACTGGGCCCGTGGGCCGGAATGCTGGTGGCGGGCACGATCCTGGTGTCGACGTTTAGCTCAACAAACAGCATCATGCTGACGGCGCCACGGGTTTTCTTCGCGATGGCCAACGACAATCTCTTCTTCAAACGCTTGGCGGAGGTACATGCAAGATTCGGTACGCCAGCATTCGCAATCATAGTGCTCGGCATGTGGTCCTGTATTCTTGCGCTGGCGGGCGGGTTCGAGTGGCTGACGAGCGGAGTCGTGCTGATCGGATGGATTTTCTACGGCCTGGGAGCGGCGGCGATTTTCCCGATTCGTTCCGCGAACCGAGGCAAGGCTTTGCCGTATCGCGTGCCCGGCTATCCGGTCACGCCAATTCTGTTTGTGCTGGCGGCGCTGGCGATTGTGGGCAATGCGATTTACAGTGCGTTCGCCGACCCCAAACAGTTTATCTATCTACTGGTGGCGATCGGAATCATGCTGCTGGGCCTGCCGGGATACTTCTTCTGGTCGCGCCGCCAGTCTTCCTGAAAAGCTGCAGATCGCCGGCGGCTTCTCACTAGAGCAACGTCAGCGGATCCATGTCGACGAGCACGGCCGTTTGCGGGACCCCGTTGGTGTCGCAAAAGGCCAGCGCACCGGCGAGAACTCGCGTAATCAAAGACTTTTTCGGAGATTTGAGCAGGAACTGGTAGCGGTGCTCCTTCTTGAGGCGGGCCAGTGGCGCGGAGGCTGGGCCAAGTATGCGCAAGCCATTGCCGTCGTGCGGAGAAAAATATTCAGACAACTTGCGAGACCATTGAATGGCGTTCTCCAGATTGGTATCGCGCACGATGATGTTGGCTAGCGAGGTGAACGGCGGATAGCTCATCATACGGCGAAACTGCAATTCCCTCTCGTAGAATGAAAGGTAGTCCTGCCGCACTGCATCCTGGATGGCGTAGTGTTCGGGATAGTAAGTTTGAATCAAGACGCGGCCCGGCAATTCGCCTCGGCCTGCGCGTCCCGCGACCTGCGTAAGCAGTTGAAAGGTGCGTTCGGCGGCACGAAAGTCGGGGAGGCTGAGCGAGGAATCGGCAGAGATCACGCCGACCAGGGTGACGCGCTGAAAATCGTGTCCCTTGGCGAGCATCTGCGTGCCGACCAGAATATCGAGAGTACCGCTGGCAAAAGCGCCCAGCGTCTCCTGGTACTGCTGCTTGGTGCGCGCGGTGTCGCGGTCGAGACGGGCGATGCGCGCTCCAGGGAACTCCTTGCGCAATCGCTCTTCCAGGTGTTCCGAGCCCTCGCCGAAGAAATAGACATACTTCGATTCACACTTCGGGCAAACCTTGGGCACGGCTTGAATGGAGCCGCAATAGTGGCATTCGAGGCGGTTGCGGCTCTTGTGGTACGTCATGGAGATGCTGCAATTGGCACATTGCACGGACGCACCACAACTACGGCAGAGCACCGACCAGGAATAGCCGCGTCGATTGATGAGCACGAGGGCTTGAGTCTTGAATTCGAGGCACTCGGTAATGCCGTCGCGCAGTGCTTTGGAGACGGGGTTGGGCTGATGAGTCTGCTGAAAATCTTCGCGCAGGTCAACAATCTGTACGGCAGCCAGCGAGCGATTCTCCACGCGTGTGGCCATGCTGAGAAGTTCGTACTTGCCGTTCACCGCGTGATGATAAGTTTCGAGTGAAGGCGTGGCTGAGCCGAGTAAAGCCGCGGCATTTTCGATTTTCGCGCGAACAATCGCCACATCGCGGCCGTGGTAACGCGGCGTCTCTTCCTGCTTGTAGCTGTTTTCCTGCTCTTCATCAACGATCAGAAGGCCCAGGTTTTCAAGCGGGGCGAAGACGGCAGAACGCGTGCCGACGACCACGCGGGCCTGGCCATTGCGCACGCGCCACCACTCGCGGGCCCGCTCCACGTCGCTCAACGCTGAGTGCAGCACAGCGACGCCTTCAAAGCGCGCCCCGAACCATGCGCGGCACTGCCGGCCGATCCAGAGCGTGAGCGCAATTTCCGGGACGAGAACTATTGCCGTCTTACCGCGGGCGAGCGTGTCCTGCACGCTGCGAAGATAGACCTCCGTTTTACCGCTGCCGGTAACCCCATGCAGCAGTTGCACTCCAAACTCGCCAAGTTCGAAGCGCGCGCGTATCGCGTTGAAAGCGCGCTCCTGGGTTTCGTTCAGGGTGTGGGCCGGAGGAGAGTAGCCCGTGTCGAACGGATCTTCGGCGGGATCGATGGTCTCTTCCCAGGCTTCGAGCAGGCCGTCGCGGAGCATGCGCTCAATGACAGTACGGGAAGTGCTGGCGAGTTTGCTGAGTTGTGCCAGGGGCAGCGGACCCCGTTCCAGAAGCAAATCACGAATGCGAGCGTCTTTTTCGCCGGCGACGTCCGAAGCAGCAGTCTCCGCGTTCTTCCACGCAACAATGCGTTGCGTCTTGCGTTTGCGGCCTTGAATGGCTTCGCGAATCTCCAGGCAGCCGCGCTTCTGCAAACGCTGCAGGCCTGCCGGCTCAACGCCCAGTTTCGCGCCCGGAGCGACCGTCCATTCGTCTTTCTTTTCGAGCAGCCGCAACAGGAAATCAGTTTCGGCGGGAGCAAGATCCGTAAGAGTCCCGCCCGCTTTCCACTTCTCGGCAAGAGATTTACCTGCTTCCGTAAGGGCGATCCGGCGCTTCACAGCGATTTCCGTGACCGGCGGGAGCATGGCGCGAAAGACCTCGCCGATGGGCGCAACGTAATAACCTGCGATCCAGTTGCCAAGTTCGAGCAGCTTCGGCGTGAGCGCGGGAACAAGGTCGAGCACCTTGCTGATCTCGCGAATTTTGGTGGCCTCCGGAGGCCGGTCAGTGAATTCGGTAACGACGCCAACCAATGATTTCTTGCGAAATGGCACGAGGACGCGACTGCCCACCTGCGCCTGTTGCCGTAACGCATCCGGCACGGAGTAGGTAAACGTGGTGCGCAAGTGGACGGGCAGCGCGACGTTGCAGAAGCATGCGGTCATCAGGGATTGGTCGCGCTCACGGGAACGAGCGCAAGTCTCGCGTGTTAGTTTAACAGCAGTGGACGCCAAGCCCGTCAGCGGCTGATCAGGATAATGCCGGCGAAGATGGCGACGATTCCGAGCCACTGCACCCGCGTGACTTTCTCTTTCAGGATCAAGGCGGCCAGGCCAACGGTTACCGCGCCGTACAGCGAAGCGAGCACGCTGACGACAGACACCTGTTCGTAGAGCATGCCGTAGTTGTTGAGCACATAGGCGCTGGTATCGAGCAGACCGATGCCAAGAATCCAAGGATTCATGCCAGTGGCCGGCAACCGGATTTGCTGGCGAAGGAGAAGCATTAAGACGGCGGCAGCGAGCACGCTGATCAGCCGAATAATCCAGACGGTCGGCGCGGCGCCCATCATGGGAATGACGCGAGTGCCAAGCAGCCAGAACATGACGCCGAAACACAGCGCGGAGGCCAGCGCCCACCCGACACCGATGCGTTTCTTCGCCGGCCGGGAGGGATCGAGCGGATTCGCGTCGCCGGGCAGTTCCTCGCCGCGCGCAACAAGAATCACCCCCACGATGATCAGCGCCACGCCCGCAAAACGCACTACGGTGAGGCGCTCGCCGGTGAGGGCGGACAGGATCATGGTGAGCGCCGGATACGCGGCAGAGATGGGCGCAACAATGGACATCTTACCGATTTCGAAGGAGCGATAGAGCGCGAGGGTGCCCAGAGTGTTCAGCAGACCGACCCCGATGCCCCAAGCCCAGACGCGCCAGCCAGAGCCATCGAAGAGGCGACCGAAACCGCCAAGCCAATGCATGGCCGCGCTCAGGAGAAGCAGGCCGGTAAACTGCATATAGAGCATGGTGCGAAACGTACCGATGCGGCGCGTGGCAAAACGCGCGAGCAGATCCGCACTGCCCCAACTGAGCGCCGTGGCTAACCCAAGCAGAATGCCCATGGCAATATTTTACGGAGATTTCTTCTTCGGAAGTTGCAAGCCGAGCTCTGCCATCACCTTCTGCAGATCTTTCCAGACGTCGGCTTTTGCGGGCGGATTGCGGAGGAGATACGCGGGATGATACGTGGCCATCAGCTTGCGCCCGCGCCACTCGAGCCACTCACCGCGGAAGGAAGAGATGCCGCGCGTGGTATTGAGCAGCGTTTTCGCGGCGACGGCGCCGAGACAAACAACGACTTTCGGATCGATGACGTCAATCTGGCGATGCAGATACGGTGAGCAGGCCGCGACTTCATCGGGCTCCGGCGTGCGATTTTCCGGCGGTCGGCATTTCACAACGTTGCAGATGTAGACCTCTTTGCGCTGCAGTCCCATCGCTTCGATCATCTGAGTGAGCAATTTGCCGGCGCGGCCGACAAACGGGAGCCCCTGCGCGTCTTCATCCGCCCCCGGGCCTTCACCGACGAAGACCAGCCTCGCTGTGGCGCTGCCATCGCCAAAGACGATGGTGTGACGCGCCTTGTGGAGTTTGCAGCGGGTGCAATCGGGGCCGATGTCCTGCTGGATTTTGGGGAGCGTGTCGTCTGGGACCTTGTCGACAGCCTCGAAAAGCGAAGAATCGGGCGAAGTGACGATGGGCTCCGACCGTGGCGAAGGTTTTGCGGGCGCCTCGGGCTTTGCTTTAAGCAACGGAGTCTCCTCGAAGGAAGCCGGTCGTTTCGCCTCGCCGGAAGCGAGATGTGCCTGCTCTGGCAAATTTCCTGCGCCGCCAGTGCGATCGCGGTAAAAAAGACGGATACCGAGATCCTCATAGTAACGAAGGCGTTCTTCGATCTTCTGCTGCAGAGATGCGGGAATCGTTGACGGCATGATTGGTCAGTCGCCGGCACGCTGCGACGCGGGCTTGCCGCGAAGGGCACCGCGAAGGCGAAGCACCTCGTCGAGGACACGCTGCGCCACATCGGTCTTGCTCATGCGCGCGAGCGGAAGGTCGCGGCCATCGCGAGAAAAGAGCGTGACGATGTTGGTGTCGTGATCGAAGCCCGCTCCTTCGGCGCTGACGTCGTTGGCCACGATCAGGTCGGCATTCTTGGCGGCGAGTTTCTTGCGGGCATTTTCCGCGACGTTTTCGGTTTCGGCGGCAAAACCGACAACCAGGCGGTGGCCTTTATCCTCGCCCATCGTGGCGAGAATGTCGGGATTGGGTTCGAGATGAAGCGTGAAAGGCTCGGCGCTCCGTTTGATTTTCTGTTCCGCCTTCGCCGCGAGACGGTAGTCCGCGACGGCCGCCGCGAAAATGGCGATGGTGCTGGCGGCGAACTTCTCGCGCACGGCGCGAAGCATGTCCTCGGCGCTGCGGACGTCGATACGTGCGACACCTTCGGGTGTGGTCAGGGCGGTGGGCCCGCTCACGAGCACGACTTTCGCGCCGCGTTGCGCGGCAGCCGCGGCAAGGGCATACCCCATTTTCCCCGAGGAACGGTTCGTCAAGAAGCGCACCGGGTCGAGGTCTTCGCAGGTGGGCCCCGCGGTGACGAGGACGGTTTCGCCGCGCAAATCCTGGTGCGCCTGGACCGTCTCTCGCACGGCCTGCAGAATGGCATCAAGTTCGGCCAAACGGCCCGAGCCAATCATGCCGCAAGCGAGATAACCTTCACTGGGCTCCACGATGCGCACGCCGCGCGAACGCAGGAGCTTTACATTTTCCTGGGTGGCCGCGTGCTGCCACATATTGACGTTCATCGCCGGAGCCACGACCGCGGGAGCGGTTGAGGCGAGATACAAAGTGCTCAGAAAGTCGTCGGCGAGGCCGCGGGCGAACTTTGCGAGGATGTCGGCAGTGGCTGGAGCCACGAGCAGCAAATCGGTGCGCTGCGCCACGGCGATGTGATCGATGGCGGATTCCAGACTGGCGGAGCCGCCCGGCTCGTTTGTGAAAAGATCGGTGATGACACGCTGGCCGCTGAGAGCGGCGAAGGTGAGGGGAGTGATGAACTCGCGCGCGGCGCGGGTCATGACGACTTGAATGGTGTGGCCTTCGTCCTGCAGGCGGCGCACGAGTTCTGCGGACTTATACGCTGCAATGCCGCCCGTGACGCCGAGGGTGATGCGCATGAATACCTCGCGGGCGAACTACTTCCGCCGCTTGCCGTCCTTGTCCTCTTCGGCAGCCAAGGGATCATTGAAGTCGTATTCGATCAGGCCGTGACTGACTTCTTCACAGGCGAGCCGCGTTGCCTTCTGCGTGCGGGTATTTTCGACCATTGGCGGTGCGCCGGCCATGATCTGCCGGGCCCGGCGGGCCGCCAACACCACGTAGGCAAACTGGCTCTCGGGAGCTTTGCTCTGCACGGTCATGAGTGTCTTACCCTCCAAACGACGCCAGTACTTGATTTAACCGACCGCGGCCTCGTGCGCTGGAGCAACGCAGGGCGGTGACAATCGCCTGCGCTTCCTTTCCCGCACGATCCACATCGTCGTTCACCACATAGAAGTCGTAAAACTTCTCGCTCGCGGCGATTTCGTCGCGAGCTTTGGAGAGCCGGCGCGCAATTTCCTCGTCGGCGTCCTGCCCCCGGCTGCGCAAGCGTCGCTCGAGTTCCTGGCGCGAGGGAGGAAGTATAAAGATCGCGACGGATTCGGGCAACTTGCGCTTGACCTGCTCGGCGCCCTGGACGTCGATCTCCAGGACCAGATCCAGGCCGCGGCGCTTCGACTCACCCAGCCACTTCTTCGGCGTGCCGTACGAATGCTTGCCAAAGACGCGGGCGTGCTCGAGAAATTCGTCGCGCGCCACCATGGCCCCGAACTCGGCCTCAGTGACGAAATCATAACACTTTCCGCTGGCCTCGGTCGCCCGAGGCAACCGAGTAGTACATGACCGTGAGGCCATGGTTCCCGGCAACTCCAGGATTTTCTGCACCAGCGTGCTTTTCCCGGAGCCTGATGGCCCGGAGACAATCAATACCAGCGGATCGCTCGCTGCGCCCTCGCTCATTCGATATTCTGGACCTGTTCTCGCAATTTTTCGATCTCCGCCTTGATCTCGAGCGAGAGCCCGGTAATCGCCAGCGCTTCGCTCTCCACTCCGGGCGTCTTCGAAAGCATGGTATTGGCTTCCCGATGCATTTCCTGGAGGAGGAAGTCCAGCTTCTTGCCAAGTTCACCCGCGCCGTCCAGCAACTTCCGGAACTGCAGGAGGTGGCTGCGGAGCCTGTCTAATTCTTCACTGATATCGCTGCGTTCTGCAAGCAGCGCGGCCTCTTGTGCAAGGCGGGAAGACTCAACATTGGTGCCATTAAGCAATTCCTTGAGGCGAGCTTCGAGGCGGCGGGCGAAAGCGGGACGGACGGTGGCCACCAGTTCTCGAACCTGGTCGGCCATGCCGCCGATGTTCGCGATACGCGTTCGCAACTCCTCGGCGATGTGCCGGCCCTCGGTTTTGCGCATTTCGTCCATTTTGGAGAGCGCTTCGATCAAATACTTCTCGAGAATCTTGCCGAACTCTTCCTGGTCCTCTTCGGTCTCGGGCAGGACCGAGGCGAGACCGGTGATGACGCCGGGCAGCCGTAACAGTGAAACCGGATCGAGTTCGGCTTTCGCGCTGGTTTGCTCTTTCAACTCCTGGGCCGCGTTCACGTAGGCTTTCAGAAGCGAACGGTTCACGTGTACGGGAGCTTCTTCACCGGGATCGACGCTGACGTGGACATCCAGATGGCCGCGATGGATGCGACCGCGCACGGCCTGGCGCAACCGGTGCTCGTACGGTTCGAGCGAGTCCGGAATGCGAATCTTCACGTCGAGAAAACGATGATTCACGCTCTTCACGCTCACGCGAATGAGCCAGCCCGCGTATTCCCCGCGCACCAGCGCATAGCCGGTCATCGAGCGACATTCGGCTTTTCCGGTTGCGGCTGCTGCGCCTGCATCACTCATGGTCTTTGCATTCATCCCTGTTCGCCTGTCCTTGTCGCGTTGGGGTTGGGCGCATCTGCCGGAGCCAGCAAGTCTTCTTCGGCGAACTGCAACTCATGGAGTCTTGCGTACGTACCGCCGCGAGCCATCAGTTCGGAGTGCGTCCCGCTTTCGCGGATCAGCCCATCTTCCAACACTAGAATCTTATCGGCTTTTCGCACAGTTCCCAAACGATGAGCGATGACAAAAGCGGTGCGGCCGACCATGAGGTTGGCGAGAGCGCGCTGCACGTACTGCTCGGATTCGGAATCGAGCTCCGACGTGGCTTCGTCAAGGATCAAGATGGGAGAATTCTTGAGGATCGCGCGGGCGATGGCGATACGTTGGCGCTGGCCTCCGCTGAGCCGCGTGCCGCGCTCGCCGATCACGGTGTCGTACCCCTGCGGAAGTTCCATGATGAAGTCGTGAGCCAGGGCGGCCGTCGCCGCCTCGAAGATGCGGTCGTTGTTGACGTTGGGCTGGCCGTAGCAGATGTTGTTGCGCACCGTGTCGTGAAAGAGGATGTTTTCCTGGGCGACCATAGCAATCTGGCCGCGCAGGGAGCGGATGGTGACGTCCCGGATGTCGCGGCCGTCGAGGCGGATGGCTCCGGAGGTCACTTCGTAGAAGCGAGGAATCAAGTTGACCAGGGTAGTCTTGCCCGCGCCGCTCGAGCCCACAAACGCCACGATTTCGCCCTTCTTCGCGGAGAAACTGACGTCGCGCAGGACCGGCGTGTCGTCATACGAGAAGCTGACGCGATCGAAATCGAGCTGCTGCGAAAACGGCGGCAGCTCTTTGGCGCCGGGAGCATCGCGCTCCTCTTCCTTGAGGTCCAGATAAGCAAAGACCTGCGTGGTGGCCCCCTGAGCCTGCTGGAATTGCTGATAGACCGAGCCCATGCGCTTGACGGGCTCGTAGGCCTTAAACAACGCGCCGATGAAAGTGATGAAGAGAGGGATGGTCATCTGGTGGTGAACGATCTTGTCTCGTGCGTAGAGCAGGAGGAGAGCGATGACCACCGGCTGGAGAAGGTCCATCAGGGGAGAGGTGACCACTTGCGCGCGGACCCAGCGCATGGTCTCGCGGAGCAAACGGCGGGCCGCCGCGGCGAATTTGCGGGTTTCTGAGTCTTCCATGCCGAAGGCTTTGACCACGCGATTGCCAGTGACGGTCTCCTGCAGGATCTGGTTCAGCTCGCCAAGCTTCGACTGGCTGCTTTCGACCGAGCGGCGGATGCGGCGGCCGAGCTTGCCAACGGGCCACAGGATCAACGGAAGGAAAATGCCGCAGGCGAGCGTGAGCTTCCAATCGATGTAAAGGAGAACCAGGATCAGTGCGACGAACGTGAACGATTGCCGGAATACATCGGAAAGATATTCGGAGACGGCCGGGCGGGCGCGTTCCACATCGTTGATCACCGCGGACATGATGCGGCCGGTTGGCTGCTGCTGAAAGAAAGCGATGGGCTGGCGAATGATCTTCTGATAGACGGCGTTGCGCAAGTCGGTAATCGCACGGTGACCGCACCATTGGACGAGCGAATTGCCGGCAAACTCCGCGAAGGATTTCACGACAAAGACAACGAGCAAACAGATGGAGACCACTGTCCACACGTTGTGGATGCTGTGGGGCAAGAAGTGGTTCAAGTACACGGAGGGTCCACCACCGGGTATGGTGAAAAGCAGCACGTCCGAATCGAGCGCGAAAGGATTCAGCACGCGGTCGATGATCGGGCGAATCATCAGCATGATAAGGCCCTCCGCGACGCCGACGATCGCGAGAAGCACGACTCCGGCGGACATCGAGAAGCGGTACGGCCAAACATACCCAAGGAGCCGGCGAATCTGCGGTGAAAGGAAAAACCTCACTCTGCCCCCGAAAAAAACACGCAACACCCTTCTAGGTACGCTATGCGGGCCGAAACGGTGTGTCAAGTTGGGGAGGAGGCGGGAATTGAGGGAGTCTGCAGCGGAATGCCGAGTCGATGCAAAATTTCTTTGCATTCGCGGTCACAATTTCGTGAAATCGCGACGCCTTGTGAAACTTAGCCCTCGACGGTATCGTCAGACGGAATGCAGGCGCAACTTCCTGACGGCTTCGGGGTTTCGCGGATAGAAGCCCTGCGAGGGTGTGATTGAAGTTCCTGAGATGGACGAGGAGATGCGAAGGTATGGCTACTCGATTCGGCAGGATTATCGGACTGGTTGCGCTTGTCTGCTTGGCGAACCTGCCAGGAACAGCGCGGGCGCAGCAAGCGCAACGCATGCAGCAAAGCGAAGTCCGCGTGTCAGCGCGTGCCGCAGCTTATGACGCGAAGCGCGAGGTCGTAGTTCAGGGAACTGTACTGAGCTTCCTGGAAGACTCCACTTCGCGCCCGACGGGCGCCCACGCGCTGGTGCAGACTCCGACGGGCAATGTGGACGTGCATCTCGGCCCGTCGTCCTACTTGCGAGCAAACCACTTCTCGCTGGCTGCCGGCGAATCCGTTCGGTTTGTGGGCGCGATGAGCGCAACGGACTCCGGCACTATCCTTCTGGCGCGGACCGGGCAGAAGGGCAGCCAGGTCGTGACAATCCGGTCACCTCAAGGCTTCCTTATTGGCAAGGGCGGGCCCCGGACTTTGACGAGCGAGCAGCGCGCGCAAGGCGAGCAGAAGGTGAGCGCGCGATGAACGCGAATCGGCTGCGCAACCTTTTCGCATCGATTTCAGTGTCTTTCCTTCTCATGGCGTGCGGCGGCGGTGGAGGATCGAATCCATTGCCTCCACCAGGCAAATTTTCGAACGCGAGTCTTACCGGCCAGTATGCCTTCTCGATGACAGGCACCGAGCTTTGCGGCGGCACCGGCAGCATCTTCACCCGCGTGGGGAGCTTCACGGCCGACGGAAACGGCCACATCACCACCGGTCTGGAAGACGTTAACGTGTGCCCGGGCACGGGCACGCTGCAATTTACGGGGGGCAACTATGCGATTGGCGGCGACGGGCGCGGTATCCTGCAGTTGACGAACAGCACAGGCACAACCAACTACAGCATCGCGCTTTCCACCACCAGCGCAGGCACCATCATTCAGACGGACCCAGCCGCGACCGCCAGCGGGACCTTGCAGCGGCAGAATCCGGCGACATTTTCGAATGCGGCAATTTCCGGAGGCTACGCCTTCGGCTTCAACGGAGTGGACGTGAACGGCGCGAACGTGAACCCTGCCTCGTATGTAGGCCGGTTTGACGGCGACGGCGCGGGCGGAGTGACGAACGGCCTGTTTGACTCCAACATCGGCGGGACATTGTCAGGCCAGCAACTGTTTCCCGCGGGTGCGTTTTGCCAGCTGGACACGAACGGCGACGGCACGCAATTCGGACGGGGCACCGCCGTGATTGCGGGCCGGACCTTCGCCTTCTATATGGTCGATGCGACGAGGCTGAAGTTCATCGGCACCGATTTTCCGTCCGCGCTCGCGGGCGAGGCCTTTGCGCAGCAGAACATCGCCTTCACCAACGCGTCCCTCAATGGCAGTTTTGCCTTCCTCATTGGCGGGTCCAGTTCGTCTGGCCCGATCGCCACCGGCGGGCGGTTCAGCGCGGATGGCGCCGGAAACGTGACCAATGTGGTGCTGGACGAAAACAACAGCGGGACGGTCACGCTCCTGCCGAATGGAATGGTCAGTGGCTCATACGCTGTCGATTCCAACCAGTTCGGCGGTGGTACGTTGACGTGGACCGATTCGAACGTAGGAACCTTCTCGTTCATTTTCTACCTGGTCTCTCCCACGCAGGCGGTATTTCAGGAAGTGGACTCAAATATCGTGAGCGACGGGACGTTCAGCGGCCAATCGGCCACTCCCATTACCGCCGCATCGCTGGCAGGAGACTACATCGCGGCCTGGAGCGGGATCGTCGACGCCGAGGAAGATTACTCCGGCCAGTTAACGGCAGCGTCTTCGGGCAGCTTCACCGGCTTCATCGACTTCAATCAATTCTCCACTGGCCGGCAATCGATCGGCCTGACCTTGACTGGCAACCTGACAGTGAATGGCGACGGGACGCAAGACAACACGTTCACAGCCAACGTGCAGGGCTTCGCGTCGCCCGTACAATTCACAGCGTACGTGGTCAATCCGAACACGATCTATATGGTGGGAATAGACAACAACCGCGTGTTTGCAGGATCGCTGGTGCGACAACCCTAGCGATTCGCAAGAAAGTCCATGACAGCCAAAACTGCGCCGCATACACACCCTGCGCTGGTGTGATATACCTGGCTGCGTAGACGGAACCTCTCGTTACCCGCCCGATCCTTGCAGTTCTAGGTTGACGGAATTTGAGAAGAGGAGGAAGTGCGCATGTTGAAGAAACTCGCGTTCACACTCGGCATTTTGTTGGTCGCACTGGCGGTGCTTTCGAGTTCGACCCTCCGCGGTTTCGGGCAACAGAAATTACACGAGGAGTATCAGGCCCAGGCCATGGGTCAAGGCACACAGATGGGGCGGTCGTTTAATGTGACCGTCATCATCGAAGAGTATTCGACACAGGACGAGAGGGCGGTGCTGGTGCAGGCGTTCGAGAAGGCCGGTTCGCAAGGTCTATACAACACGCTGACCAAGATGCACGCAAAAGGCCGCATCGCCATTACCGGCACCCTCGGCTACGACATCGTTTTCGTGCGCCAGTTGCCGAATCCTGACGGAAGCACCAAGATCCGCATCCTGACGAACCGGCCGATCACGTTCGGCGAGGCGTGGACGGACAGCCGCTCCATGGACTACAACCTCTCCGCGATGGAACTCGATATCAGCAAAGAAAAAGGTAAGAGCTCCGGCATTCTGCTTCCCGCTTGCGAATTCGTTATCGACAAGAAGACTAAGGAACTGACCATCGAGGAATACCAGAATCCCTGGAAACTGGTGGATGTCCTCGACCGCACCAAAAACTGACCGGCCGGCCGCACGGATCACTTTCACGGCGCTATCGCCTGCCGAAGGCGCGACACGCGAGGGGATGTGCGCTCGCGTTACGCGTCTTACTTGTCGATATCGCGGTGGACGACGCGGGTGGCGAACTTCTTCTTTTCCAGAGCGTGCTTCATCCATTCGGCCATCATGACCGAACGATGTTTGCCGCCTGTGCAGCCAAAGGCGATGGTCAGATAGCTCTTCCCTTCCTCGATGTAATGCGGAATCAGGTAGGTGAGCAGGCTCTGCATGCGCCGCAGAAACTCGCCCGTCTGCGGAAACGACTCGATATACCGGCGCACCCGCGTGTCTTTGCCGGTAAAGCGGCGTAGTTTGGGAACGAAATGAGGATTCGGCAGGAAGCGCACGTCGAACATCAGGTCGGCGTCGGTGGGCACGCCGTACTTGTAGCCGAAACTCACAAGTGACACCAGCAATGGCCGCTTGCCTTCGGACTTGAAGCGGTCGTGGATAAATTGGCGAAGTTCGTGGACGTTGAACTGCGAGGTGTCAATGACCACATCCGCGAGTTTGCGGATGGGCTCCATCAGCACCATCTCGTGGTGCAGACTCTCGCGAACCGAGTAATCCTTGCCGAGCGGGTGGGGGCGGCGGGTTTCGCTGTAGCGGCGCAACAGCGCATCTTCATGAGCTTCGATAAAGACGGTGATGATGGGATGGTCATAGCGAAGATGCTTCAGCAGGCCGGGCAACTTCTCGAGTTGCATGCCTTCGCGTGCGTCGACGAGCAGCGCGGCCTTGGCGTAGTCCCCTTCCCCGGCGGCATGCAGCTCCGCGAAGATGGGAATCAGTTCGACGGGAAGATTGTCAACACAGTAGTAGCCCATGTCCTCAAAGGCCTTGAGGACCGTGCTTTTGCCGGAACCGGACAAGCCGGTAAGAATGACGAGTTGCCGGCCCTGTTCTCTGGCTGCCCGGGAATGATTCTTCTCGCGCGTCACAGTGAAGGGAGACTCAGCTTTTCACGCGGCGCTGGTGCGTGCTTGGGATGCGCATGTCTTCCCGGTACTTGGCCACGGTGCGGCGCGTGACGTGAATGCCGTTTTCGTCCAGTTTCTTGGCGATCTGTTCGTCGGTCAACGGCTTGGTGGCGTCTTCTTCGTCGATCATCTTCTTCACGAGCCGCTTCAAAGTCAGCAGCGACATCCCGCCGCCCTCAGGACCGTTGACGGCCTCGCTGAAAAACGAACGCAATTCGATGACGCCCTGTGGCGTGTGCGCGTACTTGCTGGCCACGGCGCGGCTCACGGTCGAAGGGTGGACGCCGACTTCTTCGGCGACTTCCTTGATCATCATGGGCTTCAGCGTGTCGGGGCCGTGGTCCAGGAACTCACCCTGGCGCGCGATAATGGACTGGCACACGCGGAGAATGGTGTGCTTGCGCTGCTCGATGTTCTTCATGAGCTGAATCGCGGCGGTGAAGCGCTCCTTGACGTAGTTGCGCACGTCCTTATCGGCGGCGTCGCGGGTGAGCAGGCGGCGATACGTGGGGCTCAAGCGGAGTTGCGGCATGTCGTCTTCGTTGAGGAAGACCTGCCACAAGTCATCGACCTTGCGGAAGTAGACGTCGGGCTCAACGAGCCGCGGTTCGGTCTTGTTATAACGCAGGCCCGGGCGCGGATCGAGCTTCTTAATGGCGTCGATGGCGTGCTTGACGATATCGATGGGCCGATTCAGCGCTCGGGCAATTTCCTTGAGCTGGTTGGACTGCACCTGCTTCAGGTGGTCGGAGACGATCTGTTGCGCCAGGGTGTTCTGCGGGTCGAAAGCCTTTAACTGGAACAGCAGGCATTCGCGCAAGTCGTGCGCGCCCACTCCGATAGGATCGAAATCCTGTACCACCGCAAGCGCGTCTTCCAGGTCGTCCTGGGAATACTTGCCTTCCTGCAGGAGTTCTTCATTGGAGGCAGTCAGGTAACCGTTCTCGTCGAGGTTGCCGATGATGTTTTCGGCGATTTCCTTTACCGTGTCCGAGCAGATGGTCACGCTCAGTTGCCATACGAGGTGATCGGTCAGGCCCGAGGGAGAGGAGAGGAATTTCTCGAACGACGGCCGCTCGGAAATTTCGCGTTCCTGCGACTGGCCGCCATCGCCGCCTGTGTCGAGATACTGGTTGAAGAATGTGCCGACGTCGAACTCGTCGAAAGGATTGGCTTCCGGCTTTTCGGGAACTTTTTCCGTTTCGTTCTTCAGAAAAGTTTCGTCGCTGTAGTTGTCGGTCTGTGTGGGCTCTTCGCTGAGCTCCTCGAGGACAGGATTCGCAATCATCTCCTGATTGATCATTTCCCGCAGCTCAAGACGGTTCAGCGCGAGCACGCTGACCATTTGCACGAGCCCTGGCGTCAGAATTTGCTTCTGCGCCACCTTCAGGTTTAGTTTGAGTCCTTGCCAAGCCATCTCGGATCTCTGTCCCTAGGATAGACCTAATTGAGCCGGAAGTTATCCCCCAGATAGACCCGCCGTACTTCTGGGTCGCTGCTCAATTCCTCCGGGGTGCCCTTCTTCATGATTTTCCCATGATTCACGATGTAGGCGCGATCCGTGACGCTAAGAGTTTCTCGAACGTTGTGGTCGGTGATTAAAATGCCAATCCCGGAGCGGCTGAGCTCGCGGATGAGGTCCTGTAAGTCCTTGACGGTCAAGGGGTCGATTCCCGAAAAGGGCTCGTCGAGGAGGATGAAGGACGGCTGCAGCGTGAGAGAGCGCGCGATTTCGAGCCTGCGCCGCTCGCCACCGGACAGCATGTAGGCCTTGCTGTGGCGGACGGTTTCCAAACCCATTTGTGCCAGCAACTCCTCGAGGCGATCGCGTTGCTGCTCCGGCGTCAGCGGCAAGGTTTCCAGAACGGCGAGGAGGTTCTGCTCGCTGCTGAGTTGACGGAAAACCGAGGGCTCCTGGGGCAGATAGCTGATGCCGCTGCGGGCGCGCAAATACATCGGCAGGTCGGTGATCTCTTCTTTGTTGAGCAGAACGCGGCCGGAATCCGGACGAGCCAGCCCCACGATCATGTAAAACGTGGTGGTCTTCCCGGCGCCGTTCGGACCTAAGAGTCCTACAACTTCCCCCTGCCCGATCTCGAGTTCTACGTTATCTACGACTTTGCGTCCCCGGTAGGATTTGCTTAATTCGACGCCTTGGAGTGTGGGCATTCCGCTTCACGCGGGATCGCTGCGCGTTCCCGAATTACTTCTGGACCCGGTGCTTCGTCAAAGTGCGCGTTCCAGCGCCCGAATCCACGATGATCGTATCATCCGCTATATTGAAGGTCAATTCGCGGCCGGTGGTGGCGCCTTCCTGGGCGTCGTACAACGTGGGAGTTCCACCGCTCAAGACGAATTTTCGATCTGCAGCGGTGTAGACGCCTTTTTCTGCGGTGCCGCGGCGATTCCCCTGCTCGACCACCACTCCACCCGTGGAAACGGCGCGGTCGATCTGCGACGTGCCACCGCCGCCTGAAGCACCACTGGGCTGGCGGGTGAAGAATAGATCGAGCACGGGACCGCGCATGCGCTCGTCGGCCGATTGCACAACCACATCCTTCTCGAGGTGTGCCCGGTTCTCCGCGTCCCAATAGGTGAGGGTTCCCGCGGATACGTGCCAGACGCTGGAAGATTTCGTTTTTGCGTCAGCGCCGGCCTGCGGAAAAATGGCGCGCACATTTCCGCTGGCGTTGAGAATTCGCGCATCGCGTTGAAGTTCGATCGAGTCTGCCTCCAGAACGGAAGGACCCTGCCACAAGCGGGCCTGATGACCCGTGTAGAGGGCTTTGCCGGACTTGGTATTACCGGTCATGCGGTCCGCGGAGATATTGGCGGGCGCGGGGCTGAGTTCCAGCCCGCTCTTCTTCGCGGCGAGGTCCGTCGAGCGGACCTTTCCTTCGGCGACCATATCGCCCGTGCTCTGCTGGAAGGTAATTTTCGTGGCGCGCGTCTCACTGCTCGCGTCGCGCACCATGGCCTGACCGGTCAGAACGGCCGTCTGGTTCGCGCGAACAAACACAGCCTGTTGCGCCTCCGCGCTGCGGTCCGCTTCTTTCATCCGCACGTTCCCGTTGAGCGCCATTTGTGTCCAGGCGCCGGCGCTGTCAAGCTGTGCCTCGCCGGTGGCGGCGGTGGCGGTCTGCGTCGGCTTGCCCTTCAAATCGCGCTGCGTCTCGACGTTGCCGGCAGCCGTCAGATGTTGTGCTTTGCCGCCCGGGCCGAAATCGACGGACAATTTGTCCGCGCTGAGCCGCGTTTGCGCGGGGACCTTGTCGGTCCACTGCATGCTGCCGCGCTCAAGCGTCTCTGCGTGCTCCAGGTGGCCTCGCTCATCAGGGCGTCCCCCGCTCACGGAAATCTGCAGCAGGTTCGTGCTGAGTTTGCGCGCGGTGCCGTTTTTCGCGTCGCGCTCTTCCAGCGCGACGTTGCCGCGCAGCGTGATCAGCCGGGCTTGGTTCACTTTCGGCCACATCTCCACGGCGCCGCTGTCGGCCTGCACCTGAGCCGTCGCTGTCTCGCCATGAACCTGTCCTTCAGCTTCCACCGTGCGGACCCAGCCTTCCGGAGCAAAGATCGCCTTCAGCTGGTTGGCGGTCAGAGTCTCCGGGGCGTTGCGCGTGCGCGAAACGAGTTTTGGCGTTTCACCGCGGCTGCCAGGAGCCGCGATGAGCGTGTCAGCACGGAACTGCGGGTCCAGCAGCAGCGTGAATTCGCCGGCGGTCAACTGCTGTGTAGTGGTTGTAGCGGTCGCAGGGCCCATCAACACCGCGCGGCGGGAGAGTTTGCCCAGGTCCAGACTGGTCCCCTCGAGAAGCACTTCTCTGGCGGCCAACGGCAGCGGCTTCGCGGCGCTGGTGGGCTGGGCGGGGCGAACCTTGATGCGCACGTCTTTCAGCAACCGCAACGTTCCCTCTTCGGAGAAGTAAATCGCGCCCAGTCCTTCGCCGTCGCCGTTGGCGAAAGAAAACTTTACGGGCTGCGACGTTTCCGCGCGCCCGGTGCCCCGTTCGAAGGTGACCGCGCTGGTTTCCACGTGAACAACATTCCCCTTTTCGGAGCCCTGGGTTTTGGCGCGTTCGGCATCGAGCGCGCTTTGCAGGTCCATCTGTACAGCCCCGGCACATTGGATGGCTCCGTCCACTTTCGAATAGCGGCAACTCTGCGTGTGGATGATGTCGTGACGGTCGCCCGCCTTGCCAAAAACCGTGACCTTCACGTCCTCGAGCAGGCTGATGTCCTGGCCTTTGAAATCGGTGGACTTGGAGGCTTGAATGGTAAAGACCGTCCGGTCGCCTTCACCTTTTGAAAGCGTCAGGCCGATCGACTGGCGCTCCTTGTCGGCGGTGAGGGGCGGGGGAGCCTTCCTGATTTCCACGTGGGCAACCCAGATGCGCCGGAGGTAAAACGCGCCGGTGATCAGCGCCAGGACAAGGGCCGCAAGCGCGGACCATCGCGCGTAACGGGCTGCTTCACTCCGCTTCATGAATTTAGTTAATCAAAAATCGGCGAGACCGTACAGTGGGCTAGCCGGCGGCTTCGCCGGTCGCCACGGGGAGTATGCCCATGTTGGCGGCGGCAACGCTGTCGCGATTGGTGTTCTTCACCAAGTACATGGCCTCGTCGGCGAGGTGCAGAAGGCCTTCCTTCGTGCGGGAATCGACGGGATAGGCGGCCAGGCCGACGCTCGGCGTGATGTGGATGTTCAGACCTTCCTTTGAGAGCCAGACCGTTTCGCGAATCAGACGGTGCAATCGGCGCGCGACGTTGATGGCGTTTTCCTTGGAGGTCTGCGGCAGGAGAATGACGAATTCGTCGCCGCCGTAGCGGAACGCGAAATCGATGAGGCGGCAGTTGGTCTTGAGCGCTTCACCCATTTCGGCCAGGAGGCGCGAGCCGACAAGGTGGCCGTGAGTGTCGTTGACCTGTTTGAAGTGGTCGAGGTCAATGAACACAATCGAGAATTCGTAGTTGTAGCGCTGCGAACGGTAGATTTCCGTGTCGAGAATGAAGCCCATGTGGCGCGCGTTATAAAGAGAGGTGCAGTCGTCCTTGATGGTCAGTTCGTGAATGCGCTTCACATGCCGGGCGTTTTCCAGGGCGATCGCAGCGAAGTCCGAGAGCGCCTCGAGGAGCTTGAGGTCGCGGGGATCGAAGCCGTCGGGGCCCACGCAGTTGATGAGCTCAATGACGCCGAGGCAGGTGTCGCGGAAACGCACGGGCACGGCGACGATGGAGCGGGTTTCCATCTTGGTTTTCTCGTCGACTTTGCCGAAGAAGCGGGTATCTTTCGACGTGTCCGGGACGATGACGACTTCGCCATGCTGCGCCACCCAGCCCGCAATGCCCTGCCCGAGCTTGATCCGCACATCCTTCAGCGCCTGGGAAGCCTTGCCGACAGCCAGCTCGAAGTACAGCTCCTGCTTGGCTTCGTCGAGCAGAAGCAGCGACCAGTTGTCGGGCCGCAGGAACTCGTCAATCTTCTCCATGATCGTGCGCAGGACCTGATCGAGCTGCAGTGAGGAAGTGAGGGCTTTCCCGAGTTCCTGGAATACGGCGACTTCGCCGGCCTCGCGCTTTTCCGTAGGCACACCCGGATTGCGTCGCCGCTCTACGGTTGGGAACTGTTTGACGTCCTCAAAGGTCACGCGCGCTTATCTCCCGCTGGAATGGATAGCAACAACCGGCCCGTTCCCCTGGGCCGCGTACCAAGACGCCGATCCTCGCCAATCTCGGTCAGTATAGGCACCGGGGAAAATGAAGTGCAACCTGCTCGTGGTACAGGCGTACCCATCTTGCCATGGCCGTAAGTCAGGATGGGCCGCAAACCGAGAGCATAGCCAACCACAGTCAGGTTTGTCTTCCCCATCGCCGCTGATACACTCAATGGTTGCGAGCAGAGGGCAATGGCCAGGGGCACCTTCGGAGAACGTCTCAAGCGCGAACGCGAATTACGCGAGGTTACGCTGGAAGAAATCACTTCCGCCACCCGGATTGGCCCTCGTTTCCTGGAAGCGTTGGAAAACGAAGATTGGGAAAAACTGCCCGGCGGCGTCTTCAACCGCGGATTTGTACGTTCGATCGCCCGATATTTGGGCTTAGACGAAGAAGCGTTCCTGGCCGAGTACGACCTGGCCCACGGCACTCAGGCAACACCCGCGCCGGACCGGCCTGATAACCCCATTCCCTCTGCCCCGAAGTGGATCCCTGTCGCGGTGGTGCTGGGCGTCCTTGCCGTGCTGGCTGGCTTATGTTTCGGGGGATGGTACGCGTGGAAGTATTACCAGGCGCGGAAGGCGCAACGGGCCTCGACGACCGTGCAGGTTCCGGAAACTTCGTTCCCGGTTGCGTCCGCAAGTTCCGCCGAAACCACCGGCGGCGTGGCGGTGGTCGCACCGCCTCTGAAGCTCGACGCATCCGCCAGCGCCACGACACATCTGACCGTAAAGTCCGACGGTGCGCTGGTATTCGACACCGACCTTCATCAGGGTGAACACCATCAATTTTTGTGTTTGCGTGAATGCGAAGTGTACGCTTCGGATTCCGGAGCGGTGTTGCTGGAATTGAACGGGCAGGCAGTTCCGCCGCTCGGCGTGCCCGGGTCCTCCGGTACAATCAAGTTGAGTGCCAGAGACTTGAGGCAGGCGGACAGTGGAGACTCTAAGCCCGGAAGTCATTGAAGACCTGCGGCACGGCCGCGCTCCCCGCGAACGCAAGCTGGCCGTCTGCTCGACAGGGGCTCACCTCGACCCAATCGACAGGCTGGAAATCCTTGCCGTGCTGACGCACGATCCCGACGAAATGATCGCCAATCGCGCGCAGGAAGCGCTGTTTCTGGACGCGCCCGAAATGTTCGTGCAAGCCATCACGCGCGAGAATCCGGTGCAGGCGCTGTTCAATTATGCGGCGAAGAACTTCGCGACAAATGCGGCGGTGGTGGACGCGATGATCGCGAACCGCAATTGTCCCGGTGAAGCGCTGGCGCCGCTGGTGTCGCACATGAACGCCAGCCAGGTGCAGACGCTGGTAACCGAACTCGACCGGGTTTCCCTATCGCTCGTGCTGCTATCGGCGCTGGAGAAATCCCCAAATATCACCGCCGACCAGAAGAACACGCTGCACGAACTGCGCGGCACGGCCGTCGCCGGGGATTCGGAATCACTGCACGAAGCCGCGGCCGATGCGGAGCCCGACGTCGCGCGCCGCCAGACGCTGTTGCAGCAGATCGCCAAGATGACGGTGGCACAACGCGTGCAATTCGCGATGAAGGGCGCCTCGGATGCCCGGCGCACGCTGATTCGCGATTCGAACAAAGTGGTGCAGCGCGCCGTGCTGCAATCGCCACGCTTGACTGACCAGGAGGTTGAGTCGTTTGCCTCCATGGCGAACCTGACCGACGAGATCCTGCGACTGATCGCCGGCAACCGTGTGTTTCGCAAGAACTACGTGGTGGTGCGAAACCTGATGAACAATGCCAAGACGCCGCTCGACGTCTCGCTGCACATGCTGCCGCTGCTGAACGCCCTGGATCTGAAGCGCTTGAGCATGAACAAAAACGTGCCGGAAACTCTGCGCACCAGCGCCGCTAAGCTCATCCGCACACGCGCCGATCAGAAAAAGTAACCCGCCCTGCGCTGGCGGCCCTAGCCGCACTTCACTGATCCGTTATAGACTCGGCCCACCGGAATCGCTCTCCGGTCCCGCCCTGTTGATGGACCGCGCACGCGCCCTTGCCGCCGAGTCCGGCGTCGCAGCTCGCCCGGTCCAGACCCAATCGAAAGGAGCTTTATCTCATGTTCAGCTTGCTCTGGACGTTAATTATCGGTCTTGTCGTGGGTGCCATCGCCAAATTGCTGATGCCTGGCAAAGATCCAGGAGGCTGGATCGTCACGATTCTTTTGGGCATTGCCGGCTCGTTTGTGGCGGGATACATCGGGAGGCTCTTGCACTGGTATCAGGAAGGGGAAACGGCGGGATTTATCATGTCGGTGCTGGGCGCGGTCCTGATTCTTTTCGTGTATCGATTGGTGATCGGAAAGAAAACCGCGTGAGAACAACACGGGCCGGGAGGAACAGATGAAATCACTCGCGGTGCTGGGCGCGCTGGTCGTGTTGTTCGCCAGCGGGTGCCCCTCGGAACAGAAGAAACCGAAACCGGCGAATCCCGCTCCGCCGTTCACTCTGGTCGGCACGGAATGGGTACTTGCCGATCTGGCAGGCACTCCGGCGATCGCCAACTCCAAAGCCAGTCTGGCGTTCCCGGAAAGTGGGCGCGTGGCTGGAAATGGCTCGTGCAACCGTTTTACCGGTAGCGTCACCGTCAGCGGCGATACGCTGAAGTTCGGTCCGCTGGCCAGCACACGGATGGCGTGCATGGACGGCGGCGTTTCCCAACAGGAAGACGCGTACTTGAAAGCCCTTGGGAACGCCACGCGCTACGAGTACCGGGATCCGAACCTGCTCATTTTCGCGACCGGCTACGACAAGCCGCTGCGCTTCATCCGCGCGCCGGCCGCCGCGCATTAAGCAAACGCAGCGGGGGTACACTGGAGGCGTCGCTCCCTGGAGGAATGACATGCCCATTCGTTATGCGATTCGGATCGCCGTGCTGGTCAGCATCGTTTCGCTTTCGCTTCTCGCGTTCGCCGACAATGCAAAAAACCCCTGGGCCGATGCACAAACCGTGCAGCCCGAACAGCTCAACAAGGAACTGGGCGATTCCAAAACGGCGCCCACGGTTGTGTTCGTCGGATTCGCCCGCCTTTATGCGGCTGGCCACATCAAGGGAGCGCAATTCCACGGAAGCGGCGGCAGCGACGAGGGCCTGGCACAATTTCGCAAGTGGGCTGATTCCCTTCCCCGCGGCACGAACCTTGTCATCTACTGCGGCTGTTGCCCGATGGAGCGCTGCCCTAACGTCCGTCCAGCGTTTTCGGCCCTGCGGGAAATGGGTTTCACGAAGGTCCGCGTGCTGATTTTGCCCACCGATTTTGCGAAAGACTGGGCCGACAAGGGATTCCCCTACGACAAAGGCCAGTGATTCTTGACGGCTTCCACGCCACACCGTTCGCTCTGGCTGCAGGAAGTCGCGGGCGACAGTCCCGATGCGCCGTCGTTGCAGGGGGCGGCGCGCGCGGACATCGCCATCATCGGCGGCGGATTTGTCGGCCTGTGGACCGCGCTGCGCGTCAAGGAACTCTCTCCGTCAACTGACGTCGCAATTCTCGAGCAGGATATCTGCGGCGGCGGCGCTTCCGGGCGCAATGGCGGGTTCGTGCTCTCGTGGATGTCGAAGCTCTCTTCGCTGGAAAAGTTGTTCGGGATTCAGGAGGCATTGCGGGTCGCGCAAGTATCGGAAGCCGCCATCGACGAAATTGGCGGATTCTGCCGCACGCATTCGATCGACGCCGATTTTCGCAAAGGCGGTTGGCTGTGGACGGCAACCACAACCGCACAACTTGGCGCATGGGAAGGCGTCGTACGGCACTGCGAACGGCATGGCGTGCCGGCATTCGAACGGCTGGCAGCACCGGAAGTGGCGCGGCGTGCGGGTTCGCAGGCGCATCGCGAAGGCGTGTTCATGGCGAACGCGGCGATTGTGCAGCCAGCGGCATTGGCGCGGGGAATGCGTCGAGTCGCACTCGCACGCGGTGTGCGCATCTTTGAAAATACACGCGTGGTGCGTTTCAGCCGCGCCGCGCCGGTCCGGATTGAGACCGTTGCAGGATCGCTTGTTTCCGAAAAACTGGTGTTGGCGTGTAACGCGTGGGCCGCCAGCATCCGTGAACTGTCGCGCTGCCTGGCCGTAATCTCCAGCGATATCGTCGCCACCGCCCCTGCTTCGGCGCTGCTCGCGGAGATGGGCTGGCATCGCGATTTGAGCATCACGGATTCGCAAACGATGGTCGACTACTATCGTATCTCCCGCGAGGGTCGCGTCGTTTTCGGCAAAGGTGGCTGGACCATCGCATTCGGTGGAAACATCGGGGCCCGTTTCGACCGGCACGCTCGCCGCGCCGCTGAAGTCTCCACGGACCTTCGCCGGTACTACCCGCAATTGGCGGACGTTCCGATCACGCACGATTGGTCCGGCCCTATCGATCGCACACCCGACAGCCTGCCGCGCCTCGGCGTGTTTCCCGCGCATCCGAATATCTCCTACGGCGTAGGCTGGAGCGGCAACGGTGTGGGGCCAAGCACGGTCGGCGGCCGAATCCTGGCGAGCCTTGCGCTGGAACGGAAGGACGAATGGAGCGGTCATCCCCTTGTCGGCCGCTCATTAATTAACTTCCCGCCCGAGCCGATCCGCTTTGTGGGTGCGCATGTTGTAAGGATGGCAGTGGCCGCCAAGGAGCGCGCGGAAATCCGCGAGCGCGCTCCGTCGAAGCTGGCGGTAGCGCTGGCGAAGCTTGCTCCCGCCGGGCTCGAAGACAAATCATAGTTTTGTCCGTCACGGCAGTTCACTTTTCATCACTTTCCAATACGGATGCGGGCCGATCCTGGCCCACTCGAGCTAAGATGAGCGGCAATCGCCCCTCGGAGGCTCCCATGGTGAAATCGCTCTCAGTTCTGGCTCTGGCCGTCGTTGTCGCGCTCGCCCTTGTTGCCCAGGAAAAACCCGGCCTTTCCGAAGACGAAGGAAAGATTCTGGCGCTCGAATCGGTGTGGAACCGGGCCGAGCAGAGCAAGGACATCGGCGCCCTCTCGAAGCTCTTTGCGCCGAACATGATCTACGTGGATTCCGAAGGCACGCTGCAGACCCGCGAGCAATTTCTGAACTCCGTCAAGGCCAACACCTCGCCTCTCGATCAGCTGGTGACGGAAGACGTCATCACGCGATCGTTCGGCGAAAGCATCGTGGTGACGGGCGTGTATCGCGGCAAGTCAACCAAGGGCGGCAAGACCACGGTAATTCGCGGCCGGTTCACGGACACCTGGGCGAAGCTGAACGGGAACTGGCAGTGCGTTGCCAGCTCCGCCACGCCGATCAATCGCTAGGCCGTCTTTCACTCTCATTCGCTTCCCTGCTATTCTCTTCCCTTCCAATTCGATTTCGGGGGACCCGATGCGTAAGTGGATGGTGCTGATGTTGTCATTGTGGGGCGCGGCAGTTTCGGCGCAGCAGGCAGCGCAATTCGACGGCGAGTCGTGGTGGTCGCATGTCAAATTTCTGGCCGATGATGCCTTGGAAGGCCGCGATACCGGCAGCGAGGGCTTACGCAAGGCTGAAGCGTATGCGGTCGAGCAATTCCAGAAGGCGGGCCTCGAGCCGGCGGGTAAGGAGGGCTTTTACCAGCCCGTGAGGCTGCGGCAGTATCGCGTCGACGAGGCAAAGTCCTTCATCTCGCTGATCACCAAGGGCGAATCGAAGCGCCTCTCCTTCACCGACGACGCCTACATCAGCACGCGCGCCACGCACTCTTCCGCGGCGATTACCGCTCCGCTGGTATTTATCGGCTATGGCCTGCAGATCCCGGAAAAGCAGCTTGACGAAATCGGCGGGGCCGACCTGAACGGTAAAGTTGTCGTGTACCTGAACGGCTCGCCCTCGGAGATTCCGACGGCGTTGGCTTCGCACTACCAGACTCTGGCGGAGCGCTGGAAGGCCCTGCGGGAAGCGGGCGCGGTCGGCTTTATCAGTATTCCCAATCCCGCGTCGATGGATATCCCCTGGTCCCGGATTTCACTCAATCACAACCAGCCAGCCATGGATCTGGCTGAACCGGAGTTTCGCGAAACCCAGGGGCTGGACGTGGGAATCGTGATGAATCCGGCGTCGGCCGAACAGCTCTTCGCGGGCTCGGGACACTCGTTTGCAGAGATCGCGGCGCTCGGAAAAGACCGGAAGGCTTTACCGCATTTCCCCCTGGCAACTTCGGTCCATGTGGCGGCGGCTATCGTTTCGAAGCCCGTCGATTCGGCGAATGTGGTTGCAAAGCTGCCGGGCACAGATCCGAAGCTCAGGGACGAGTTCGTCGTGCTCTCCGCGCATATCGATCATGTAGGCGTCGGAGCGCCCATTAACGGCGACAAGATCTACAACGGTGCGATGGACGACGGATCAGGAACAGCACTGGTGCTCGATGTCGCGGCAAATCTGAAAGCGCATCCTGAGGCATTGAAGCGCTCCGTGTTGTTCTTGCTCGTGACTGCGGAAGAAAAAGGCCTGCTCGGCTCCAAGTATTTCGCCGCCCACCCGACCGTGCCCTTGAAATCCATCGTGGCCGACGTCAACGTCGACATGTTTTTGCCCATCGTGCCGTTGAAGGTGCTGAAGATTGAAGGGATCGACGAGTCCGACCTTGGCACGCAGGCCGCTGCCATCGCTCAATCGCTCGGCGTGAAAGCGATCCCCGATCCCGAACCGCTGCGCAATGCGTTCATCCGCAGCGACCAATATAGTTTCATCAAAAAAGGGGTCCCGGCGGTGAAAATGGACGTCGGATTCGAACTGGGGACACCGGAGCAGAAGATCTTCAAGGACTGGCTGACGAACCGCTACCACGCGCCGTCGGACGACGTGAGCCAACCAGTTGATCTGAAAGCGGCTGCTCTGTACGAAGAGATTACTCGAAGGCTGTTGATCGAAACGGCGAACAATGCCGCCCGGCCGCAGTGGAGGGCCGATTCCTTTTTCCGCCGCTACGCCCAGTAGCCGGAATCGGGGCCCGCGTACCTACTTCGCCACGGGAGCGACGACCCAAACGTATTCCATCGGTTCATCGCCGGTGTTCGTCACGTTGTGGCGTGTGGCGGGCGGAATATAGGCGAGCGTTTTTTTCTGCAACAGCACGTCTTCATGTCCCTCGATCTTCGCCACGCCCTTGCCACGCAGGATCGTGAGCGCTTCTTCGTTGTCATTGGTCGAATGCCAGCCGACGCTCTCCCCGGGCTTCAGCTTCACTGACCCTCCGCGCATGCCGCTCGTCTGCGGCGCGCCTTTCAGCAGCACGCAATCGCCGCCGGTGCATTCGAGCGAAAACGTCATGGGCTCGCGCCTGCCATTCTGCTGCGCCCCCAGCGCGTAACCGAACAAAGCCGCGGTACTCGCCGCAACGATCATCACTCTTCTGTTCATGACTCCTCCCGAGATAGCCGCCATTATCCTAACCGCTTTCCCCTTCTCCCGCCTGGCGAAGAGAGCTACACTCGGCCGCAATATGAACATCGACGAGCTGCGCAAGATTTGCCTGGCGTTCCCGGGTGCCACCGAGCAGATCCAGTGGGAAGACAACTTACTCTTCAAAGTGGGCGGAAGAATGTTTGCGGTGGTGCCTCTGGAGCCATCGCGCGTGTGGCTCTCCTTGAAGGCAGATCCCGAGGAATTCGTCGAATTGGTGGAGAAACCCGGAATCATTCCGGCGCCCTATCTGGCTCGCGCAAAATGGATCGCCATCGAGGCGCGCGAAGCACTTCCGCAAACCGAAGTGGCGGCATTGCTGAGGAAGTCCTACGAACTGGTGTTCGCCAGGCTGCCGGAGCGTGCCAGGCGCTCGCTCACTTCCGCTGCGGCAAAGCCGAAGGCAGGTGCGCGCAAAAGTGAGAAGAGAACCCGTACGAATCGCAAATGAAAGCTGATTTGCCGTGGGGGTTCGGCCTTGAGAACTCGCATCGAAGAACGGCGGGAATTTACTGAGGTTTGTAGCCAACCGCTCGCCGCAACGGACGTGCGCCGGGAATCGGGAAAGTCATCTTCCAGAAATTCGCTTCGGGATTGACGAATTCGAGGCCCACCAGGCGCTTGCCCTCGCGGTCGCGGCGGATATGGGCGACGCGCGCTTCCGCGGAACGGCTGGTGTTCTCGTTAACGATGAGCAGGGATTGCCCGGGAACAACGGTCTCTTCCAGCGCAAGCAAAGCTCCCTGCTGGTTCAGGGAGTAGGTCATCGCGCGCACACAGAACTTTTCGCCCATCTCGTTCTGACCGTGGACGATCACCGGCAGAGCCAATGCCACGCGCAGCGTCCGGCGGCGTTCCCGATAGCGAAAATGTAAAACGCCCATGGAGGACCTAACTCCTTAGCTCAATCCTGGTCCACCTCGAACTACTCGCCGTGAGCAGAATTGTTTGCGTGCCTGGCCAATGCGTTAGACAGACCTGGCTCGCGGTCGTCGCGGCTACTCTGCGGACCAGTTTGTCCGCCACACCGGCCGCGGACAATAGCTGGGAGGTACTAATCTACAGCGGCGGGGGGTAGGTACGCCAGTACTTCTCTTTGTAAAGATTGTTACAAGCGGTGCTCGAACCTTGGAGGAGGTACTCCTCATGAACAGCATGGCCAGGTAGCTCGCTCGGACGCTGAGAGTAACTCCCAGTGTTACCATAGCTTTGCCGCGCCCTGCAGATTGCCTTCAGACTGCGTTGCGTGAATCCCGTGATCGTCTGGGTCGCTCAGCGGGCTTCCCGGAACCTAGGAGTCCAAAAGCCTCAGGATTCGGGCCTCCCATGGCTTGTGCTCCAGCTCCAAGAGGGCCAGCGTGACCGGGAGATGAAACCGCCGTGGCCCGGCGCTGCCAGGATTGAGGTAAATCACGCCGTCGCGCCGGGATTGCTCGGGCACATGGGTGTGCCCGCTGATCACGAAGTCAAACTGCGCGGCACCCGGAAGAAGATCGAGCTCAAGCAGATTGTGCAACACGTAGAAACTGACGCCATCCGCCTCGACCACGGTGGTCATCGGCAACTCCTGCGCCCAGACCGCGGTGTCGACGTTGCCGCGCACGGCGAATACTGGAGCGATTTTCTTCAATCGCGCAAGAATTTCAGGAGCGCCTACGTCTCCGGCGTGGATGATGAGCGACACGCCCTGGAGTGCCGCCTCCGCTTCGGGGCGCAACAGGCCATGAGTGTCCGAGATAATCCCGATGCGCATGGGACAGGCGGAAAAATCGAAAAGCTAGTCTTGGTTCTCGCGGTACTCTTCCGCGACGTCGTCTTCCGGCACTTCGCGCGTGCGCACTTCCGATTCGTCCGGGTCGGCTGCGTTTTCCACGCCATTTAATACCTCGGCTTCGAAGGACTGCCCCTCTTCGAGGAGTTCCTCGACGCTTTCCGAGTTGGCCGTGGGGCCTGCGGACAGCCCTTGCGTGTCGCCGGACTGCCCGCCAGAGCGGGCACCAATGCCGCGAGATTCGTAAGCTACCAGGGCAGCGGGCTCGGCGCGCCCGCGAACCTTGCGGCGGACCCGCTTTGGCTTGGACACCTTCGCGGCTTTCGCCTTGCCCCTTGGTTTCGCCTTCCGCTTCGGCGCGGTCTTTTTCACCTTGGTTGTTTTCTTCCTGCTGCTCTTCTTCGATTTCTTCGCGGCCATATCCTCTCCTATGCACCCGCGAGTGTATCACCGGGCGGCCGACGCATCATCCCGTCCACGCTCGCTTGCTGGCATTTCTTCGCTTGAACACTATAATCACCTGACGAGGGACGCTGCGGATGGACAAACAGGAATTGCGAAGACATGTCGAAGAAGTAGGATTGGTGCCGGTCATTCGCACATCGTCGGCGGAGGATGCCCGCTTCGCGGTTGAGGAAGTCGCTCAAGCGGGCGTTCCGATCGTCGAGGTCACCATGACCGTGCCGGGAGCGCTGGCGGTGATCCAGGAAGTAGCCGCCAAAGTTCCCGACGTAATTCTCGGAGCCGGGACCGTAGTGGACGTGGATGTAGCGCGCGCGTGCATCGAGGCGGGCGCCCAGTTCATCAGCAGCCCCGCTCTGGACCTGCCCACCGTCGAGTACGTGGCGGCGACCCCGAATATCATCATGATGGCGGGGGCCATGACCCCGACCGAAATTCTCTCCGCCTGGAAGAAGGGATCGGATTTCGTAAAGATTTTCCCGAGTGCGCTGATGGGTGGAGACAGCTATATTCGCGCGCTCAAGCGGCCCTTTCCCGACATCCCTCTCATCGCCGGTGGCGGCGTAACGCAGCAGAACGCGGCTCAATATTTGTTAGCGGGAGCCACGGCCTTGAGCGTTGGCAGAGAGTTGATTCCGCGGGAATCGATGCTGTTGCACAGGCCCGACCGCATTCGCGAGCTGACCCGCCGGTTCGCCGGGATCGTTAAGACCGCGCGGGCACGCATGGCGGAATCGGCGTCGCCATCGAGCGCGCCCCTTTCCTAGTTCTCGTCAGAACTCAAGGTGCAGCCGGAGGGAAGGAACAACCACCGGCCCGCGATCGCGGTTATAGCCAGGGTTCACCATGTACTGCAATCCCGCCGCCGGATAAATTCCCCGCCAGAGATGTGCCGTGTAGTAGGACTCCAGAACGTTTTCCCGTCCGTAGGTCAACTTACCGTCCCCCAGCAGGAATCCCACGCCTCCATAGCCGAGATAGCGGGCGTGTTCGTGGCTGATGCCGTTGCTGACAAAGGCTACACCGGTTCGATCGAATCGCCGCCCCCAGCGCGCCCCGGAACCGCCGACGCCGACCTGCCACGTCTGATCGACTTCGGTGTAGGCGAAGGACTCATGCTGCCCTTCGTTCCAGCCCCAACGCCCAAAAAGGCCAAACCAGTCGGTGAAAGTCTGCTCAAAATTCAGACCGAAGCCGTACTTGACGGCCGTCTGCAACGGATGGTTGGAAATCTCCGGAACGGGTGTCGATGGATTTGCGAGCCAGGAATCCACCTCGTCGCGATACACGCCCATGTTCCCGTGGTTGACAAAGCTCAGCACACGCAGGATCCCCGGCTGGCCGCCGGCCACACGGCCGTGCAATTCGACTTCGATGTTTTCCGCGCGGGCGCGCGACACATCTGCGTCCAGGTGGGTTCCGTTCGCCACTTTCGGCATCAGTGTTTCCGCAAAGCGCGCTGCAAAACTCCGATCGTGGAACTCCACGATCGGGCCGTAGGTGAAGCCCCGCGTGTCCGCCGCGTAATCGTAGCTGCCATTGTTATCTACCGTCCAATTCATGAACTGGAAGTTGGTGTCGCTGCCGTACGTGTTTAAATCGAAGAAATCGGCCAGGCTGAATTTCCCGAAACGAACTTCCAGGCGACGCTCCGGTAGTTCCTGGAACAACGAATAGGGCCCACGCTGCACCGCTACTTTGCGGCTGGTCAGCGGAATGATCTGATGCCACATCAGGCGGGCAAGATAGGGCGCTTTGCTGAGCGCGGGATTTCGCACGACGTCGAGGTTGAAGAAACCCGCCACACCCAGCGCCTCGCCCAGTCCGTGACCGCCGGACTCCTGCACATCGCAAAGAAACTCAGTACTCGCGCCGGGTCGCCAGCCGGTGAAGAGCGTCAGAACTCGCGAGGTGGCCTCCTGGGCCCCCGGACTCAAACTGTGCTCTCCCTGATATTGCGAAGGGAAGTCCGGGTGATATTGCCCGATGAAATTGGCCTGGCCGGAAACCCACCAGTGCTCCCATTCCTGGTGCGGAAACATAACGGGCAATTCGTCTGCGGGAGATGACGGGACAACCGGAGGTGCTTCTTGAGCACGCGCCTGGCACGCACCGAAACTCAAGCACAGCACGAGACTCAGCCGGCGAATCGAGTCAAATGAAAGGGCGCACATGGAAAAAGTGGGCGAATTCGGACTGGTCCCGAAAAACCGGAGGTCACGGTTCGCGCTGCACGATGCTGAGCCCGTTGACACGCGCATGTTGAATGGTCAGCCCCCAGTGCAGATGTGGCCCGGTCACTCTGCCGGTCGCACCGACTTTGCCGATTTCCGCCCCGGCCTCCACTTTGTCGCCTTCTTTGACGCCGACCGCCGAAAGGTGCGCGTACAGCGTATAGATGCCGTAGCCATGATCGATAACCACCGTATTCCCCGAATAATAGAGTTCTTCGGCCAGCACAACGTTGCCTGACTGTGAGGCGAACACCGGAGTCCCGGATAGCGCCGGGAAATCCACGCCGGAATGAGGTGAGCGGGCCTGGCCATTCAACACTCGGCGGCGTCCGAAATTTCCGCCGGTGGTTACGTCATTCAGGGGCAGCCGGAATTTTCCCTCCCACAGCACTTGCGGCGTGACCGTGTCTAAGATGGCGCGCATTTTCTTCTGGTCGGCCTCGGCGCGTTTCTGCTGTTCGGGATCGGGCTGAACGAACTGGTTCTCCACTTTGAGCCGCTCCGTCGCGAATTTGCCGGCGCGCACGGTAAAAGACATTTGGCAGCTTTGCGCCGTTCCATCGGCGGTCCAGGAGAGCGTCCATACGGCTGGGCCGGGCTTCTGCTCGAGATCCACTCCCAGCAAACCGTGCAACAGGTTGCGAGTCTCGCCCTCGCGCCACAACGCGAGCGGCTTGCCATTCCACTCGCTCCTGACTTCCGGAAGCGGCTTTTTGCTTTGCACTTTCACCAGCAGGAGCGAGCCCTGCACAGCCGCAGCCGCACTGGCTTGCACGGCGATGCCCGACGCGCCGCATGCCTTGCGAACCTGCGCTGGGGCCGCGGCGGCGGTGGACGCCAGACACGCCAGAGCCAGCAAAGTGCGGAAACAATAGCGGTTACAGGTCAGCATGAAGAGCCAGAATAGCGGGTTCTGTGCATGTTGAAAAAGGGGGAAAACAAACTGCGTGTTGTGACACTGGTCACATATTTATCCCCCCCCTCCCTCGCATACTGACTCCCGCAATGGCCAGACGATCATACGGAGTGGTCCTGATCGTCGCGCTCTTGGGTTGGACCGTCAACCAGCCCATGTGGTGTCAAAGCCAACACTCTCGGGCAGCAGTTGTGGTGCCGGCAGGAGCTTCACCTGCCTACAAACCTGAACCTTCCCCTTCGCGCCACACCTGCTGCCCACAGGAAAACCCAGCGGTAAATCAGCAAGATCCCGCCTCCGCATTTTGTCAACACCACCGTCAGAGCAATCCGCCAGACTGCTGCTCCATGTCGAACCATGCACGTCTGCCCCAGCTTCCCGGCATTGTCGTGCGGCCGGTATCGGACGATGCCCTCCCGGTTCCTGTTCCTCAACTAGATCAGCCATCCATCGCCGCTGAGTCTGTCGTGGCCTTTGTGCCATCCGCTCCTCCGCCGCCCGGTACCCTCTTCTCTGTTCTTCGCCTCTGAGACATATCTCACCTTGCTTCAGTCGTGTGCCATGTCGCTCGCCGTGTGGGACGGGTTTCTCACGGTCCGAACTCAAACAAACGAAAAGGTGAGAATCATGAAAACGAGAATTCTTGCGGTTGCTTTAATTCTGGCGCTGGCCGCGTGGTTACCCGCGGTCGCCCAACAAACCGGGACGCAGGCCGCTCCGGCGGCTGATCCCAACGCCAAGCAGGCTACCTGCGCCTGCTGCGATCACAGCGCCCATCACGGCAAAGACGGGAAGTCGTGCTGCCAGGGCAAGGACGGCCAGCCCTGCTGCGACAGCAAAAGCGGTAAAGAGATGGCCTGCTGCCAAGGGCATGCGAAGGGCGAACAGTCTGCCGCCAATTGCTGCCAGGGAAAAGATGGCAAGATGTGCGCAAAGGACGGCAAGGACTGCTGCGCGGGGAAAGACGGCAAGTCCTGCTGCGGGAAAGACGCGGTGGCGTGCAATATGAAGGACGGGAAGGACTGCTGCGGCGGCACGGACGGTCACTGCGCCGGCTGTGCACACAGCTAACTCCCGGAACGTGGACTGAAAACAACCAGGGCCTCGGCGACATGCCGGGGCCTCAATTTTTGGGGGTTGTGTCTCGCCTAGATCCTCAGTCCGAGGACGCGAACCAATTTCTCTTCGAGCCGCTTCAACTCCAATTCGCGGGCATGCTCTTCCCGCGTCCGATCGTTCAGCGCGTCTTTCAGCATTTGCAGGTTCGTACGCAGTTCCATCTGCCGCAACGCTAACCGGCTGAGCGAATGCAGCGCGATTTTCTGCTCTTCGTCCAATTCGCGCGGCTGGCGGTCGCCGACGCACAGCGTGCCCAGCGCGAACCCGTCTTCCGTCACAAGAGGAGCCCCCGCATAGAACCGGATATGCGGCTCACCGGTGACCAGCGGATTATCGCGGAAACGCTCGTCTTTCAACGTGTCCTGCACGATGAACAGGTGTTCTTGCTTCTGAATGGCATGTGCGCAGAATGAGAATTCGCGCGGCGTCTCTCGGACTTGCACACCCACCGCCGATTTGAACCATTGGCGGCGGTCATCCACAAGCGACAGCAGCGCCATGGGTGTTTTACAAACATGCGAGGCGAGGATCACCAGGTCGTCAAAGGACTGCTCGGGCTCGGTATCCAGAATGGCGTAGCGGTCGAGCGCCGCCAGACGCTGAGCCTCCGGGCCCGGAATGGATGTCCCCATGGTCACCTCCGCCCGTACATCCCCAAGTGCAGAGCGGCTTTCCGGCTGGGAATGATACTCCAGTGGGGCCGCTGAGGAAACCAGCGGCCGCTTTGGGAATCCCTCGCGGAATGGCATCATGACTGGGCTGGCCGCCGGTCCCGGCGGGGAGAGGTGCCGATCTTGATTCGCAAATTTGCTTTCATCGCAATCATCGTCGTTCTGACTGTGACTTCATGGTCCGCGGTTGCGCAGAAACCGTCATACGGATTGCCTGACCGTGAGCTGCAGCACCGCAGCATGGCCGTCAACATCGTGAAAGCCATCAACGCCGCTGAAGCAAATTACAGGAAGAACCACGGGACTTACGCCACGTGGGCCAACCTGACCAGCACGGGCGATTTCACCGATCGGGGAACGAAGTGGTCGTCGGAGGAATTTCCGACCGTGGCCCACGCGATGTACGGCCCGGGGCCGGAGATTGTTCCCGGCTGGAAGTTGCGCCTCAGTCTTTCCAAAGAGGGCCAGGCCTATGACCTGTTGCTCGAAGACGTAACGGATCTTAAATGCGGTTACGCTGCATTCAGCGATGAACGAGGCCGCATTCGGCTGGGCAAGGTGGTGGAGTGCGCCGACTGACGCCGGCTCAATCGGCCGAGGACACTTCGGCGAGTTCCGACTGCCGTTGCGGCCGGACGGAGAAATACTTATGGCGGCAGGGCTCGCAGCGATACGCTGGGATCCGGATCAAAGCCCACAGGAAAGCGAACGACGAATCGACATGCTCGGGTGAAATGCGCTTCAAGTCTACATTCCCGCATATGGGACAATGCGCGTGAAGCGAGTCGCTCAACGGCATTAGCCGCGCATAGAAACGGCCGCGGCATTCCCGGCAACGCCACGGATAAACACCGAGCAGGCTCAATACGTAATCAGCTGCGTTCTGGCGGCGTGATCGGCGCGCGTCGTTTCCTTTGCAGATTGGGCAGTTCATCAGGGAGCCGGAGGAATCTCGGAATCGCGCACAGAATAGGTCAATGCCATGCGCTTCGCAAGTCCATCGTGGTCCTGTTTTCGTAGGTACAATAGTCCTAGGGGATAATCCCCGTTTCTTGAGAGGAAAACATGCCGGAATACACGGAAGAGCACGCCAGGGCCGGAATCGGCGCAAAGCTGCCTGCGCTGGAGGCTTGGCCAAACCAGTATCCGGGCTACGTCATCACGACGCGCTACCCGGAATACACCTCCATGTGTCCCAAGACGGGTTTGCCGGATTACGGTACGATCACCATCCAGTACAAGCCCAAGAAATCCTGCATCGAGCTGAAGTCGCTGAAAATGTATCTCCTCGCTTACCGGAACCTCGGTATCTTTTACGAAAACGCCGTCAACAAGATACTCCGCGACATCGTGGACTCCATTGCCCCCGAATGGTGCCTTGTCAAAGGGGAGTTCACGCCTCGCGGGGGGCTGAATACCACGATCTTCGCCCGTTGGCCCGAACGCGGTGAAGGACTCCGCCCCCGCAGGCGATCGAAGTAGCCTAACAGTACACCAGGCCTGCTCCCCCGATGGACAGGCGGCGCGGCACAGTAGATAATTCTGGTTCAGAACTTCCAAGCCCTTGACTTTATCCCAGGAGGGAGAAGGAATGAGTATTTCTCCAAACGTCCCATCTCCGCAGGAGTCGTATCACTACGAAAACACGGGTACGCCTCGGTGGATTGCCGTGCTTTTCGTCGTTCTCATCGCCGGGCTTGCCGCCCTGGCCTATGCCGGGTACTCCATTCGCGGACGCTTCGAACAGGAACTGGCGAAAACGGACGAACAGAACAAGATCCTTACCGCGCAACTGGAACAGGCCAACACGCGCATCGCCGATCTGAAGGGTCAGGTCGACGTCACGTCGCAGAAAGTGGGAATGACGCAGGCGGAATTGGCCCAGGCCAAGAGCCGCGCCGAGTCCATTCGCAAGGAGCAGTTGGCCGCTGACCAGAAGCTCACTGAACAGATCTCGACCGCGCAGAAAGAAAGCGCCGCTCAGATTGGCGCCGTGGCCACCGACGTCAGCGGCGCGAAGAAAGACATCGAAGCCACGCGCTCCGACCTGGAAGCCACCAAGACAAAACTCGAACGCGCCACCGGCGATATGGGCGTGATGAGCGGCCTCATCGCCAAGAATCACGACGACCTCGAAGAACTGAGGCGCAAGGGCGACCGCAACTATTACGAATTCACCGTTCAGAAATCCAAAACGCCGCAACGCGTCGGCCCTGTGCAGATCGCGCTCAACAAAACCGACCCGAAGAAGGCGAAGTACACCATGACCGTCCTGGCCGACGATAAATCGATCGAGAAGAAGGACAAGACCTCCGGTGAGCCGGTGCAATTCTACGTGAAGGGCAGCGCGCGCCTGGCTCCCTACGAAGTTGTTGTATTCGACGTCGCCAAGAACCAGATCACCGGTTACCTGGCCACGCCCAAGGACGTCTCGAGCAAGTAGGCAACCCGCTCTCGCGTCATTCCGGGCCCTGCGCTCCGCTTCTGGAAACGCACACGAGCGCAGGGCTTCCGTGTCTTTGGAGTGGATCGTTACCATGCCGATCGAAACGTGAAGGGAGTTGATTTTGACGAATCGCTGGAACGCCCCGCGTCGCCTGATGCCGGTCCTGGTCAGGCACATTCTTGCTCCCGCGCTCGCCGGGGCATTTTGCGGCTCCTCGATCTTCGCGGCGCAGCAAGCCCCGCCCGCTCAGGCTCAGGCGATTCGCGTGGCCGTAGACCGCGTCAACGTCGGTGTGATTGTGACGGATTCAAAAGGAAAGTTCGTCGAGAATCTGAGCCAGCAGGATTTTCAGGTGCTCGACAACGATGCGCCCCAACCGGTCACTGATTTCGCAACCGTCGACCTGCCCGGCCAGGTGCTCATGGCCGTGGAGGCAGGCCCGGCGGTCTATCTGTTGCAAGACTCGCACCTTTTCGTTGCTGACTCCTTGCTGGCCGGTCTCGCCCCGGGAGACCAGGTGGCGATCGTGAGCTATAACGACTCACCGACGCCTCTCCTGAACTTCACGGCTGACAAGTCCGCGGCCCAAGCCACACTCGACCAAATTCAGTTCAATCTCGGCTATGGAAACCTGAATTTGTCGTCAAGCCTCGCGGCCGTGCTGGACTGGCTGGCGCCCGTCCCGGGAAAGAAGACCGTCGTGCTTGTCTCTACGGGCGTGGACACTTCACCCGTGACCGTCATGCAATCGCTGCTCGCGCGTCTGCAAACGGGCGACGTCCGTATCCTGGCCGTATCGATGAGCGGGCCCTTGCGTAACGGCAAAAAAGGCACCAAGACGCAGATTCAGAACACGCAACAGGTCTTCGAACAGGCAGACGCCTGGTTGAAGCAGCTGGCGGAAGCAACCGGGGGCCGCGTGTACTTTCCCGAAAATGCCAGGGCATTTCAGGAAGCGTACCGGCAGATCGCGCAACTCGTGCGGCACGAGTACAGCCTGGCCTTCGCGCCGCCCATCGCCGACGGAACCGTGCACAAGATCGATGTGAAGGTAAATGCCGGAAGCGGCAACGCGAACGACAAGTCAGGGTATCAGGTGGATCACCGCCGCGCGTACGTATCGCCGAAGCCCGCGAGCCCGCCGGTTCAGCCCTGAGATCTACTCAAAATCCTTCATCATGCGGGCCATTTCGCGCAGCCGATCGTCGACGCGTGCGAAAACGGTCTGCTCGTCGAACTTTCCCGAGCCATTTCGAATGCCGGCGGGAACGCCGGTCAGCAACTCAATTCCTTGCTCGATCCGCCCGATGGGCCAGATGTGGAACCGCGCATTCGCGACAGCGTCCAGAATGTCCTCGCGAAGCATCAGGTCCTCTACGTTCGCCGCGGGAATCATCACGCCTTGCGTGCCGCTCAACCCCTGGATCCGGCAAATATCGAAGAAACCCTCAATCTTTTCGTTCACGCCGCCAATGGCCTGGATGTCTCCGCGCTGATTGATGGAACCGGTCACCGCGATATCCTGCCTCAACGGCAATTCGGACAGCGCCGAAAGCAGCGCGTAGATCTCCGTGGAACTGGCGCTGTCGCCATCCACACCGGAATAGGATTGCTCAAAGCAGATGCTGGCCGAAAGAGAGAGCGGCTTGTCTTTCGCAAAACTGGCCCGCAGATAGCCGCTGATGATGTGCACGCCCTTGTCGTGGAAGCGCCCGCTCAGGTTCGCCTCGCGCTCGATGTTGATCAGTCCGTGCTTCCCCAGACCGACTGACGAAGTGATGCGCACCGGCTTGCCAAACGAATAGCCGCCGATTTCCAGAACGCTGAGCCCGTTCACCTGGCCGACATGCGAACCGGCAAGATCCACCAGCAGTGTGCCGTCTTCGATCATCTCCCGGATGCGCGTCTCAATCAGGTTGTGCCGCTCGATCTTCGACGCGATGGCCGTGCGCACGTGCGCCGCGCGCACCACCGTCTCTCCCGCGCGCGACGCAGCGTAATGCGCTTCCCGCGCCAGGTCCGCTATATCCACGAACCGCGCCGTCACCTTATTGCGGCGGCCGGCCCTGCGCACCCCATATTCGAGAATCGCCGCAAACGCACCGCGGTCAAACGGAAACAGGTCTTCCTTCTCGGACAGTGTCCGCAAGCGCCCCGCGTACTCCTCGATGACGCCGTCGCTCATCGCCATCTCTTCGTCAAATTCCACGCGCACCTTGAAAATCTTGCGGAAGTCTTCTTCGTATTCGTACAGCAATTCGTACAGGTCGCGGTCGCCGATCAGGATCACTTTCACGTTGATGTCGACCGGCTCCGGTTTCAACGCCGTGGTCGTGAACGGATAGAAACTTTCGAACGGCTGGATCTCCAGGCGGTTGTGATTCAGCGTGCGCTTCAACGCGCGCCACACCCCGGGCTCCGAAAGCGCTTCCACCGAATAAAGAATGAGGAAGCCTCCGTCGGCGCGCAGCAGCGAACCGCCGCGCAGGTCCATGAAGTCGCTGGTCCACCCGCCGCGGCTGTCGTAAGCGCGCTGGATCGTGCCGAACAGGTTCGGATAGGAAGGGGTCGTTTCAAAAATAACCGGCGACGCGTCCTCGTGGTTGTGCGCCAGAATCACATTAACGCCGTACACGCGGAAAGGATCGCGCTCCGGCCCGGAAGGCTTCTGTAAAGCCTCCGGCGGCTCGCTATGCTGCTCCTCTTCGCCCTCGCGTTCCTTGAACGGTCCAAGGTTATCCAGCACGTGATGGCGCACTTCCTCCAGGTAATCGCTCACGCCTTGGCCCGGGTACTTCTCCTTCATCTCTTCGATGACGCCGTCGACCAGCACCGACGCGGCTTCCTGCTCCAGGTAGCTCAACTCGCTCGCCAGTTCCCGGGAAAGCGTCAGCGTCTTCCGGTACACCACCGTGAATTCCTGCCGGAACTGCTCGTACTTGCGCTCAATCTCTTCCGCGACACCGGTTTCAAGTTTCCCCTCGTGCACCATCTTCGAAATGTCCTCGATGGGCACCATTTGCCCTTCCAGGACAGGGAAAATCTCCGGCAGCGCCACCGCGCCCACCTGCATGTGTCCCAGCGCGAACTGTTCGCGGGCGATTCGGCGCGTGAAATCGTCCATCAAATCCTTTTCGCGTACGGAGAACCGCTCCACGATCCGCCCCTTTTGCCGCTGGAAGGGCTCGCCTTCGAACACCTGGGGAATGCGCCGGCGCAGGAAATCAATCCCGGCTTGCATATCTTTCTTAAACGAGTTCGCCGATCCGCGCGGGAGCGTCAGCAGGCGCGGCCGGTCGGGCAACTTGAAATTGTTCACGTAACAGCGGTCGAGCGAAGGTTTCGTGATCGGGTGCAGATCCTCGATCATCTGCGCTATGGTGCCGCCGCGGCTCGTGCCTGCCAGGCCGCACACGAAAATGTTGTAACCGGGCGCGGAGAGCTCGACGCCCATCTTCAACGCGCGCAATGCGCGGTCTTGCCCCACGAAGCCTTCCCGCTTCTGCGCTTGCGCGGTGGTCTCAAAAGGTATGCGTCCCAGGTCGCAGCGCCAGCGAAGCCTGTCTGGCGCCAACTCGGCCAATGTAAATCGCGGTTTGTTTATCGTCGTGCTCATTCGTCGCCGTACTCTAGCACAGCGTGCTCCTGCCGGCAGTGAATTCAGCTCCTGCGTTACGCAACCAGTTACGCGGGCTCCTTCCGCAGGCTCTCGACTTCCTCCTGGTGCTCCATGTGCACTCGCAGCACGCCCAGCGCTGCAGCAACGACCGTGGGACCCAGAATCAGCCCCAGAAGCCCAAACACATCCAGGCCGCCCAGGATGCTGATGAAAATAAGCAGGTCGTTCAACTTTGTCCGGTTGCGCAGCAGCAGCGGCCGCAGCAGGTTGTCCGCCACGCCCGCAATCCCCCCGCAAATAATCACCACCAGCACGGCTTTGCCCCAGTGGCCGTTGAAACCCAGCCACAGCGCACCGGGCACCCAGATCAGCGCCGAGCCCACCACCGGAATCACCGAGCAGAATCCGATCATCAGCCCGAGAAAAACCGGCGCGGACAGCCCCCCGAGCGCCATGGCGATGCCGCCGAGCGTTCCTTGCACCGCGGCAATCACCAGGCTCAGCGCCACGCTGGCGAAAATCAGGTCACGCGACTCCTGCAGCATCGCGTCCTGCACCTCGCGGTCAAACGGGATCAGGTGGCGCATCGCCCGCACAATCCGCGGCCCGTCCTTGAAAATAAAGAACAGCGCGAACAGAAGAATGAACAGGTTGACCACAAACGAAAATACGTTCTTCAGCAGCGCTCCCACACGCGACGCCAGAAACGCCGCGGCCTTTTCCGCTCCTTGCTTCAGGTAGTTCGTTACGTCGACTTCCCGCCACGATTCCGGCAGGTGCGCGCGCAGGTTATCCGCCAGCTCGCTGGGCATGATTGCGTTCCCGGTGGCCACCGCCTCCCGCACCGACGCCGACGCCTCGATCGCTTCTCGTGTCGCATAAATCAGAATCAACAGCACCGGCACAATCAGCAGGCCGGTGACCGCCAGCGTGCAAATCGCCGCCGACCAGTTCGGCGAATAGCGCCGCCGCAGCCGCTCATATGCCGGGTAAAAGAAGATGGCCAGCACCCCCGACCACGCCAGCGGCAGCAGGAACGGCGACACCACCAGGTACACCAGGTACCCCAACAGCAACAGCGCTCCGTAGGAAAGTACCGTTGTCAATCTGTCACTGGTTTGCGCGTTTCGGTTGGCTGGCGTCATTCGAGGTATATAATCCACTAGTTCAATTGAGGGGTCTGTTGGCGCCCCGGAAATCGTCACGCATCCGCCCAGGGGAACTCGCGACGCGATGGCATCAAAGATCCCGTTTACCTACGAGCAGGCGCGCCTCCTTGCTGTACTTGCTTTAATCAATTTTGTCAACTTCGCGGACCGCCAGGTGCTTAACCCCCTCGTGCCCCTGCTCCGCCAGCACTTCAACGTCACCGACACGCAACTCGGCTCCCTGCAATGGGTGCTGCTGGTGATTCTCGCTCTCGCCAGCATCCCTTCCGGCTATCTCGCTGACCGGTTCAACGAGCCGAAGATCATCGCCACCGGTGTGCTGTTCTGGAGCGCCGCCGCCATCGCCAGCGGCCTTGCGCCCACATTTGCGTTTCTCTTCGTGGCCCGCGGACTCGTCGGCATCGGTGAAGCCGCCTACGCGCCGGCGGCGCAATCCCTGATCTCTGACTCCTTCTCTCGCGACAATCGCGCGCTGGCTCAATCGATTTTCGCAGCCGGCATGATTCTCGGGGGTGTTTCGGGACTGGCCCTGGGCGGCATCATGGGCGAACGCCACGGCTGGCAACACGCCTTCATCATTGTCGGATTGCTCGGCGTCCTCCCGGGCTTGACCGCCTTCACCCTGAAGCAGCCGCAACGTCAGCCCCGCTCAGAAGTCGTGCCCGTGATGCAGTTGCTTCGCGTTCCCGCCTTTGTGGCCATGATCGCCGCCGGTATCTGCATCACCTTCTCCAGCGTTTCGTTTGTGACTTGGGGCATCGATTACGCAAAAACGTACAAGGATTTCAGCACGAAAGAGGCTTCCCTTTCCCTCGCCGTCATCGCCCTGTTTTCCTCGGTAGGCGGCGCCATCGCCGCCGGTTTCCTTGCGGACCGCTTGCAAAAGAAACTGGTCTACGGGCGCGTGCTGGTGATCGCCATTGCCTTCCTGGCCGCGGCGCCGTTTCTGCTCGTCGCCATTCAGGCCGAAGAGAAATGGATGGTACTCGCCGGTTTCCTCGGCGCCATGTTCTTCATGTCGTGGTATCACGGGCCCACGACCGCGGTGCTTCATGATCTGACTCCGCAACGCGCCCACGCCACCGCCATCGGTGTCTATATGTTCTCCACGCAACTGCTGGGCGCGCTCGGTCCTCTGCTCATCGGCAAAGTCTCCGATATGAGCGACCTACAGATCGGCCTGCAGGCCGCAACGGCGGTCATGGTCTTTGGCGCCCTCCTTCTACTCCTGGTGATTTATTTCATTCGCCGTGATGGCCTGCACCATCCCAGCCTTGCGCAATTCCGGGCCGAGGACAAAATCCCGGCGATCGTGGACGCGCATTGACCGAATCCAGCTGAACACGCTCCTCGCCTGCGCTACAATCTCCGCCCAGCATGCGCATTTCCACGGGCTCTCAGTTGGGACCGTACACCGTCGTATCGGCCATCGGTGCCGGCGGCATGGGCGAGGTTTACCGCGCTCACGACGCGAAGCTCGGCCGTGATGTCGCCATCAAAGTCCTGCCGCAAGTCTTCGTGAACGATGCGGAACGATTGGCGCGCTTTCAACGCGAAGCGCGCATCCTGGCCTCTTTGAATCATCCCAACATCGCAACCGTCTTCCAGTTGGAACGCGACGGCGCAAATAGCTTTCTCGTTATGGAATTGGTCGACGGCCAGACCCTGGCGGAGCGGCTGCGGTCCGGCCCCCTCAACCGCCAGGACGCCTTGCCGATCGCTCTGCAAATCGCCGAGGCTCTGGAAGCGGCGCACGAGAAAGGTGTGATTCACCGCGACTTGAAACCTGCCAACGTCAAGGTCACACCGGAAGCGCGCGTCAAGGTTCTCGACTTCGGCCTCGCCAAAGCCTTTGCCTATGACGACGCGGGCTCTTCTCATTCGCCGACTCTCACCTCTTCGAACACGGAGGAAGGGCGCGTCCTTGGCACGCCCGCTTACATGAGCCCCGAGCAGACCCGCGGCAAGCCGGTCGACAAGCGCGCAGACATTTGGGCTTTTGGCTGCCTTCTTTTCGAACTGCTTACCGCACGGCGCGCCTTCCGCGGCGATACTTCCTCCGATACCATCGCCGCCGTTCTCGAAAAAGAGCCCGATTGGGAGGCACTTCCTGCGTCAGTCCCGCAACGCATTCGCGATCTCCTGCGCCGCTGTCTGACTAAGGATCCTCAGCGCCGTCTTCGCGACTTGGGCGACGCGCGCATTGAGATCGAGGAGGCCCTTGCCTCTCTATCCGGCACCGGAAGTCAGATTTCCCTCCACCGAGATGGTCCTCGCCCCGCATTGAACTCCGCCACACGGTCCTGGGCCTGGATACCCTGGAGTCTTTCAGCGCTGTTGGCAACAGCATTCGTCATCTGGGTCCTGACTCACCGCTTTCCGCCGGCTTTGCCAAATCCCCTGGCCGAGGCGCAATTCACGCGTCTCACCGGCTTCAAGGGCAATGAAACCAATCCAGCCATTTCTCCTGATGGAAAATTTGTCGCTTTCCTCTCTGACCGTACCGGCAATTCGGACATCTGGCTGATACAAGCCAACGGCGGAAGCCTGGCCAACATCACGCAGGGCCGCATTGGCGACGCACGCGCACCTCTGCGCGCCCTCGGGTTCTCAGAAGACGGCGTGACTGTGTGGAGCGCCGGAACAGAGGGTCAGCCTTTTCCCGGTATGGAAGGCCGGCGCTTGATGTTGTGGCCGCTCATTGGCGGCCCCCCGCACAACTTTCTCGACGAAGGCGTGGCAGAAGCAGCGTGGTCGCCCGACGGTACTCGCGTGGTCTATCACAAATGGAAAGCCGGCGATCCTATGTATGTCGCGGACCACAACGGCGGCAATGCGCGGCTCATCTTTCAGACCGCCCCGGGCGCGCACAATCACTTCCAGGTATGGTCGCGCGATGGTCGCTGGATCTACTTTGTAAGCGGCCGCCCGGCCACCCGCGAGCTGGACCTGTGGCGAGTCTCGCCCGGCGGCGGAGAACCGGAACAGCTTTCGCACCTCAACACCGACATCGCCTTTCCCGCTCCCATTGACGACCGCACCATCCTTTTCGTCGCCCACAGCGCTGAAGGAGCAGGTCCGTGGCTCTGGGCTTTTGATCTCTCCAGTCGCACCGCCCGCCGCGTCAGCTTCGGCCTTGAGGAATATACGGCGGTCGCGGCCTCCGCTAGCGGTAAGCGCCTCGCGGCCAGTATCGTGAATACTCAGGTCAATTTGTGGAGCGTTCCGATTACGGACCGCACCATCGAAGAAAAACAAGTGGAACCCTTTCAGCTGCCCACTCCGCGGGCACAGGCTCCGCGGTTCGGCGCGCGGACGCTGTTCTACCTGTCCTCTCGGAGCGGCGTGGATGGTTTATGGAGCTATCGCGACGGTCAGGCACTGGAAATCTGGAGCGGCGCCGAAGGAGGTCTGCAATCCCCGCCCGCCGTTTCCAACGATGGTTCCGCAGTAGCATTCGCCCTCAAGCGGGACGGTAAGTACCAGTTGCACGTGTTGGGCGCGGACGGCACCCAGTTGCGTCCGCTCTCCAAGGATGTCGATGCCCGCGGCACCGCCTCGTGGTCGCCCGACGGCCAGTGGATCGTTGTGGCCGGCGCCGACGCCAAGGGCGAAGGGCTCTTCAAACTCCCGGTTCATGGCGGTGCTCCCGTTCGCCTCGCTACCGGTCCATCTCTCGACCCGGTTTGGTCTCCTTCCGGCGACTTGATCGTTTACAGCGGCGAGCAAGTCTTCACCGTGGCGCCGCTCCTTGCGATTCGCCCGGATGGCACGCCGGTGAAATTGCCCGTTCCCCACTTGAAGCGCAGCGGCGAGCGAGCGCGCTTTCTTCCCGATGGCTCGGGCCTTGTATACATGCTGGGAGCAACACTGGCCGGCCAGGACTTCTGGCTGCTGGACCTGAAGTCCCTGCATTCGCGGCGCCTGACTCATCTGAGTGACTCTGCCGTGATGCGCACGTTCGACATCACTCCCGACGGCCGCCGCATTGTTTTCGACCGGCTCGTCGAGGATTCTGACATCGTCTTGATCGATCTGAAGTCCAATGGCAGCTAGGTTTTACTCTTTTCACCGTAGATGCGGACTTTCCCATCGAACACGACCGCCACGTAGTGCCCGCGCTCCAGAAACTGCATCACCTTTGAACCTTTTCGAGCCAGCGCCGCCCAGCGTGACTTGGTGTCCGGATTCTGCTCCAGCCCTCGAATCTCCCGGCCGTCAATCCGGAAGTCGATCTGTTTCAACTTTTGTTTCGGCGTGGTCCGCACCGGAAACGGCTCACCGGCAACCGTAACACTTTTCGCGTTCGCGACGAGTGCTTGCTCCCAAACTGACAGCAACGCGGATTGCAGATTCATAGCGGCCATCGCTCTGCGTCAGTATAGACCCGTCGCCAAGGTGCTGGAGCGCGAGAAGACTCTCCCGAAGAAGCTGCGGAACAAACGTCGCCTCTCGCCTTCATTTGCTCTGGGGAGTTGGGTAGTCCTGCCAGAGATACAACAGCGCTTCGGGAAGGGTCTGCTCTACCACTGCCCGGTCGACATGTACCGCGTTGCGCGCGAACACGAACTGAGAGTGGTAGCCCTTGTCAGCGAGCACCTTGGCCATCTTCTCGTTCGCCAGCACCCAGTCGTGCATGCCGTCGCGCATCACGTTGGGATTGAGGAGGTCGCGATCGCCAACCTCCATCCAGATACGGACCGGCTTCGCTGGGTTATTGGGAATCAGGTGCTCGTGAAATTCCCAGGCGCCGTGCGGCGTCTGCGGATTGTGAGGCCACTGCTGGTTCACGAACGTTCCGGAGTACGCCAGCACGCGCCGGTACAGCTCCGGGTGATACCACGCCATGATCAGCGCGCAGGCGCCGCTCGAGCTGTAGCCCATCGTCGCTCGCCCGTTCGGATCTTTCGTCAGTTTGACCCGGGCTCGTGTTTCCACCAAGGGCAGAACTTCCGCCTCTACAAATTCCGCATACGTGCCCGACATGGTGTCGTACTCCAGTCCCCGTTGGCTCCCCTGAGCATCGCCGCCTCCGTTTCCGATCGAAACGGCTACCATCGCCGGCAGCTTATGTTGCGCGATCAACATGTCTAGCGCGGCAAAGAGACGCCGGTCCGGCCCGTCGCCGCCCACCATAAACGGCATCACTGTGCCGGGAGCGTAATTAGGCGGAACGTAGACCGCTACTTTCCTTGTATACGGTGACGGGCGGCTGGTCGTGACAATGAGTTTCGCCGGATCAGCGGGATCGACTGTGCCGAAGGTGCCTAGGTCTCGCGCGATCCCGGGATAAATCTTGCTCTCCGCTGACTCCATCGTGAATTCGACCACGGTTCCCGCCAGGGAGCTCCCTGCTGGCGGCAACGCGGAATTGTGTGTCGGTCCAATGACGAAATTGCCGTCGGCCCCGGGTGGCGGCAGAGTGCCGTCCGGCAGTTCCGCGGCTTTCACGTAGCCGGGCGTGTTTGGATTGCGCACCGGTGGAGTGGGCCGCTCAGCCTGTTGCGATAGGGAGGAAACGACGGCAACTGCAGTCAGGAACAGACTGGCAGTGAAAAGAGCGCGCGGCAGTCTTTGTACTCGCTTGTTTCCACTCATGGTACGGGTCAGGAAAAGAAGCCGCGTGTCTTCGCGGTCTCGTTACTTGATGCCGATCTGGCTGATCAGGCGCGTCACTTCTTCGGCGGTCACGTCGTACAGCGGGCGCTCGTCTTCTTCTTCCAGCCGTTCCTTCAGATACTCGGCGGCGACGAAGCTGGCTTCCCGGTCGGTCAGGTCGCGTCCCGTCTTTTCGCGGAAGGTGACAAACGCCGTGTGCGCCAGACCAACGATGCGGCCCGTGCTATCTACGTCGAATTTCGCGTCGATCGTGTCGCTGTGCCGCGTGGCAATGGCGTTCCAGATATGCGAGAAGCGCACATCATAAACGTGACCGGTGAGTTTCGACACCACTTCATAGGCGCCGACAAACTGGTTCATCGCGCCGGTATTTGCTAAGACGGGAGGTGAGGGCACTGGTTCGTCCTTTTGCCGCAAAATGTTCGGCAACTAGTTTCCGATTTCCGTCGCATCACTGTCAATGGCGCGCCGGGGAGCCCAACGGCGCCTGCGGTTAAGCTGCGGGCTGCGGCCGCTGGATTCCTGCCACATCGGCGATGACATCGGTGTATTTGAGGCCTGCTCCCGTGTTGAAGATCACCACGCGGTCGTCCGGCTTAAGCACACCGGCCTCCAGCAAGTGGGCGTACGCTGCCGTGGCTGCCGCGCCTTCCGGGCAGAGCAGAATCCCCTCGTTCTTCGCCCAATCCCGCAACGACGCCAGAATCGCGTCGTCGGGAATCGAGATCGCCAGCCCGTTCGATTCACGCAGGATGTCCAGCATGATGTAATCGCCATACGGCTTCGGCACACGCAGGCCTGAGGCGAACGTCGCGGCATCCTTCCACATTTCGCTCGTCTTTTCGTGGCGTTCGAACGCGCGCACCACCGGCGCGCAGCCCGCCGACTGTACCGCAATCATGCGCGGGCGCCTGCCCGGCTTGACCCAACCCAGTTCCTCCATCTCCGCGAAGGCCTTCCACATTCCGATTAGTCCGACTCCCCCGCCCGTCGGATAAAACACGGCTTCGGGATACTCCCAGCCAAGCTGTTCGGCCAGCTCGTAACCCATTGTCTTCTTGCCTTCGATTCGGAAGGGTTCCTTCAGCGTCGAAATGTCGAACCAACCCTCCTTTTCCCGCCGTTCAGCCACAATCCGCCCGCAATCGGAAATCAGCCCGTTGACCAGCGTCACCTGCGCTCCGTACATCATCGCTTCCAGATAATTGGCGAACGGCACATCCTTGGGCATGAAAATGTGCGCTTCCATCCCCGCCGCGGCCGCGTACGCCGCCAGCGCGCCGGCAGCATTGCCCGCCGAAGGCGCGGCCAGCTTCTTCAATCCATAGGAACGCGCCATCGTCACCGCCATCGCCATGCCGCGCGCCTTGAAGCTGCCCGTCGGGTTCGCGCCTTCTTCTTTCAGGTACGCGCCCGCGTATCGCCGGCTCCGAATCACCGGCGTCCAGCCTTCGCCAAGCGTCACCGGAGCGGCGTCCGGCAGCACTGCCCGATAACGCCACAATCCGCGCCACGCCGCATCGGCTGTCTCTTGTGTAATCTCGTTGCGTGCTGCGGCCCCGCGTAGCGGCGACAAATCGTAGCGGACATACAGCGAGCCAGCGCATTTCGCGCAAACCGTTTGCGGCTCGTTCGAAGAAGACTTTAGTCCACACCGCGAGCATTCGAAGTGATCGATTTTTGCCATGCTTCGAAGATAACAGTCGCGCAAACAGCCGGGCAAGTTCGCCGCTCACAGTCCGAAAATCGTTTGGCCGCGCGTCGCCACGCCAAGTATGATGGCGCAAACGGACTCTCTGCTACCCCCCGAAAGGAATGTCCTTGGCGGCCAACCCTCCGAAAACCTCTCCCACATTTCTCGTCGTCGGCCTGGCTCTTTTCGGCATTGGTGCGCTTCTCCTCGCGCTCGCGCCCGCCTACAGCTGGACCATCTTCCTGCGTTGGGCGGGACTCGCGCTGATCGCTGCCGGCGGATGGCGCCGCCGCTCTCTCACCTATTGGATCTTCTTTGCCATGCTGTTCGGCCTGGAAATTGGCCTCGACTGGCCGAACTTCGCCGCCCGCCTGCGCTTCCTCAGCGACATTTTCCTGCGACTCATCAAAGTCATCGTTGCCCCGCTGATTCTCGGCACCCTGGTTACGGGAATCGCCGGTCACGGCGACGTGCGCAAAGTCGGACGCATCGGTTGGAAAAGCTTGCTGTACTTCGAAGTGGTGACCACCATTGCTCTCTTCGTTGGAGTCGCCGCCATTAACCTGACGCGCGCGGGCGTCGGCGTGGACGTACCGCCTGCCGTGGGTGAAGCTCCCGTCCAGAACGTCTCCCATCTTCACTGGGACGACTTCCTTGTGCACGTCTTTCCTGAGAACCTCGCCAAATCCGTGGCCGAGAATCAGATCCTTCAGGTCGCTGTCTTTGCCATTCTTTTTGGCATCGCGCTGACGCAGGTTCCCGACAAGTTCCGCCAGCCTATGTTGAGTCTCGCCGAGTCGCTCACCCAGACCATGTTCCGCTTCACCAACCTCGTCATGTACTTCGCGCCGGTCGGCGTCGGCGCCGCCATGGCCTACACCGTGGGACACATGGGCGTGTCGGTCTTGCTTCCTTTGGGCAAGCTTGTCCTCACAGCCTACGGCGCCCTCCTCGCTTTCCTCCTGCTGGTGCTGCTGCCGATCGCGCTGCTCGCGCGCATCCCCCTGAGACGTTTCGTATCTTCCGTCGCTGAGCCTGCCACCATCGCCTTCGCCACCAGTTCTTCGGAAGCCGCTCTGCCCCGTGCCATGGAATCGATGGAAGCCTTCGGCGTGCCCCGCGAGATTGTCGCGTTTGTCATTCCCGCGGGCTACAGTTTCAATCTTGACGGCTCCACTCTCTACATGGCCATCGCCTCCGTCTTCGTCGCTCAAGCTTCCGGCATCCACCTGTCCTGGTCGCAACAGCTCTTCATGGTCTTCACGCTCATGCTCACGAGCAAGGGCGTGGCCGGCGTGCCCCGCGCCGTCCTGGTCGTGTTGCTGGCAACCGCGGGTTCCCTGCACTTGCCGACGGAGCCCATCTTCCTCATCCTCGGCGTCGACGCTCTGATCGACATGGCCCGCACCTCCGTGAACGTCACCGGCAACTGCCTGGCCAGCGCCGTTATCGCCCGCGCCGAAGGCGAACTGGATACTTCCCCTTCCTCTGCGGCCATTCCTACCTGTTAGCCCCAAATCTCGCGAAATAACGCCAATTCGCGCGTATTTTCGCCGCCTTTTCGCGTTCGCCCGCTTCTACGCTAAAATTGGAGGGATATGATCTCTGTTGAAAACGTCACTATGCGCTTCGGCTCGCGCGTCCTCTTCGAGGATGTCACCACCACGTTCATGGCCGGCCGCCGCTATGCCATCACCGGACCCAACGGTGCCGGCAAGTCTACCTTCATGAAAATTCTCACCGGCGAGCAGGACGCGACCAACGGTACCATCACCCGCCCCAAGCGCATCGGCATTTTGCGTCAGGACCAGTTTGCCTTTGACCAATATCGCGTCATTGACACGGTCATCATGGGCAACGCCACGCTTTGGAACGCCTTCGTCGAGCGCGATGCCCTCTACGCCAGGCCTCACGATGAACTCACGGACGCGGACGGTATGCGCCTTGGCGAGCTTGAAGGCATCATCGGCGAAGAAAACGGCTACACCGCCGAAGCCGATGCAGGTGTGCTGCTTGACGGCCTCGACATCGACGCCTCTCTTCACGAACGTAAGATGGGCGAGTTGCAGGGCGGCCAGAAGGTCCGCGTTCTGCTCGCGCAGGCGCTCTTCGGCAATCCCTCCGCCCTGCTGCTCGACGAGCCCACCAACAACCTCGACCTCGATTCCGTCCACTGGCTCAAGGAATATCTCTGCGAATATCACGGTGTGCTCATCGTCATCTCGCACGACCGCCATTTCCTCAACAATGTCTGCACCCACACCGCCGACATCGACTACCAGACCATCATCATGTACCCAGGCGGCTACGACGAAATGGTGCTGGCCAAGACCCAGATTCGTGCGCGCATGGAAGCGGAAAACGCCGTGCGCGAGAAGAAAATCGCTCAGCTCAACGAATTTATCGCCCGCTTTTCGGCCGGCACCCGTTCCGCGCAGGCCACTTCTCGAAAAAAGGAAGTCGAGCGCCTGCAGACTTCAGAACTCGCCAAGTCCAACATTCAGCGTCCATACATCCGCTTCCAGGTGGAAACGCCCTCCGGACGCGTTCCCGTCGAAATCAAGCGGCTCACCAAGTCCTACGGCGAGCAGCAGATTTTCCATCATTTCTCCGCGACCATCACCCGCGGCGAAAAAATCGCCCTGACCGGCCGCAACGGCGCCGGCAAGACCACCATGCTCAAATCGTTGATCCGCAACGCCGGCAACTTCATTGGCGATGCCGAGCGCGCGTTCACCATCGATTCCGGCAACGTGGCCTGGGGACACGAAGTCTCCGTCGGTTACTTCCCGCAGGACTTCAACTACGCCATCGACAAAAGCAAGGGTATGAACGCCATGGATTGGCTTTGGCAGTTCAAGCCGCAGGCCGGCCAGGAAGAGATTCGCGGTTACCTCGGACAGATGCTCTTCAGCGGCGAAGACGCGTTGAAGCCCACCTCCGGCCTTTCCGGCGGCGAATGCGCTCGCCTGATTTTCTGCAAGCTCATGATTCAGAAGCCCAACGTGCTCGTGCTGGACGAGCCGACGAACAACCTCGACCTTGAGTCCATCAACGCGCTCAACATCGCACTCCAGAAGTTCGATGGCACTCTGCTTCTTGTCACCCACGACGAAGACGTTCTCGACGAAGTTGCCACCCGCATCTGGCACTTCCACGCCGGCAAGGTCGAAGACTTCAAGGGCACCTACGAGGAATTCGAGCACGCCTCCCGTAAAGCCGCGGCCGTCGCTGCTGTCCCGGCTAAGAAGCGCGATTAGTCCTCACTCGTTGCGTCACGCAGTCGCATCTTCACGGCGTGTCATCCTGAGGAGCGCCGGCGGCGGCCCAGATCTCAACCCCGCCACCCGCATCGCCTCTAGCCTCATCGCGCCTGCGCCGCCGCTTTCCCCACTCCCAATTTCCGCAGAATATCCTCCATCAGGCACCATTTGGTGAGGCCCGACTGGAACAAATTCAGCCCTACGAACGCCGTGAACCAGTACCAGTTGTGGTTCACCCACGTGCCCAGCGCCAGCGATGCCAAAACAAATGTCCCCGCGATCACCCGGATGTACCTTTCGATGCTCATTTCCCTACCCCCCTCCGTTCACTCATGTAATACAACACCGGCACCGCCATACGCGATAGCAGCGTGGACGCCACCTCTCCCGCCATTAGCGAAATTGCCAGTCCCTGAAAAATCGGGTCGAACAAAATTACGCCCGCACCCACCACGACAGCGGCCGCTGTCAGCAGCATCGGCCGGAACCGCACCGCCCCGGCATCCACCACCGCTTCTTCGAGCGGCATTCCCTGTTCCCGCCGCAACTTGATGAAGTCCACCAGGATGATCGAATTCCGCACGATGATCCCCGCCCCGGCAATGAACCCGATCATCGAAGTTGCCGTGAAGAACGCGCCCATCGCTGCGTGCGCCGGCAGGATGCCCACCAGCGTCAGCGGAATCGGCGCCATGATCACCAGCGGCGTCTTGAATGACTGGAACCAGCCCACCACCAGCACGTAAATCAACACCAGTACCGCCGCAAACGCCAGCCCTAGGTCGCGGAACACTTCGTACGTAATGTGCCATTCGCCATCCCACTTGACCGCGATCTTCTTTGTATCCGGCGGTTGAATCGCTGTGAATTGCTCAATCCTGTAGCCTTCGGGAATCTTCAACGCGGAAATCTTCTCCCCGAGCTTGCCGATGGCGTACACCGGACTCTCTTCCGCCCCGGCGACGTCTCCGATCACGTAGACCACATCCCGCAGGTTCTTGCGGTAGATATTTTTGTCGATGGTGGTCTCTCGCACGCGGGCCAACTCGCCGAGCGGCACCATCCCGCCATCCGGCGCGTTCAAATAAAGGCCGCTCAACGATGCGGCGCTCGACCGGCTGGCCCGGGATAGTTGCACGCGCACCGCCACGTCTTCGCGCTCGGACTTGTCGTGCATCAGCCCGGCCTGCGTCCCGCCCAGCGCCATCTCTACGGAGTGCGAAACCTCGGCGCTCGAAATGCCGCGCAGCGCCGCCTTATCCTGCTCCACCTCAAAATCCAGTTTCCTTTGATCGGCCACTACGTACCAGTCGACGTCCACAACGCCCGGCATGTCGTCGAAGATTTGCCGCACTTGCCGCGCCACCTCGATCTGCCGCTGGTAGTCCGCCCCGTACACCTCCGCCACCAGTGTGGCCACCACCGGCGGTCCCGGCGGCACTTCCGCGACTTTCACGCGGGCGTTCCATTTCTTGGCGATTTCCTGGATCGGTCCCCGCATCTCTTTCGCTAGGTCGTGGCTCTGCCGCTGGCGCTCGTCGACTGGCCGCAAGTTGACCTGCATGTCACCTTGATTCGGCCCGCGCCGCAAATAGTAGTGCCTCACCAGTCCGTTGAAGTTGTACGGGCCGGAGGTTCCCGCATACATCTGGTAGTCCAGCACCTCCGGTTGCGTGTGCAGGTACGCTCCGATTTCCTGCTCCAGAGCGAGCGTGCGTTCAAGCGGTGTGCCTTCGGGCAGATCCACCACAATCTGGAATTCGCTTTTGTTATCGAACGGCAGCATCTTCACGCGCACAGCCTTCAACGCCACCAGCGAACAGGCCAGCAGTAGCAACACCACCACCGATGCCAGGAACATCCAGCGCTTCTTCGCATCCGTGACCAGTCCCGTCATCAGCTTCCGGTACGACCGCGTGCTCCAGCCTTCGGCTTCCCCTTCCGCATGCTTTCCTGTATGTCCGCGCAGAAGTCGCAACGCCGCCCACGGCGAGACCACGAACGCGATAATCAGCGAAAACAGCATGGCCGCCGACGCGCCTACGGGAATCGGACGCATGTACGGCCCCATCAGCCCGCGCACAAACGCCATCGGCAGAATCGCCGCGATCACCGCGAACGTCGCAAGGATCGTCGGATTTCCTACCTCGTTCACCGCTTCGACCGCCACGTCCGCCCACGGCCTTCCCTTGTTCTCCGACAGCCGGAAATGCCGCACGATGTTTTCGACAACCACGATCGCATCGTCGACCAGAATGCCGATGGAGAAAATCAGCGCGAATAGCGTGACGCGGTTCAGCGTGTAGCCATAGGCGTAGAAGATGAACAATGTGAGCGCCAGTGTGACCGGAATCGCCAGCAGCACCACCCCCGACTCGCGCCAGCCCAGTGCCAGTGCCACCAGCAGCGTCACCGAGAGCGTTGCCAGAAACAGGTGCTTCAGCAGCTCATCGGATTTGTGTTTCGCGGTTTGCCCGTAGTTTCGCGTTACGGTCACTTGCACGTCGTTCGGAATCGCGTAGCCGCGCAGCGAATTCACCTGCGCCAGCACGTCGTGCGACACATTCGTCGCGTTGGTGCCTTTCCGCTTCGCCACCGCCAGCGTGACCGCCGGGTGAGTTGCCGTGTCGCCGCTTGTTCCGCCTGCGCCGTAGTACACGTAACTCGCCGGTTCTTCCGGACCGTCCGCGATCTCCGCCGCGTCGCTCAGGTACACGGGGCGCCCGCCCTGTATCGCCACGACAAGTTTGCGTACATCGTCGGCGCTCTGCAGGAATGCGCCTGCCTCAACCGCAATTTCCTGGTTCGCTTCAGCAAACGATCCCGCGCTTGCCCGTTGGTTGCTCCCTTGAAGCGCCCGGGCAATCACCATCGGGCTGACGTGGTACGCCGCGAGCTTCTGCGGATCCAGCGTCACGCGAATCTGCCGGCGCTGGCCCCCGAGCAGAGTAGTCTCCGAAACGTTCTCCACTTGCTTTACGCTCTGCTGCACTTCCGCGGCAATCCGCCGCAATGCATAGCTGTCGTAGTTCTTTCCCCAGAACGTCACCGCCAGTACCGGCACGTCGTCGATGGATCTTGCCTTGATCAGCGGCTGCGACACTCCCTGGGGAATGCGGTCGAAATTTGAATACAGCTTGTTGTAGGTCCGGAGGATCGCGTCTTCTTCCTTGGTGCCGACGTAGAAACGCACGATCACCAGCGCGCCGCCCGCCTGGCTTGTCGAATAGAGATACTCCACGCCGGGCACGTCGCGCAGCAATTGCTCCATCGGGATGGTGACCCGCTGCTCCACTTCCTTCGGCGAGGCGCCCGGCATGCTTACGAACACGTCCAGCATCGGCACGACGATCTGCGGTTCTTCTTCTCGCGGTGTCTGCAGGATGCTGAAGAAGCCCAGCAGTAGCGACCCCACGATCACCAGCGGCGTCAACCGCGAGTCGATGAACGCGTGTGCGATTCTTCCCGCCAGGCCGCGGCTCACGAGTGCTTCTCCCCCGCCGCCGCAGTTTGCGCAGTCTTCTTGCCATCGAGCTCCTGAACGCCGGGATTCAAAACCAGTACATCTCCGCCGGAGACTCCTGACAGCACTTCCACCCGTCCGGCCTGGGCACCGCCTAAAGTCACGACCCGCCAGTGCAACACACCGTCGCCATCGACGGCATACACCCCCCGCAACTGGCCCCGCGCGATAGCTGCTTCTTCCGGAACGATCAGCGCTTTCCTTTCTCCTCGCGCGAAGAGCGCTCTTCCGAACACTCCGGACTGCAGTGCCGCGCCGCGTGGAAGGTCAATGCGCGCCGCCACCGTATGCGAGCCCGGGTCCGCTCCGCCCTCGATCTCTGCCACCTTGCCTTCCAGCGGCCTCGCCTCCATCGCGTCCAACTCGACTCGCGTCGCGCTCCCTCTCTTCACGATGGCCAGCGCCTCGGTTGGCAATGTTGCTTGCAACTGGTAGCGCGAACTGTCTTCCACCACGAAGAGCGGCATCCCCGGCGACACGAGCGAACCGGGCTCGACGGCTCGACGAACCACGCGCCCGTCGAACGGCGCGACGATGCGTGCATAACTCGCCACGCTTTCCGCCGCGTGCACCTCGGCTTGCGCCTGCTCGCGGCCGGCTTGCGCCTGCTTGAGCGCCGCCTTTGCTTGTTCCAGCTGGGCTTGCGCCGCCTGCTGTTTCGCGCTGATCTCATCGAATTCTTGCGGGCTGATTGATTTCTGTTCCTTCAAATAAGCGTAGCGCTCATACGTCTTCTGCATCACGTCCGCGCTGGCTTGCGCGGCGGCCACCCCTTTTTGTGCCTGCGCGATACCGGCCTCCGCGGATTGCGAACCGGCCACCGCTGCGTTGCGGTGCGCCATCAGTTCCCGCTCGTCCAGCTGGGCCAGCAATTGCCCTCGCTGCACCGTGTCTCCCTCTCTTACGGCCACTTGCAGCACTGTCCCCATCGTTCGTGCGGCGATTTGTGCTGTCGCCACGGCAATCACTGTGCCCGGCGCTTCCAGCTCGGCGGCAACGGTTTGGAGTTCGATCTTCTGCAGCCGCAGGCCCACTACCATCTCCGGCTTGGCCGGCTTCGGTTCCGGCCCTCCGCAGCCCGCCAGCATCGCTCCAGCAATTACCGCTCCTATGAATCTCCATCCTGCGCTCATTGGTTCCCTCTTTGCCCCGTTCATGGCTTGTTCGCCTCGGTAATCAGCTTCGACTCGGGGGTCAGTACCCCCGCGGCCCGCTCGAGTTGTGCTTGCGACACGTGCCAATCCTGCAGCGCGTTCAAATACAACGTGCGCGCGTCGAGCTGCGCCGTCTGCGCGCGCAGCAGTTCCGTGATCGTGGTGAGCCCCGCTTCGTAGCGATTTTGCACAATGCGAAGGCTCTCTTTTGCCTGCTCGGCTGCATCGTGTGCAGCGTCGGCTCTTTGCGCGGCGGCTTCCGCGTCCAGGAATGCCTTGCGCACCTCCAGCGTCACACCGCTGCGGAACCACTCCACGTTGTGCTTGGCCTTGCTCGCGTTGGCGGTGGCTTCCGCCAATTGCGCCTTGGTCGCCCCGCCCGCAAACAGGTTGAAGTCCAGCCGCGCCCCCGCTGTCCAGTTCGTACCCGAAGGCCCGGCCAGCGTCATCGCGTCCCGTTCTGTAGTGCCAAACAGCGATACTTTCGGCCCGAACTCCGCCTTCGCCGCTTTCCTTTCGTCATCCACGGCCGCCTCCTGCAACTGTGCCGCGCGCAATGCCGGCCGCTCCGTCAGCGCCGTCCGCGTCCACTCCTGCACTGTTCTTGTCACCGGCGCCGGCTCGTGCAAAACACCGGCGACATTCACCTGGCGATCTGCCGGCGAACCCATCAGCCGCGCCAATTGCATCTCCGCCAGCGCCAGCTCGTTCTGCGCGCGGATCTGCCGGTCCCTCATCTGCGCCACAAATACTTTGGCGCTCAGATAGTCCGAATCGACCACTGTCCCGGCCTTCTGCATCGCTTCCATGCGCTGCGCATTCGCTTCCGCCGTTTTACAGGCATTGTCGGCGGCGTTGGCGTTCTCCCGCAGAACGCCGATTCCGTAATACGCACGCATCACCTCCAGAATCAGGTCCTGTCGCGCCTGTTCCGCCTGAAAGTCGGCCACGGTCACCAACTTCTTCGCGGCCCGCTCGTGGTGCAGCGTCTGCCCCGAATCAAACAGCCTCCACTGCCCGTCGAATCGCGTCTGGAAATTGTCGAAGGGCGTCGGCGTGTTGAGATTGTTCAGCGCGAAATCCGCCGCGATGAATTGCCGCTGCGTCAGCTTCGTTCCGAACACGTAGACCGGATTGTTTCCCCTCGTGAAGTTCTGCTGGAAGTCGAACCGCGGGTACCACGCCGACTGCGCCTGCTTCAGTCTCGCGCGGGCCGCTTCCGCGTCATCCAGGTTGGTGCGAAACGCAGGATTCTGTTGCAGCGCGCTCTCGACCGCCTGTGCCAGCGTTATGGATGAACCGCCGGGTCCTTCTTGCGCGCACAACCGCATCGGCGCGGTCGCCAGTACCGCCATCATGACAAATCGGATAGGCCCGCCTCGCATCGCTCGCCTCAGCCGACACGCGCTTCGGCGATTTCCGGTTTTAGCCACCCGGTCGCGTCTTCCATCACTTCGTACGCGGTCTCGAGCTTCGCGCTTTTCGCCACCATCGCGCCCACGCTGCAGTACTTCTCTTCCGACAACTGAATCGCCTGCGCCACTGCCGCGGGATCGACTCCAATACCTGTAACGATGTGCCGGATCCGCACTGTGGTGAACACTTGCGGCGGCCTTTCGGCCTGGTCCGCTTCCACCAGCACCTCGTAGCCCGTCACTTTCTGGTGGTGTTTCTGTCGCAGCATCGTGATCACGTCAAACGCCGTGCAGCCCGCAAGTGCCACTGCCACCAGTTCAATCGGCTTTGCCCCCGTCCCCCCGGCCGCGTCGTCCAGCACCACGTGGTGCCCAGTGCCTGTTTCAGCTACGAACTGTCGTTGCGCCGTGAGCGCGTGCGTCAATTGCACCTTCGCCGTAATCATCTTGTTTTCTTCACTTTCCGTCAGCAGCACCGGCTGCCTTCAGGGAAGAAATGCAATTGGTGTTCGCCTGTTACAGAAAAAAAATCAGTCGGCGCGGTTGTGCTATGGTGAGGGAATGCGGCGGGAAATCGAGCAAGCGGTCGAGTTACTGGCAAAGAAGGACCCGAAATCCCTCGATCTCGCCCTCGCTCTCCTCCAAAACACTGTCTTCTCCTTCAGCATGAAGGTCTGTGGCCAGCGCGAAGATGCCGAAGACACCATGCAGGAAGTTCTCGTCAAGTCCCTGCCCTATCTCCCTCGATTCGACTCGCCCCGAGCTTTGCTTGTCTGGCTCTACCGCGTCGCGAAGAATCGTTGTCTCATGGCTCGACGTCGCAGCAAATTTGCCCCGAAGCAAGACCTGTCGCTGGATCAGCTGATGCCCGACAAACTCGAATTGGAATTGCTTTCGAAGGAAGGTCCCGCTTCGCCCGAGGCCCAGGCCATCCGCAATCAGCAAGCGCGCCGCCTTCGCGATGCGGTGCAAAAACTGCCGCCGCAATACCGCATCATCCTCGTGTTGCGCGATATGGAAGGCCTCAGCGACGATGAAGTCGCCGAAATCACCGGACTGCAGCCGGGTAACGTCCGCGTGCGGCTCCACCGCGCTCGCCTCTTCGTCCGCAAGGAAGTGGCGCGCGATTCCTCAGCCATCCGTCGGCCACGCGCCCGGAAACAAGCTGCCCTCCCACCCTCGCGTCCCGCCTCCTGTAAAGCCATGTTCGCGGAGCTTTCGAATTATCTTGATGAGCAACTCGACGATTCCATGTGCGAGCGCCTCGAACAGCACATCGACGGCTGCCAGCCCTGCCAGGTGTTTCTCGCGCAGCTTCAGTCCACCATTGAACAACTGCGCGCCGCTCCCGTCACCGAGCCACGCGCCGCGCTCGCCGCCAAGTTCCGCCGCGACTTGCTGGCCGCCCTGGGTGCATTGCCCTCCTGAGATTTTCTTTGGGGCGACAGCGACTGAAAATCCACTTCACATCCAGCACACTGTCATCCTGGTTTGACTTCCCCTCTCTGTCCCACTACTATTTCCCGGCGCACTCCACTCAGGGTCATGATCGGTCAAAACGTCTCTCACTATCGAATCCTCGACAGGCTCGGCGGAGGTGGAATGGGTGTCGTCTACAAGGCGAAAGACACCCGCCTCGGCCGCAATGTCGCCCTCAAATTCCTTCCTCCCGAAATGGCCGGTGACCGTCAAGCTCTCGACCGCTTCCAGCGCGAAGCCCGCGCCGCTTCCTCGCTCAATCATCCGAATATTTGCGTCATCTACGACGTCGGCGAGTTCGAAAATCAGCCCTTCATCGCCATGGAACTTCTCGAAGGTGAAACCCTTAAGCACCGCATCAGCGGCGCCCCGCTCGATCCCTCGCTCGTCGTCGATCTCGGCATCCAAGTCGCCGATGCGCTGGCCGCCGCGCACAGCAAGGGCATCGTTCACCGCGACATCAAGCCCGCCAACATTTTCCTCACAGAGCGCGTCCAGGCCAAAGTGCTCGACTTCGGCCTCGCCAAGGTCGAGCCTGCCATGCGCCCCGCCGCCGAAACCGTCGGCCACCTTGACGCTCACGGCGAAACGCAGGCTGCCACCCACGCCGAACTCACCAGCCCTGGCAGTTCCATCGGCACCATCGCTTACATGAGTCCCGAGCAGGCCCGCGGCGCCGAACTCGATGCGCGCACCGACCTTTTCTCTTTCGGTGTCGTCCTCTACGAAATGGCCACGGGCAAGTTGCCTTTTCCGGGCAACACCACCGCTGTCATTTTCGACGGCATCCTCAACACCACGCCCGCTCCGATCACTAAGTTCAACGCGAAAGCTCCCGCCGAACTCGAACGCATCGTTTCCAAAGCCCTTGAAAAGGACGCCGACCTTCGCTACCAGACCGCCGCCGAACTTCGCGGCGACCTCAAGCGCCTCAAGCGCGACCTCGATTCCGGCTCGCGCGTCGATTCCGCCAGCCACGTGCAGGCTTCCGGCTCCGGTTCCTCCGCTTCCGGCGCTGTCGCTTCCGCCGCGCAAGCCGCGCCCAAAAAGAAAACTGTCGCCGTCCTCTACTTCGAAAATCTCAGCGGCGCCAAGGAAGACGAATACTTCCGCGACGGCATGACCGAAGACATCATCACCGAGCTCTCCAAGATCGCCCGCCTGCAGATCTTCCCGCGCTCTGAGATGCTGCAATTCCGCGACAAGCCCGTCACCGCTCCCCAGGTCGGCGAAAAGCTCGGCGCCATGTACATCCTCGAAGGCTCCATGCGCCGCGCCGGCAATCGCCTGCGCATCACCACCCAGCTCGTCGAGAGCGGCACGCGCCACTCTGTCTGGGCCGAGCGCTACGATCGCCAGATGGAAGATGTCTTCGCCGTCCAGGAAGAAATTTCACTCAGCATCGCGAAAGCTCTCGAAATCACCCTCTCCCCGCAGGAAGAGCGCGTCATCGCCCGTAAGCCCACCGACAATCCGCAGGCTTACGACTTCTTCCTACGCGGCCGCAATTATCTCCGCCAGCGCCAGTTCGAATACTCCATCGCGATGTATGAGGAAGCCGTCAAGCTCGACGATAAATTCGCGCTCGCCTACGCCGGCATGGCTCACGTCTGGGGCGGCATGCACGAATTCCGCAGCCCCGACCCCAAATTCATCGAAAAGGGCCTGGACGCCTGCGCCAAGGCCAGCAATCTGGCTCCCGATTTGCCCGAAGTGATTTCCGCCCGTGCGCGCATTCACTACGCCCAGCAGCATTTTGACGACGCCATTCGCCTCGCCAAGCGCGCCATCGAACGCCAGACCGATTCCGAAGGCGCCCACGATGTGCTGCTTCGCGCCTACTTCGCTTCCGGCCGCTACGAAGACGCCGCTCAGTTCGCCGAAAGCGCCATGGAAATTGTTGGCAACGATTACAACGCCCTGATTCCACTGATCAACTGCATGGAGAAGCTCGGCCGCATCGCCGACGCGGAACGGCTGCGTACCCGCGAACGCGAAGTCCTCACCGATCAGCTCCAGCGCTTTCCTGATGATGTGCGCGCGCGCATCCTGCTCGCCTGCGATCTCGCCATCATGGGCCAGCAGGATGAAGCCATCCAGCACATCAAGATCGCCGTGGCCATGCGCCCCAACGACGCCAACATTCTCTACAACGCCGCCTGCGCCTATGGTGTGCTGAAGATGAAGAAGGAAGCCCTCGACACGTTTCGCCGCTGCGTGGAAGCCGGTTATCACAACGCCATTTGGGCGACCCAGGATCCCGACCTTGCCGTGATCCACGACGACCCGGAATTCCTGCGTCTGGCGCAGCTCAATCCCCGCGCGATTTCCTAAGCGCGCGCGTCCACGCACTCCGCGTTGGTCTGTTCACCGCAGGACCCGACGCGCTCGTCATCCTGACGAGCGCCTTTGCCCGTGAAACGGGCAAGCGGCGAAGGATCTCAGCCACTGTATCTTGGCTAGCCCTACCCCGGCCCTTACCGTGCCGCCGCCACCGGCGCTTCTGCATGCGCATACGCGCGCACTGCCGCGCCTACTCCCGACCCCGGCGCATGCCGGTGCCCCTGATCGACCAGCACCTTATCCAGCGCCGCCAGCAACTGCAGGATGAATGCCTTCTGGCTGCAGTACCCCATCGTGCCCAGCCGCCAGATCTGCCCCTTCGTCGGGCCGATCCCGCCGGCGATCTCAATGTTAAACTCGTCCAGCAGCTGGTTGCGCACCTTCGCGTCGTCAATCCCTGCCGGGATTCTCACCGCCGTCACCGTGACCAGCCGGTCCTCCGGTTTCTCCACAAACGGGTGCAACTCCATCGCTGTCACACCCGCCACCAGTGCCTGCTGGTTCACGCGATGGCGTTCCCACCGGACTTCCAACCCTTCTTCCACCGCGATCCGCGCCGCTTCGCGCAGCGCGTAAATCAGCGATATCGGCGGTGTGTGGTGATAAAGCCGGTCCTTCCCCCAGAAATTCATCGCTGTCGTCAGGTCGAAGTACCAGCTCTGCACCTTCGTCTTCCGCGCCCGGAATACGTCTTCTGCCCGCGGACTCACCGTGATCGGCGACATGCCCGGCGGCGCGCTGATCGCCTTCTGCGACCCGCTGAAGCAGATGTCCACACGCTGCTTGTCCACGTGCAGCGGCACCGCCGCCAGCGACGCCACCGCATCCACCACCAGCAGCGCTTCGCATTCGTCCGCCACTTTGCGGAACGGGTCGATGTTCGTCACCACGCCCGTTGACGTCTCCCCTTGCGCCAGCCCGATCATCTTGATCTTCCGGCCCTTTGCCACCTTCCGCACATCCTCGGGGTCCACCGGCTTGCCCAGCGGCGCTTCCACCAGGTGCACCTTCGCCGGCGTGTGTTGCGCGATCACGTGCATCCGTTCGCTGAACATTCCGTTCACGCAGCAGATCGCTTCGTCCCCCGCCTCCAGCGAGTTCAGCACCGACGCTTCAATCCCGCCCGATCCCGATGCCGACAGCGGAAACGTAATCCGGTTCTGCGTCTGGAACAGCTCCCGCAGCAGCGTCTGCACTTCTTCCATGCAACCCTTCATCCACGGGTCCAGGTGCCCCACAATCGGCGTCGCCAGCGCCCGGTACACCCGCGGGTCGATCGAACACGGCCCCGGCGTCATCATCAAACGTGTTGGTGGGTTCAGCTCTCCGATATGGTTGGTCATGGGAATTCCCTTTCGATGGCTCATGGCGAGCCTTGCAGGATCCCGCGGCTTCGCCAGTGGGGAAGCGCTTCGGCGGCCACAGGATACCCCGAGTTTCGCCCCTTTCCCACCCCTCCGCAACGGTCAATTTGGCCGGGAAAGTGCTACTGAAGCACAGCAAGCTCGACGCACACGGGCATCTCGTCCCATGTCCGCCCGTCGAGTGTTCGTCCAGTCTTTCTCTTCTGGGTGCCCCCCCACTGTTTGAAAAAGAAAGGAACACCGGCTTTCAGACACTGGTCGCGTATGTCACTCACCCACTTGGCGTCAACTCGACGGGCTTTTGGTCCAGATTCTCCGCCCACGATTGCCCAATCGATATTCCGGAGGCTGAGCTTTCCGATGGGACCTAATAGTGGTTCCAGCGACAAGAATTTAACACGTGCCTGAGTGCCCTGAAGGTCGTCGATCCGATGAACATAGTCTGCGCTCTCAACGCTAACACCCATCCAAATGTGTGGAGCCCACTCGAGTTCGCCACTCAATCGTCGCAGCCTCTTCGAGCGCTTTGTTAGAATTTGGTATTGGTGCCAGCAAGCACGATTCATCACTTCGAATACTTCTTTTATGAACGCAGTAGGCACTTCCTCGTGAAACAGATCGCTCATCGAATTAACAAATATGCGCTTCGGGCGCTTCCAAGAAAGTGGAACTGCTAGCATGTGGGGATGCAGAGTGACCTCGAAACCGTTGCGATAGTTACGTTGCCCCATCGCCCGAAGGCGCGCAGCCAATCGCTCCGCATAGCAGTTCTTACAGCCCGGGCTGATTTTCGTACAACCGGTAACCGGGTTCCAAGTGGCGTCGGTCCACTCAATGTGTGAATTTGTCGCCATCTTACACTTCCTTGTGCCGATATTTGTCGAAGATATCGTTGACGATGCCCATACCCGTTTTGTTTTGCGATGCAAAGTACAGGTAGTAGATTACCGAGTTACTTTTGGTTTTCATAGCCATGGGCTTTGGCACGAACTTGAAGCCTGCCCGCTTTTCTAGGCGTCTTCGAAAAGCCTCAGCGAATCGATCATTTGGCACCTTTTGTGGAATCTGTTGGTCGAAGAGTGTCGGTATCTGGTCATACCCTGCATCCCTCCAACTTTCGTCTCCCCAAAGCCTTGTCATCTGCGCGACCTTGCTTTCGATAGACTTGTCGGGATCCTTTCGAAGTGCGTTTCGGTTGATGTCCATGATCATGAGATTCACGAAAACCTCTACTGATTTTGACATTCCAGCGGCTTCGATTACGGCCCACGTAAGGTCAATATTGTAGGGATCCAACAAGCACAGCGCTCGCTTGTACTCCCCGTACTTTGCTCTTGGAAATACCTCCTTAAGTAGCACATTGTTGCAGTCAGCCCCATATGTAAACACATCGTTCCGGGGTCCGAAGCGATCAACCAGACTTCGCAATTGTTTGGCTCGTTCGACATCCGCGTCGATGAAATGATATTCGCAAAATGGTGGGTCGGTGTTTAAGGCTATCAGTGGACTGCCTTCAATGAGCTCGCCACTTCTCTTGGAAAGATGGTATCCGGGGCCGGCGTAAGCATCGATGTAGAGCCATTGAAGGCTGCGAATCTTTTCACGTCGCTGAGCCTCCATAATCCTGGAGTAAGCAGAAGCGTATTCTCTAATAATGGCGAGCTTAACCTCGGACCACATTCCAATCTCATCGAACTCAATGGGCATGTTATAACAATATCAAAGTTATATTGTCGCCAAGAAAAAGAATGCGTTTGACACAGCGAGGATGGAAAACAGGGGACAGGCGCAACGTTTCCTATCCCAGCCGAACTAGGCTCAATCAATCCCGAAATTTGGGTCCACAATCACGCGCCCGGCGCGATCCGACGCAAACGCTGTGCACCCCTGCTTTCGCGACCATTCTTGCGCCGCGCGCAACAATAGTCGCGCCAGGCCCTTCCCACGGCATCGCGGCACAATGTAAAACCCTTCGACGTAGCCCACCTTCACTCCTACCAGCGACGCCAGATCGATCCGGATCGAGAGCTCCATGACCGCGACTACCTCGCCTTTTCGTTCCGCCAGGAACACCGCCTGTGGCTCGGCCGCCGTCCCTGCAAAAAACGCGGCAATCTCCCTCTCGTGATCCTCGGCGCCACTAGGCCAATGCGCATTCCGCAGCGAGCGCCACGTTTCCGCATCCTCGCGCCTCGCCGCCCGAATCGCAAACCCGCTCATCCTCTGAAGTCTACTCCGACGCCCCCAGCGGCGCGACGAGCAGAGTTGAGGCCCCATCCACAGTTTGCAGCGCGAAACCGCACGCCTGACGTTACCCTTAGGCGACAACAATGAAATCTATGTTGCACGAATAACTAATTTACTATACGATTATCAGAAAGCAGAATAGAGAGGGTGTGTGTCTGCCCGTGATTCCCGCCAGGTTGCTCCCTTTTCCCCGCTGCCATCGCTTACTGCCTTCTTCCCTGCCCGCCGCAGCCACTCCCCGCGCCCTCTCACCACCACACGCTTGCCGCAAGCCGAGCCGCATCGCTGCGCAAGCTCCTGCATTTTTCTGTACAGTGCAGTACGGCGCAAACATGATCCGGCCTGTTTTCTGTCAGTTAGCTTCGCTGTACCGTATGGCAGGGGGGAAGGGGGGGGCCGTCGGCATTCCCAAATTGGAATCCCGCTACCGCGCCTTCGTTCCCGGCTGCCCTGCCGCGTACGTCGTCGGCAGCTTCGTCCAGTTCCGCACGGACTGGTCCGCCTGTGTCTCCACCGGCGCCGTCTCCTTCTCCGGTGGCGCGCTCAGCCCCAGCGCCTTCGAGAAGAACTCATACGCTATTTTCCGCTTGCTCGGGCCGTAGTCGTGGCGCTCCCCGGCAAAATGCTGGTTGTGAACCTTGTCCCCCGCGCCATACAGTTTATAGATCCGCTCGACATACGGAAAATCCTCGGTGGGGAAATGCTTCGTCCAGTCGACTCCGTCCGAAATGAGCATCAGGGGACGCGGCGCGATCACCGCGGCGATTTCCGCGTTATTGGTCTTCGGCTCTCCGGCCACATCATGGACCTTCATCCCGTCCTCGCAGCGCTCGTGCCCCGTATACCGCGAGGACACCATCACCACCGGCATGCTCGCCGCAACCCGCGGATCGACCGCCGCCAGATAAATGATCTGCGTGGCCCCGCCCGAAGCCCCGGTCACGCCGATGCGTTTTGCGTCAACTTCCGGCAGCGACACCAGAAAATCCACCGCGCTGATGCTGTCCCACAACTGCAGTTGCAGCACTTTGCGGTCGTTGTGCGGCAATTGCGTGGAGTCGCCCCAGCCCACCATGTCATACGTGAACACCACGGCGCCCATTTGCGCCAGCGTCGCGCACAGCATCTGGTTCTCCGGACGCGTGCGCGCGTACCACCCCGCCTCCTTGAAGTGTCCATGCGCCACCAGCACCGCGGCCGCCGGCTTCTCTTTGCTCGCGCTCAACGGACGGTACAGGTTGCCGAACACATAAAAGCCGGGCTTGGCCTCAAATGCGACATCCTCCACCGCATAGCCGTCCCGCACTCGGCGGTTCACAAACACCGCGTTCAGCGGTGTGCGCTCCGGCAGTGGCGAAAGCTCCGCGCCGGTCAGGATGCCGTTGCGCACCGCCTCCGCGCGCGCCTTCCAGGAGTCCAGCGAGTTGTAGTAGTGCGCGAGTTTCTCCCACCGGCTGCTCTGCGCGCCAGAAGGCGCGGGTGCCAGCAGCAAAGAGCAGCACAGTGTTATCCAAAGGGCAAGAAAACGCGGACGGAACTTCTCGCGACAGCACGATGGCGTGTGCATCCAAACATCATAATTCAAATGTCTACGTTCCTGGTGCAAGCGGCGGAAGGACCGTCGTCGTCGTTATCGCTGCGAGGGCAACTGCAACACCCACAGATCGGGCGCCGGCTGATCGAACTCGAATGCCACCGCGAAGCTGCCGTCGCGCGCGCGCTGTGCCCGGATCACCGTGCCGGTCTGTTGCGCGCCCGAGCGCGGATTTGCCAGCCGCATCCGCTGGCCCGCCGCAGGCTGTACTTCCATGGCCAGCAGGCACCCGTGCGAATTCACCATCAGCGTGAAAGCGTCGTGGCGAAGATCACGGCCGTCGGGCGTGTGAAAATACAGCTGGACCGGGATTTGCAGCATGGCGCGCGGGCTCCTTCGTCTTTCTATCCCGCCCGCCTCGGAGGATTGGCGTGAAGATCCGGCAACTTCGGCGTCGAGTTGCCCCTCCGCTGAGTTCGAGAACGGGTTCCGCATTGGCGGGGGCATTATGGAACTGCCCGGGGAAAGCCGGGCGTAAAACCAGCGGCTTGGTTTGGAAACCAAACGATTACCCCCGAAAGACCCGGAAATGGGCAGGAAAGACGGTTCGTGTAACCCGTGCAGGCTATGTTAGGATGTGCGACACTTGGCAGGTGTCGGTTGGAATCACATTCGGTGCAACGTTAGAAACGCCTGTTTCAGGGGGATAGAAATTGTATCCGAGCCAGAAGTTAAAGAGCATCCGCACCCGGCTGGGAATCACCACCCGCGATGTTTCGGAAATGAGTGAAAAAATTGCCGCACGCGAGGCCAATCCGGAGTACCACATCTCCAACGCGTGGCTCACGCAGATCGAGAATTCCGACTCGGTTCCGAGCATTTTCAAGCTGTA